>Ga0065711_1002958_pt1 | contig 30657 bp, 8 predicted proteins | sample Hoacrofraction12_FD_59098 | JGI IMG/M metagenome (GOLD analysis project Ga0065711, IMG submission 59098) | Hoatzin crop microbial communities from Cojedes, Venezuela - Epithelial fraction 12 v2 (version 2) | ecosystem: Host-associated > Birds > Digestive system > Esophagus > Crop | place... | reverse complement strand
CACCTGCGTTCTTGCGTGGGGCCTCCGTCTGGGTCCCCACACTCCTTCTAGCAAGAGCTTTACCACGGGTGGTAACCATGGCTAGAATATCTCCTGGATAGGCGATGCCCACCACTTGAGTTGCCAGGAGGGGCGTCTGCATTGCTACCGTCATATCTTATTGGAACAGAGATTCAGAAGACGGTAAACACTACTATTTCTGTCTGTAAAGGTGTAATATAATATGCAATTCATGGCCAAGGAAACTTAGAGAATAACAAGTGAAAAAAAGTCACTGATTTTACTTTCTCCAAGTCACTCAAATGCTAAAGTTAAACAGAACAAGGGGTGGTAGAAAACATATGAAGGGTAGTGTCAAGCTGAATTAGTCAGAAGAGAAAAATGTACAAATTTAAAACTGAGAGACAGCATAAAAGATTGCAATACCTGTATTCAAAGTAACAGTCGCTTTCTAGAAATGCTGGAAGCCTTTCTTTCTTAATCCACTCAATTGCTTGTTCTCGATCAAGACACTGTCAAAAAAGAAATGCCAAAGATTTGCAATATTCTTCATTTTTTTGTTATTGCCATGTAACTGATTCTCTCCACCCCCTTCTACAGAAGCATCATCTCAGGAGGACAAATATGCAGTGGTCACCACCTTTGTTATCCAACTGAGCCTTTTGCTGTGACAATGGAGTTAATTTACTTTCCTATTAACAGCGAATAAGGTCTAAATCTGATTTTACCTATAAAAATACAACTTCTTTAACAAAGAGTGGGTGGCTTTTCTTCAGAAATAATGTGTGTATGAGTCATGATTTTACTGTACAATTCCAAATGCAAATTAGATGCTTATAATTTTTCTGTAATAGGAAACTGCTAATTTTACTATCACTTTTATAAATAACCACTATTACAATTTTCCTCAAGAATCTGAAGAACAAAGAACCCTTAAATTAAATTGTAGTCCCAGAATGGGAGAGCTGTGTGTATTAAAAAAAAAAAAATCAAACAAAAAGCCAATCAGTTATCACCTTTCCTGCTTTTATGTTGGAGCACTGCATAACTGCGTTGCACACAGTAACTCCTGTAGTGGCAACCAAAGTGCGTTATGAATCAGGCCCATAACACATTTCTGCTCAGACGGTCTAAGCATCAGCGCCTCGTCAAAGGAGAAAGGAAGGTGCCTCCAAAGAGTTGTTTGTGGAGTGGAAGGGCAGTGTTGAGCAGCGAGCTACACAGAGCCAGCTAACCAAAAAACGATGCCTAGGGCCTTGTACAGAGAGCAAGATCTCTGACTATGGGCCACAGTGATCTGCAGCTGTTTCCCTTAGAAACGACACTCAATATAATAACTTAATATATTTTTTTAAGAGCGTACTTTTTCCTCTCTTAGAGGATGACCTGTTTTATTTATCTGAGGTGCATTTTTCCTTCTAGTGAAGGTGAAACTGATGATTTGGAATATTTTAGTAACTCCCCTTGTCCATAAAAACAGGTGAAGTTTGGGCAAGGATGGATGCTACTTGCTATATCAAATAATCAGTTTATGTAGACTGCATTTGAAATTTTCTTTCCATGAGCTAATATTCCATTAGGGCCAAGGGTTATTTCTGCCTCATATATATCTGTAGGGGATTAAAAAAAATCTGAATTACTCAGAAAGTGGGTGGTTTCATTTAGAGAGAAGAAAATATTTCAAAATATGGAAAGCTTATGTTGGCAGTGGCTCATACAATGTAATTTGTGGAGATGGAGGCTAATTACTCCCAACCACAGAGTGTATGCCTCTTTTTGGTACTGACAAGCTTTTTTGAAATACAGAAGATCATGTCTTTATTACGGCATTTAATATTTATGTATTTACTGACTCACAGCCCAGTTTTTTATCTGAGTGATTCATAACATGTTCATGTCTGTACATGGCTGGTACACAAAATTATATATACTATCAGAAGGAAAGAATCTCTACTCTTTCGCCTTCCCCTGAGAAAGATGCTACATTTAATCTGATGGGTTTTGTTACCTTGGTTATCTTTCTTACCCAGTCAGACTTAGGCCTTGCTGGGACCTAATCCAGCAAAGCTTTTAGCACGTGTTTAAGTTTAAGCATGTGTTTAACTTCCCTTGATTAAAGTTAAACACACACTTAAGTGCTTTGCTGAACTGGGGTTTCTCTGAAGTAAGGTATGTGGGATGCCAGCCAGTTTCTTTCCATAGTTGTGATCAATTCTACCCAGCTCCATAGGTTTTTTTCTTAATATATTTTACGCCAAGTTGATTTTGACTATTGATGATACCTCCATATCAATAATTTGTGAGTGTGCATGCACACATGCAGAGAACTTTTGGTTATCTGTAAGTCTGTAACAGTCTGAGAGGGAAATAAAACACAGAGAAAAATACCACTGGATGTATTTCTTATGCAAGATGAGTTTAAATTCAGGCAGTAGCCTGAAAGGCCTACTAGGATTCTCTGATCATAGCTCATTTTCATTAGTAATGTGCCAGTGATGGCCAACCAAGGTGACTTTCTGTAGCAATGTAACATTCAAAGCAACTGTCAATCTCTTCAGTCTGCATCAAGAAAGTCAAAGCAAAGGAGGCAGCATCATCCAGTGCCTGAAAGATCAAATCCTATTTGATTTGAACTGAACTATGTGATGCAGTTGGTCTGGGATGACTGCTTCTGGTTCAGTCATAGTGTAGTACAATGAATGAAGCTGACTTCTTTCACCTTGTGTAGTTGCAGTAACAATTTTTGGCATGCTGTTTTGCAGGCTGCTTTGAGATGCCAAGTTGAACTGGATGAGGCATCTATGTTACCTATTCAGCAAAGTAGGAGTCAAAAATATGAAGAAACATCACACCTTCTCCCAAAAAGGAGAAGAAAGTGTACTGAGGCATATTGTTCCTCAAAAGACAATAATGCTTCTTATCTATGGAAAATGTCCCAGAGAAAGTCATGTGTTCTTAAATAATACAGGAGCCCTGTTGCTCCAAACTACATAAAAAATGCAAGTAATATTGAAGATGAGGTGATGGCTTTGAATTTGTCAAGGCCATCCACAATCCAGTGATGTGGGGTTATCCCAGAGAGCAATATTTGCTGCACTTGCAGAAGCACACAAGGTTTCCTCTGTTGAATCCTGAGAGCAAATAAGAAATTGAGAATAGCTCTTCTGCTTTTATACTCTCAAGCAAAGTATTTGTGAAAATAATGATTTAACATGGTAGGGATATCTGTGAGCCTTGTCCTATTGTAGCATTTGTCCATTTAGATGCAGATAATTGCAATCTCACATTACTACCATTATGTTAAACATCATTGCCTTTTGACCTCTCCTAACACTGTTTTCTTTTCTGAAAATCATTAAGCTCATACAGGGCAAAGCAGCAGTCTGTTACAACTCCCTGCTTTTCTCTCAGCTTTCCAGCTATGACATAATTTAGAGCAGCCGCCTCTAAAAATGTAGCAAGACCTTAGACCGGCCTTGAATGAAATGAACTGAAGTCACATCAGTCACACCAGTGCAAAGTAAGCAAGAAAGGAATAAACCAAGTATCCCAGTGAAATATTTTTTTCTCCTCCAAAGCTGTTGTTTAAAGGTAATCTCCCACAACTAATTACACTGTCTTGTAGTCTCTCAGGTGCATATGGTGCTTCAATTCCCAATTTTAACCTGCCTAATTTGATGCTGAAGAAAGCCCTGAAAATAAACAGGTAAGAACAGCAAAATTGATAGTGTCCAAGCAAGTCTGAAACAAGAATTTTCTTCTAAATTCCAACCTATCTTTTCATTAATTTAGCTTTCTAGTTGCCAAAGATTATTTTCTCTGGCCATTTCAATTGATGCTAACCATGTAAATCTTTTGGGAATTAATGGAAGAGAGACTTATGTGTTGCCAGACCACAGATGAGCTCATAGCCACACAAGGAAATTAATTAATAAGGAAAGACTGAGACGCATTAGTTTCAGTCAATTTGCACATTCCCGGGATCACTAGTAAAGTAACTGTTGTCATAATATTTTTTCTTTTAATATTAAAAAGTATTCAGACCACACAACTGAATCCTGCCCTACAGAATCTTCAAAATTCTGTGCTACAGGATGTACATCTGTGATTCCATTCACGTGTCTGGTAGACACATGTGAGTTGCAGGGCATAATTTGGCCCATCATTATGTTTTCCTAACATAAATTAACATTTTTCCCAAGCTACCAAGCCAAAGACAACAATATCTACTGCCAGTATCTCTATAGTAAGATCTAAATATAAACTCAGGGGCTATAAGATGCTTACCATAGTGTTGTAATTTGGATCAATATTGAAGGTTGGAGAAGTGCTGCACATTTTGGAGAGCTGCCCATCATTCTTTGCTTTCCTTACAACATCACAAATGGGGTTTGGAGATTTCTGATCATGTAGAATTTTTTTCAGCTCACTTTCCAGGCGTTGTGGGGCATCATTAACTACTTCAAAAACCCCAAAGTCAGAGTTAAACTTAACTGGCTGGGCAAAAGTCTACAAAAGAAGTTTTGAAAGTTTATAACATTGTCATAAGGGAATTCTTTCATTCAAGAAAGTTACTTTTTGTAGTATCATAGAAGAGAACCATATAATAGCTTGGGTTGGAAGGAACCTTTAAAGGTCATCAAGTCCAGCTCTCCCTGCAGGGACATCTTCAACTAGACCAGGTTGCTCAGAGCCCCATCCAACCTGACCTCGAATGTTTGCAGGGATGGGGCATCTACCACCTCTCTGGGCAACCTGTGCCAGTGCTTCACCACCTTCATCATAAAAAATGTCTTCCTTATATCCAGTCTGAATCTACCCTCCCTTAGTTTAAAACCATTACTCCTTGTCCTGTTGCAACAGGCCCTGCTAAACGTTTGTCCCCATCGTTCTTACAAGCCCCCTTTAAGTACTGAAAAGCTGCTATAAGGTCTCCCTGGAGCTTTCTCTTCTGCAGGCTGAACAACCCCATCTCTCTCAGCCTTTCATCCTAGGAGAGGTGTTTCATCCCTCTGAACATTTTTGTGGCCTCCTCTGGACCCGCTCTAACAGGTCCATGTCTTTCCTGTGCTGAGGGCTCCAGAGCTGAACTCCAGGTGGGCTCTCACCAGAGTAGAGCAGAGGGACAGAACCACCTCCCTCAACCTGTTGTAAAGATGCATCCTACAGAATGCAAGCTGCTTTTATGAGCCTTCTTTCTCTTGTCTGCTGTTGTTTATGTTCAGGGCCTGAAACTATTTTTTCTGCATTCTTGTTCTTTAGTCTCTTCACTGTATAGCTTTCCAATGCATTCCTACTTTTTGTCTCAGCTATGCTTATTTGTCAAGAATTTAACTCACTCTAGATGACAGACCATTCTTTTTCACATGCAAATAATAGATCCAGTACACAGATGTCTCGAATATATAGTTCACAGTGACTTTAGTCACTGTTCTGCAGGGGATTACTTACCTACAGGATCAGATCTCCAGTGTTATTCGCCCATTCATTACCACAGACAATGAAGGCTTGAAAAGATTAGCAATGAAGCTGACTTTTTATATGCGAGATGCATTTGAGGAGGATGAATCTGAAGATTTCCATATGTAGGAAAGGCTTTTCACCATGTTGTTACTTGTTGGTCAAACACCTACCAAAACCTATGGCCTGCAGTAAGTTTTATTATGCACCACTAGTTCAGTCAGATACTGTGTAATATATGAGGTAGACAAAACTTCAACTTCAGCTATGTAATTGTAACTTTTATCAACACCAAAAAACCCACTGCATGTGTACACACTAAAACAGACCCATCTTTGATCTTTTGAGTTCTGGTATTAGGTATTTCCCTAAAAGACTATCTTTCAAATTGTATTACTGGAAATGAAGAGGGAAAATATGGATGGATTTTACAAAAATAATGGAGGATACCCAAGACAGTTATGAATGCGATATTATATACAACAAGAGCATATAAGCATCTCCGTGCTGAGCTGGAAGGCAAGAAAGCATGTTGTATTTAAGAACTGCAGAAAGTCCTGGCCATGTCCACACCCAGTGCCAAAATTCTTTTTGGCTTCATTCCAGACAGGATCCCACCTGATGTTTGTACAGTTGTCGTTCCCCTGCACTTAATAAGATTATTTTATTTTTTCAAGCACTGTATTTTTCATTTCCTTAAACTTTTTCATATATAACATATATACACACATAGTCATAATTCATATACATACTACATATGGTGAATACATGCTACATATGATACAGAAATATATTACAGACCAATTTTATTCTTCTTCACACCTACATAAGTCCAAAGTAACCATGTCAGTGTCAGCTATTTTGTTGATTCTGTTTGAAGCCCCTTGTTGATCAATGTCTTGTAGAGCAATGCCCAGGATTCAACCATGTGGCTGCAACATGTGGCTAAAACATTCCCTACTTATCCCATAATGTCTCACTGTGGAGGCTCAGCCTGGCAAAGCACGTAGCACGTGAGAGCTTTAAGTGTGTGATTAGTGCCTATGACATCAGACTGTCACTGCTCAGAGCCATGCATTGAATTGTCTGTTTAGTTACCTAACTTCAGCTGAAATCATGGCTTGGCTTTTGTTCTCTGACACCTCGAGCCTCTTTTGGCATTAATTTTCTCCAGGGTACTCTGCAGGTTTTAGTGGTTTTTCTCTAGATGTACTGAAGGCTTTTATGTGTAGTAGATTTCTCTGTACTTCATTCAGACTTCCTCCCAATTTGCTATGTGTACATTACATTTACTTACAAAATCTAATTTGTGCTGCTACCAGCTTTTAAGTGACTAACTGTGCAAATAACCTCCAAATGTATCCTTCCTTATTTATTTTTTCATGTATTTAAAAATGAAACAGAAGAAAATGCAGTAAGAAACAAGGTGCTTCAGTCTCAGATTTGAAATGCTCTTGCTTGCGGAAAAAAGCAAACGAAGTGCAAATTCCATAATATAGGGCTATGTGACTAGACATGACCAGATTATTTTAGTTCCATGTTATTCAGCTTGAAAACTAAGCACAGACAACATTAATTTATCACACACATCCACTTTTACTTAGTTCTTTGTAACTTACTCTAGATCTAGGTTTTTCAATACATATTCTAATTAACTGAACAGAAAACACATGGCAACTTTAAGGTGGTGAAACAGATGCTAGTGACAATTTTTAAAACTTAAAGTGTATTGCTATTTTGGGAGTCTGACTACAAATCATTTAGTAGAAAAATATACTAACGGAACAAAAGAACATACACTCCTGGATTGAGAAGATTAATACTTCACACACTACATACTTGACTGAAAATTGTATTTCTAGTCCAGACTTTTGGGTTTTGGACCAAAGTGTAGCTACCTGTCCCCAGGAACATCAGAAGGCATGCATACTTCTTGTATCAGAGAGCAGCCAGTAGGTTCCCTTTACTTGACACTAGTAACACTACATCTGGAATACTGCATCCAGTTTTGAGTCCCCAGTATAAGAAGAATATTCATATGTTTGAGTAAGTCAAGCAGACAATCACTGAAATGGAGGCTGGAGCACTTGCCCTGCAAGGAGAGGCTGAGGGAACAGGGCTTGTTTAATGTGAAGAAGAGACAGCTCTAGGAGGATCTAGCAGTAGTCTTGCAATACTTACAAGGAGATTACTGATAAGATAGAGCCAGGCTTTTCATGGAGGTGCCTGGTGGGAGGACAAGAGACCATGGTCATACACTGGAACAGTAGAGTTTTCAACTGTATATAAGAAGAAAGGTAATTGTGGGGTGATTAGCACTGGAACAGACTGTCCACAGTGACAATGGAATCAGTTGTTGGAGATTTTCAAGGCCAACTGGAAGAAGTGCCAAGCAACTTGGTGTCAATGCTAAAGCACTGACCCTGCTTTGAGCAGGAGGCTGGACTACAGACCTGCCTAACACCCCTTCCAGAATGAGTGATCCGTGATTCTGTACAAATCCCAAATTCTACCAGAGAAAGCATCTCATCAAGCATTGTATAAAAGCATTTCAGAAGAGTTCAAGTCTTTCTGGGGAAGCATGTGTCACTTGCTTACTTACGAAAACTAGAATGATAAATCAGAATGTTTTTATAAGCGTAATAAAAGAAGAGGTAAGTCCTCACCTTCTTAACTCATCCCTGCCACAGAAATAAAAGTGATAACGTTATGACAAAAATCGAATGGGAACACAAAAAAAATTAACCTGATTTCTCATACGAAACATTTTCCTAGTTACAGGACAGGACAGAAAAGACCAGTTAATCCATTTCCCTGTCAGTATGTGAAAAACTTTGGAGTAAAACACACAATCTAACCATTCCCACGCATTACAAGCCACAAAAAAAATCCTGCTCAATACCCTGCAGAGAACTTAAAACCTTTCTCACAGAAGCCAAGTGCCGTAAAATCCTACAATGTTTCACAGGACAATAATGAGAGAGGTTTATGGCACCACCAATATTCTAGGTCATTGCAATAACAAGGAATCTCTTCAGTGAAGATGCCTGTGTTAAGGAGTGGACGATAGCCTACACATAAAGGAGGGGGAAAAAATTATCTGTGCCAATTCTAATATACTAAGAAATGTCTTTCTTACCCCGCATTTGGCAAGTGCTTTGGCTCTTTACAGACAAGTAAAATACACTAGCGAAAGACTAAGAGTATCAATGCATTCTTCCCTACATTCTCTCTCTAGTTTGGGCCAATTTTTGATCCTTTGAAGATAGAGAGGGAAAACTCCAGAGCCAAATTATACCTCAAGATGTTAAGAAAAAATAAATCAAGTTTGGCAGAAGTCTTGAAGCTTGGGATTCATACATTATCAATTTAGCACAATAAATAGGATCAACAAGGAGTTGAGAATACCAACACATCAGAAGTCTATAGACTTTGTAAACTGTTTCACTCACAGACAATTCTCCCCTTGAATCCATTGTGACCAACGTAACTGAGTGTAGTCATCTCAGATTCAGAAAAAATCTCAAAGCAAAGAACTAAAAGCTGTTTTCAGACTGTGGTACAGCAATACTATTAAATAAATAAACAATTGCATGTACATTTTTGACAGCAATTTCTTAGCTGTCAAATGCACAGTGAATATGGTTTCGGCTGAAGAATAAACAGAATACATAATTCTGAAACCTAAAGTTATACACTTAACTGAAGGGAAGGCAAATTTCTCTCACTCCTCCCAAAACAGAAACCAAAACAGCATCCATCACCATGTTGCCAGGATATCAGACACATAAATCTCACTGTTCTCTGCCTTAGCAGTTTTCAGATATACTTAACTTCAGATACACTTAGCAAATGTGTAAATATGCTCATCGCATCCCACTCCAAGTAATGTGGTTCGATCCCAAGGGAAACAGAATGACCACAGCTTGGCCACCCCTTAGGTTAAGGCCCTGAAAAGGTGCGAGTGAATAGAGATCTCATCCAGGAGCTTTGCCAAAACTTCCTTAAGACGGGTATGTGTGTATAATAAATAAATGTCAATGAGAGTACAGACCGGAAGAGAAATCGAGCAGCTCTAGGAAATGTCTGGAAAATTTGCACTGCACATGGTCAGTGGCAAATTTGCCATTGACTTTAAGGAGTATCCTTTTCCATTGATGAGTAAGACACTAGTCACAATAACATGCCACAGTGTAATTAAGAGTGAAGAGAGCAGCATTTGAGTAAACCTGCTATCAATGAGAAAAAACTCAGGAGAGTTTGGTTTGCTTCCTTGAATGTCAAAGGTGGCAAACAAGTTTTAGTCCTGGGTAAGACTCAACATAACGTGCTTGAAGGGGCTTACTGATGTGAAAGCCTTTTTAAGGGAGGTTGCACTGGCACCTGCAACCTCCCTCCACGCACCTGGAAAAGACAAGAGGAAACTAATGAGCATAGATTAATGCCTTGAACTAACACCTTGATGCACTGAATTGTTCACAACCATCTTCAAAATTGAGAAGGGCCTTCACTGTGCAGCAGAATGGATTGCTTTTTGCTTTCTGCCCTTTCTGTCATCTGCCACTTGTAGATCAGGCCTGCGTTTACTCTTGACAGCACCAGGTTTTCAGGACCATTCTGTTTTCAGAAAGACCAATTGGCCCAAACTTTATTACTTGTGCTTTAATTGTTTTCAGAATCCTCACCTGCATCAAATCCTGGATCCCAGACTATCCAGTAGAGTCACAGTTAAGTTAAAACCACCAGCTGCATACTGGCCCGTATCTGTCCTCCTAGACCATTTAGCATGTGTTTTTTTTAATTCTACCACAATAGTTTTCCTACTAGCATGAAAATTATATCAAGCAATCCACCTACAGTATGCTACCTCTTGTTCCTGCGTGGCACTATTAATACATCTCTGTGCTCCTAAGCAAGGAAAGGAGAATGTGTTTAATGTGCTAAAAGGGATGAAGTAATTGCTTTATTCTCTTTTTTTTTGTTTTTATTTTTATTTTATGACCCAGGGACTTGCCATCAGGAGCGCCATCTCCTGAATATGCTACAACTGAGGTGCAGTTAGCACTTTTGTCTCTAGTGCAACTCTTTGAGGTCGCAAAGAGGAGGAGTGTGTCTTCATCAGGATCACTGGTAAATGGAAAATGAGGGATAAGGCCCAAGCATGGACTTGGGGTAGAACAAGTAGCAGGCAGTGCATGAGAAACAAGTTGACATTGCTGCGCTTTCTTCCTGAGGCCTCCAACACTGAGCTGGGTGGCGATTTCTGACTTCAGAATTTTCATTCCTGGATAAACATATTCTTGGATATTTTAAATAAATGGATCAAAGATTTGAATTTTAGGAATGCCTGACCAGCTAGAAATGTAACTGTATCCAGGCTCTTATTATTTTCTCTTAAATCTTTCATTTTAGATTAGTTACTAAGGAAGGTGTAACTCATTGGTATGTCATGTAATTGGTTTCTGCTACTGTGAAATCACTGCACTACTGGCAACAAGTGCACTCACAGGGATATTTTTATTATTTTATATTTCAGAAATATTTCCTGTACAAACTATCCTTCATTACAGTATGCAGATCTTTAGAGTACCTAGATATTCATGTCTGATTGTACTGAATATTATGATAACAGGATCACTTAAAGCATATACTGTAAATCGAAGAAAAAAAAATCTGCTGCTGCTATAGCAAGTCCCCAATGATACAATTTTCCATACACTAGTGATGCATTATAAATCAATGCAGAGGCAGTCTCTTAAAGAAAGCAAATGCTACCCCTGATTTCTTGTATCAAGTCACACCATATTTTCAGTTTAACTTGTTGCCTAACTACTAGCACACCTGGGTAATACTGTTTCCAGGCAACAGTGTATAAGCACAACAAGAATAAAGCAATGGAAATTTCAACACGGTGTTTTAGTAGAAGCCTTCTGAGAAGGAGAGGGAAATTGGGAATATAAGGTATTCAAACCACAGAACTCAAGACATTAATAGAACTTAATCATGAGGAGGATAAATCCTCAGGAAAAGGTCAAAGAGAAAATAAAACCAATTATGAGAACATTACAGATAAAAATAGCTAATAGAGCATCTGTTTTCATGAAGATATGTAAATATACAGAAGAGAGACCATGTGTCATCTTAGAAACCTACCAAGATTACCAGCATAAAACAATGTTTACTCAGGAGTGTCTGTGAACTCTGTTCTGTGGGCTTCCAGAACTGTCAGGAGTGCCTGGGCAATCACTGCGGTTCAGAGCTGCTGAGCTGTGCCAGGACTGGAGGCTGAGGAGCCCTCTGAGGCCAGGGAGAATTTTGGCCTCTAAGGGATGTCTTGAAATCTGTGCATGTCCAAGGAGACCTAGAGGCTAAGCAGCCTGAGCTTCTTACCCGCTCTGTCTCCTGTGATCTGGGGAAAGCTCGAAGCATAGTTTCCAAATAAGCAGCAAAAGCATGGAGGATGGTATTCCTGTGCTAAGAACAATCTGGCGCATGAAAGGAGGCCTGGGTTTAAAAGCTATTTAGTTAGGCTTGGATTTAGGCAGATATCCTAAAGCAGCTGGGGGGGGGGTGGAAGAAAAGAAAGAGAAAAAAACGCAGTGCTCTCACCAAACATTTTCTTCCATCTGTATCTCCCTAACTTTGTAAAAATTATTCTTTGGAATTTTGCAGTGTGGTGAAAGCATGCAGAAGCTGAGTTCCTGAGAGAAGTCAGTATCGCTGCTGCGCACTAAGCCCAGACTCTGATAGAGAGTTAATACCTCCAGATTCTATTTTAAATTAAAAAAAAAAATGGCATGGGGAGCCTAAGCTACTATACTTAGTTCTGCTGCTCCCATTATGCGTACTTTTACACAAATCTGTGATGTGGCTTAGAGAGCACATCTATGTCTAGTTCAGTTTGGTAAGCCTGAATCATAAGTGAATTTATTTCAATAACGGCTACACCATAGTCTTAGGTCCAAGGAGCACCAAGAAACATTCTACCCCTTCCTAATGCTGGTGGTGATTCCTACCAAGCAAGCTGCAGATAAGGGTACATGTTCTCATGGTGCAGCATGTTGGGCTTCAAGGAGGGGGACAGGCTATGGGGCAGCTCTGGGGTAAATCAGCTCAGAGGTCCCATGGGAGCCATCAGTGACACTGTGGAAAGGTCTGTGCCACCTTGCAGGGGAGTATGGGTGTGAGGTGTGGGGACAGAGGGAATGGGGATAGTCAGGGCCGAGACTACTAAAATGAAGTTGGAGGAGGTTGCCATGTTGAGGGAGCAGGACTCTTTTCCATTTTCTATTCATATGATTTTGGTGCACTGCAGTTTGAATATGTAAATTTGCAAGAAAAAATCTGTCCCCAGAAGTCCAGATACTGTGTTGTTTTTCCTGACACTTATAATACCATTGAGCAAGAGTTGCTACCATTAAAATACAGACATACTGCAAAAAACATTTAACTACCCCGTGGCAAGATGCAAAATGTTCTAAACTGGATTACCTTACTATCAATCTTAGTAAGGTGCTTCTTGTGTTTTGCAAGGGATTTCTGTAAGATACTTACCGGAAGACTCAAAAATTCATTGAAGTAGTCCACAAGCATATCATCTGTGACTAAGCATTCTTCCTACAGAGAGACAAAACCACAAAACAAGGCTTGTACTAATCTGCACTAATATGGTTTGAATGGATTATTAGCTCAAACAATGATTTTTCCAGAAGATATGACATGCAAACTTTTGCAAAATGTTATTTCCCACTTTCGAGAATATAATCATTGCATCATTGTTATATTCTAGCCATTGCATGCTGCTTAGCAATTTAAAAAACACACATGAAAGTAAATCCTTTGCCAAGAAATTTACAGATAAAGCCTTCAAATACCCAACAGCTTCTAAATACTGGAAATCTGCATGTTTACTTTTGAAAAAATGTGCATAATCTAACAGTCTAGAAATTCCCTACATTATACTTTGTCTCCCATCTTGGAAGGAGGGGTGTACAAAAATTCACCAGAGTCTGCTTCTGCTCCCACACTGCTGCCTGGGGATGTTTTGAGGGATGTTTGGGCAATAAAAGGGAATTCACCAATCTATAATTTGGCTCACCAAGCAAGCAATATATGCCATACTTGGAACTCACAGGACTGGGAGGCTTCCTGTTGACCTCATCAGAAGTGAAGAGTGGATCTGCAGGTGTGTTTGTAGCCTTTCTGAGCTCTGCATTTAACATACTCCTAACAAAACTCAGAAACTGTAGAACAGAATTTAAAATTCTGCAGTTGGCAAATCAATAAATACGGATCCGAATCTTACTCCTGCACTCGGTACCACCATTGCCCCCATTTCAATTCAACAAAAGGTAAAAGTAGACCATTCATCTTCAGATATCTGCCTTCAGTATAATGAAGACTTCTGAACAGTTTTTAATAGTTTGAGTTTCTTGGATATTCTATTATTTGTGCCTTGCAACACAAGGGGAGTGCACCTAAATCAAATGTATTTGCTGATATCAGCAAAAGTCTTGTGACACAAATCTTTTTTCTCATTTGTAAGTTCATAGCATTGAAATATGCTAGTGGGGAATAGCATTAAGGAGAGGTTATGCACAGTGTACGTGGTATCACTTCTAGGCAGGTAGTGTCTAGATACAAACTCCACAGTGCCTAACCTAAATAGACAGCTTGTACTCAGGTAAGGAAGAAATCTTGAGCTAATATACTTTATTATGAACTCAGGAAGGCCCTGCTGCAGGACAAGTCAGAACCAGACCTGACGGTGTTTGTCCAGCCTTAGTTTGCCAACTTTTATTCCTTAGCACTTGTGGTTGCTGCTGTGACTGACACGGGACAGGCAAGTCAGCTCATGCTCATTCCTGGAAAACGTCTGGAAGCAAGGCTTTCTGCATTAAAGAGATCGTGCTTTATTTGGATCATGGGCCCATGGTCCCATGTAGATGCAGTACCATGGACCCAGAGATCACAGAATCACAGAATGGTTTGGGTTGGAAGGGACCTTTAAAGTTTATCTAGTACAACCCCCCTGCAGTGAGCAGGGACATCTGCAACTACACCAGGTTTCTCAGAGCCCTGTCCAACCTCACCTTGAATGTTTGCAGGGATGGGGCATCTACCACCTCTCTGGGCAACCTGTGCCAGTCTTTCACCACCCTCATCATAAAAAATTTCTTCCTTATATAGAGTCTAAATTCACCTTCTTTTAGTTCAAAATCATTACCCCTTGCCCTATCGCAACAGGCCCTGTCCCCATCTTTCCTATAAGCCCCTTTAAGTACTGAAAGGCCACAATACGGTATCCCACGTTAGGACACTGATTAAATAGGAGAATTTACCAAAGTGTCTAACCCAAGGCATTCTGAAGTCAACAAAAAATCCTCTCACTAATGTTTCTAGGCAGTCAATCAGATCCAGAAATCTCAATTCAGCATTAACACAATAAACAAAAAAAATCATTAGAAACAAGCTGCAGTCTGCCTCATGTTTGGGTTGGTCAGTGCACAATTAGATTTGTCACTGATAAGGAAGAATCTGAAGACAGCTAGATATGATAATACCCCACATAAATATTTTATTGTTTCAAAGGACTTATTCAAAACAATTAATTTATTACTCACTGAAGTATAAGCTCTTTAAGAATATGCAGGTAACATATGTTTTTAATTTGCCAGGGATATAATTCTCTGTAGTCCCATATAACAGCAAGAAATGTAAACACTGTGGTGGATTAATCAATAAAATGTTTATGATCTTATTAATGCAAGCTTTACTACTTACTGATCTTACGGCATCTATACACAATATACTTTCCTCTGGTTTTTGGAGGGTTTTTTGTGGTCAGTCTTATTTTCATTTGAAAGCATAGTTGCACTTTCATATTTGCACATTATAGGTTATGGAGTTGCATATGCAATACTATAGCTTAGATTTTTGCGTCAGGAAGCATTTTGTTTCATTTCTTCCCACACCATCTTTCCTGCTGCACAGTTCAAATTATGACTAGAAAAAGCTGCCTTACAACTGCAACTGGAGGCCAGGGTGTGCTAAAAATTAGTCCAAAACTGCAGTTTTGCCTGCGTGCAATTGGTGTACAAATGGGAATATCCTGGGCCTGATTTCTATCACCCTTTTAACATTGAAAGGAATTTTAAAATTATTTTGGCGATACAATACAACCATTTCTTAGATGTTTTGTGGAAACAAACAATGACTTTCTATTGATAGTATTTGATAGCTTTCTCTATTACTTCCATAATGAAAAAGTACAGAAACACAGAAATATTATTAGACACCAAAGGAGAAGCTGAACAGGGGTAAAAGTGGCACCATCTTAAAAGGGTTGCATTTAACATTGCAGGACCCACTAAAATGATAAATACCTCTCCACTCATGAAAAATGTATAATAAATGGCATCTTTATATGTCAAAAGTTAGTTTAAAAGTTAGTTAGTACAAAACCCTGACCCTGCATAGAACTCTGACAGTTTCACGTCCTTGTGTGAAGTTCCTCTGGAGTCAGACATGTCTAGTCACATTAAGTAGACTGCAGAATCATGGTTTAATGCAATGTGAATGTGCAGTTGAGAGATGTTTTCACATACTCTCATGTACGTATTTATATATGCTAAATATCTTCCAAATATATATCATTTATTGCTACCTGAATTCAGTCTTGACTCTGTTTATGATAATATATTAGTATCTAGAGGCTCCCAAAAAGAATAGCAATACAATTATACTTTAAAATAAACAGTTACAAAGGCATCCAAAACAAGGAAGAGACAAACATTACCTAAGCTGCAAGATTTAAGGTGTCGTTTCATATGAGGTAACAGGTAAATACATACCTTTCAAATAAGAAGACAACCATCAGGGCAACCTACAATTAGCTATGAGCAAAGGGTAGAAAAGGTAAAGTAAAGAAAAGATTGTTAAACCTGTCATGTTGAACCTTTCAGTTGATTGTTTCCTTCCTTCATCCTATTTCACTTTCCTTTCCATTTCTATCCTAATTCTCCTGAGTTCTCTGTTTCCTTTTTTTTTTTTCCAATTATTTTCAAACTAAGTATCGTTTTTGTCTGAGAAAGTTGTACGAAATTACTCAGTGCTCCATACTTCAACAGAGGAAAGAAATGAGAAAACAGACAATAGTTTCCAAAAAGTTTTTTTGCCTTTTTTCTCTACAGTTGCATGACAAAATGAATGATAAAACCTTATAAAACATACTTACAAACACTTCTTCTGTTATACATGGAGGCTCTGAAACACAAAAATTAAATATCATATGTTATCAAAGCAATAAAATCAAGCTTGTTCAACTATAATTGCTGAACAGAAACAAAAAGTAGTGAAGCATGACAATTTTCCTGGGTATTCTGAAATAAAATAACTTGGCCTGAGGAAACAAAATAAACTCTAAGAATATGCAGTAATGTTGATCGATGCATAAAAAGGTTGAATATCACAAGAATGGTTTATATATAATTAAAGTATTATTTAACTAGGTTATTCTCATACATATCAGTTAACTTCTTTTCAGCTTTCCTCTGCAAAATTGACTACTAGAAGCTTGCTGGTTTTAATGAAGATACAGACTTGTGTGAAACTCTGGGAGCCCTGAGCAGCAAATATTACGAATCATGTGATGAAATTCAAAAAAACTTAGTTGTGGATGTTCCCAGATTACCAAATCTCACTCGTTCTAGGAGAATATTCCATCTTCTGTGATGCCATTTAAAGGGAGTAAAGTTCTTTCTTCAGATAGATGAATTTTTCTAGGCAAGCTTAAACCTAGAAGTTCAAAGTCTCCCTCTTTTGTATCACTGTCTCTGCCCCGGAGGCAATCACGCTGAGGTCAGACCCCTTGTCTGACACAGAGTCGATCCATCACCCTGTGTGGGAAAGCGCTACATACCAGTGGTGAGCCTCTTCGCCTGCATCCTGGGTCTACATCCATAAGGGCCAGCACCCACACCTGCAAGCTTACAACCTCTTTTGCAAAGGTGAAATCCTTGACTTCAGACCAGAAATAGAAACTGCAGAGTCGCTGGGCCTGGCTGGGGCTGCTGGTCTGCACCAGGGCAGGCTGGCCTGGCTCGCAGCAAGCGTGGTTGCTATGGCACTGCAAACAATGCATGGGGTGAGCGGAGCGGGAAGTAAATGCTTCTGCTGATGATGCAAAGGTCCCTGAAGTAGACTCACATATCAGACACACTGATGATGTAGTCCCAAAAGATATGCCTGTCAACTAGGAATTTGAGGATACTTGCAGCAAGAAATGAAATTAAACGCTTTTTTCTCAACCGACCCAGGCAGTTCTTAGCCCAAAATGATATTCTACCTTCTCCTATGTTAGCAAAACCATTTCAGCCATATGGAATTTTGCCTTAGAAAAATCTCACACCATATGACTAATCACCAACACATTTACATCATGTGTCAAAGAATTCTGCATCCATAAGCAGGCTGTAAGGCTTGATCCCAAGTAACAAATTCATTCCTATCTATGGCAGAGAACTTCCACTGCAGACAAGTAAGAAAAGGTGAGAAGCTTTGTATTGCTAAGGCTGAGATGAAAACTGAGCTGTTTCGTAACAGGTACAAATAGCTCCCTTGTGATGTATCAGAAACATAACCTGCAGCCTTGGCAACAGCCTTCCTCCCTTCCTCCTGCTGCCAGGGCCTGGACTTAGCAGAAACCCAAAGGCTGCGTTTTGCCTCAGTTAGGGAGTTTATAAATAGCATAGGTGGAAGGAGAAAAGACATTAAGAGACATAGAAGAGAGTCTACTCCCAGCATGTTAGTTTCTTCCTTGGCTCAAGTGGGTACCCCAGGATATAAGAGAAAGTCACATTTCTGGTATGGTTAGCTAAAGCTGTGTACCAACAAGGAATTCGGGCTCCTATACAAGGTATTCAGTGGACTTCAGGTGTTCTACAACTGGCATCTGAAAACATTCTACCTAGTATGTATCTGATCCTAGAACTGCTAAAATTCTTCCGGAACCTTCCGTTTTCTTGGCATGAAAATTCCCTCAAAGGTTGTACCACTGCTGATTTCCAGAACAGCACTGATTTCAGTAGCTTGGCATAAACCCCACTGGCATCGGTTGTACAAGATGTCATGTATGCAATCTACATGAAGGGCTCCTTTGTGGAGCCTAATCCATCAGCTGTGCTCAGGAAGTGCCCAAAATGCACCAAGAGCTTCTCGTTCCCAGTAAACTATCATTTGTGCCCCCCTGTCACAGAACAGTGTAGTATCTCCAGTCATGCTCTTCAGCTGTGAAAAAAATTTTGTTTTAATTCATACATGACTTTGGTGGAATTCATGATCAAGTAAAAACAGAAAAAATGCACTGACTACAGCTTAAAGTCCAGGAATTGATGACTGTCAAAGATGAACAAGCAGCAAATCAAATATCATAGAGGCAGGGAATTGGCTTCACCTCCTAGAAACACACAGTATTTTGCACCCTCTACTCTAGATGTGCGTTCCCACTCCTGGGGGGTCCTGTCCAAATACCACAATCACTACTCTAATTAATAAATGCCAGAATAATGCCTCTTCTGATTATCTCAGTGGAATGTTGTTAGCTGTCTAATTAGCTTTTTAGGGTGGATTGTTCTGTGAGGTTTTTTTCCCTTAAGAGAAGAACAGTATTTCCAAAGACATAAGAGAAAAGCTGAATAATATCATAACCAAGATACTCATTTCAGCCAAAAGTTTGGTACATGTGGAAAGTATATTCAACAGAAGCAAAGAATAAAATATAAAGATTCAAACGTAAGTGAGCTATGGACAATTGAAATAGCATGATCAGTATTCTGATGACGTATTAACTACCCTTAAGTTCTCTGTATGCAAATTCTGTTCAATAAGACATGACAAACAGTAGGTTAAAACTGAATGGCATACATTTAAACACATGATTTCTTAGTGCCGTGTATCATGACATGTTCATTGTGATGATGAAATATTTCAAATAAGTATACCTAATGTGTACGTAAGAGAAACATACGCAACAAGATAGCCCATAAAATGTAAAGTGAAACCTTTCCAACAGGTAGCATTACACTGCTTTGTATGTGAGACTGCATTGCCTACTTACAAACTACTTAATATGATTTCAAATGCATAAGCTAGTGTTCATTCCACTCCATTTCCTCCTGCCCCTTTTTCTTTCTGCTGAAGGTTTAGGCACAGTCTTTGGTGTACAACATTCTCCTAAACTTCCCTAGTTGCTTGTAATTTTTGAAGAAAAAACAGCAACAGAAACATGACAAATGCATATTTTTTAAAATTATAAATGGGAGTCACAAGTCAGCTTAGATAGAATTGAAGTTTGGAAATCAAAGAAACTAAAGTCCTTTTTTGCTCCTTCTGTCATCTGGTATATTTTGATGTAAAACTCTTAGGTCTGTGTTCTCTTTGTAGTGTGCTTCAAAGATTACATTTTGGATTAAGCTCATCAGGAAATACACACTGTATTCTGTCATGGAGAATATATTAGCAGTTGTTATTTCTTTCTCATCCTAGTAACACACGTTTAGGTTAAATATTTTTTGTGTGTGTGCGTTTCAGTCCTGATTTTATATTGCCAGTTAAATATTCACCAGCTGATGAAGCAGAGATATAAACATTAAGATAATTTTCCTCCTTTTCTACATTTTTCTCTTTCTGTGCTCTTCTTTCATTTTCATTTTGATGATTATTTATCTTAGCAGAACTGCAGACCAACAGAATGTTTCATAAATATAGTCAAAGTCAAAATCTATTCCCAAAAGCCTCTGATCTTATGCAAAAGATGAATAGACAGGATGGAGAATAAGTTCTAAACAAGGTGATACCAGTAAAATTCTAGACAAGAAAAAGCAAAAAGACTAGGTTTCAAATTATTCGCATTTTGAGAAAATGGTAGTCTAGCAGAAGGCCAGCACAGGAAGAGATCTGCACAGGAAGACAAATGGGAAGAAAAACATAAATTGGCATCTCCCTCTTCTGCTCATTACTGAAGAGTCACTTGGAGAAGTGAACTTTCAAGTCAAGACTTTAATCTGTCATCGTCCCTTTCCTCCACAGTTCTCAGAGATTTATGCTTTCAAATATTTACCAAGGAAAGTGTTTCAAAGTATCAGCCAGGCAGATCAGATCAAAACTGCTGAGACAACTTTGCACTGAAATACGCACATAAACTATGCCAACTTTCTGGATGAACACGTCTCCTCCTTGCAATTTGCTCAAGTAAAGACAAGACATCAATTGGATTGCTTTATTAAGTTCAAATGCACACTTATGTTTTTAGGTGCTAACCTGAGTTCAATTCCTGGCAGTGATCACACTGAAGTCACGAACATCCCCATAATTAATTACTCATTCAAAAAGTAGCAAATACTATTAAAAAAATGCAGATAGGCATCTGGAGGGATGTCCAAGGGCAGCTATGAACTAATTCCCATCAATTTTCAATAGAAACTCCCCCTCTCAGGTATAGGTGGGTCTTTCATCATACAATGTCTTTAATACCTAAATACCTTTACAGCAATCCAACTTTAGTTAAATGTAACTACTCTTTCTTCTTCGGACAGTTGCCACATACATTTTAGCTTTTGCATCTGAAAGCAGCGATCTCAAACTGGAAACAGGTGCTAGGAAACCTATTTAAATATTGACTGCAGAACTGCCGAAGTGGGATTCAGATCCTGAGAGGAAAGCACAAATTGATCATCAGATAGCTAGCTCTTAAGTGCCTTAAATTATTCTGTTGCCAAAATGGCAGAAGCTGCCTGTCATGGTAGTACAGCATCTGTGTGTTGAATGAGATAGCTCTAGTTTACAGCACAATTTAATGCAATTCTGTGGCTGTCAGAAAAAGTTAATGCAGATACCCAAGGAAGCAGTTATTGGGAATATGAGCACTCAAAAGAATTCTGAAATGAGGAAAAAAAACATTCCTAAAGATAGTCTAGGTGACGAGAAAAAAAGAAAGTGCTTAAAAATAAAATAGGAAAGGCTAAATAGTAAAAGAGATGCGACACAGCTTTGGTCTGTCAAGGTTGGAAAACTTTTACTAGTGGAGGAGGTGGTCAGAGGGAAGGCAAGTCCAAAGAGCCTGATGTCTACAAAAGTCTCCATTGGGATAGGCACTGGAGAATATTCCTTGACTTGTCCATGTCACCAATGCCCCAAGGATTCCTGTAACAATCTTATTCTACCAGGACAAGGTAGAGGTGTTTTATCAAGCTTAAAGGCTTTAAATAAAGTTTGATTTCTCTTTGCTTAGATTGGGTCTTAGAAAAGATAAAGGGAACACAGAGGCATGCCTGGAAAGTGAATTGTAATTTGGAAGGACCACGTTGCAGTTTGTGATATACATTTGTACTCTCGCTACCTCATGCAAGCTAGCTACTTCATACCTGCAGTCATATGATCCCTTCAGAAATTTGTGTTAGTATCTTAAGAGATAACAGTCAGAATTTTAGGAGAATATCACACTACCTTTTCTAATTTTGGAAACGAGCATTAAGACAATTGAAAAAACTATTCAGCAAGATTGTGGCAGTTTGAAGAAGTGTATTAGAAATAAACTCATTCTGTGAAGGCAATATGAAAATCAGGAAAGATCTGCTAGACCCACAGCTATCAAACCACATAAAAAAAAATTGGCATGGTGCATAAGTTTATAGCAAGGCAGAGAGAGTTTATTATTAGCAGCCCTACTACAGTTAACGTAGCATAGCTTTCACCTGAAACATACGATACAGATCAGAAGAAACTATGACAGTTTTTTCTTACAGAGATTTCACTATCAGGGGATGTATCAGAAATTCTGGCACTATGTATGAAAGATTGTATTGTCACTGTCTATTCTCTGTTTTTCCTGTAGATAAACTGGAGTCATGTTTTGCAATACATTTTAGCTATGCTAATTTACGCTTTGCAAGTTTACCACCACTTCTTACTTTTAGTTGTGCAAGCAAATTTGATGACAATTATTTTTCTGTCATTACTTGTAGCTTAGTTTAAATCAGGTCAGTTCCTTCACCTTGGCTCAACAGGTGTTCTAGCCAATGAAGGGGCCAACAAATGAAGAAACTTCAGCAGCTAGGAATAACATATGCCAGTAATGCCAAACATGTCCTTTAACAAGATCATCTCCTGGCAGTAGGTGGTCTATGCACACCAAGAAACACTAAATGCACATGTGCCTTTCCAGTCTTGCTGTTACAATCAAACAGGCATCAATAACAGTCCCCAAACCCAGGATTCCCCAGCTAAGAGCTAAGTTATCCATGTGGGATATCGTAGATGCATCGACCCTGCGGAGAGCACCAGTCCTGTTTGAGACAGCACACCCCACTGACCACCAGTTCGTGCCTTTTTGTGTTATTCTTCCATAGCTGCTTGTGTAGCTGTGTAACGAAGCAGACTGGGAGACTGATCCAATTTGAAAAAAAATCAGAAGGAAAAAAGAAAAAGACTTCATGTACATCAGCTTCCAGAACACAGCAGTGTCAACACAACAAGTGTTCAGAGTATTTAAGAATCCATAACTAATAGGTGCTCCTTAAGATTTCAGTAATGCTTCAGAAAAGCATACAGAATTGGAGAATTCTTATTCTACTTTCTCCTATTCTGAGGTATTCTACATTCCTACCTATTGCTCTCCTGGTCTTTATAAGTACCTAGGTAAAGAATAAAGAACACATTAAGTTCCCAAATTCTCATCTAGTCTTCATTTAATAGACAAACTAAAAAAAAAATCGCTGCCATTCTGATATTGTTTAAAATATCTTAGGTGAGAACACTTGGCCCCTTCCCTTAATGTTTTCCCTTTCTTGTTCACTAAAACCAACAGAACACCAATTAAGTATGAATAAAATGCAGACAATTAAATATTTTTGCTGTGATCATTTTATCATTCATGATAGTTTGATGAGGTACTTGTAAATTCCCCAGACATTGTAAAACTATGTTGGATTTTATTATTAAATACGTTTTCTGCAGTTGGGAAATGAAGTCCAGAGCACACAGCTCCTGGTGCTACCAGTTCTCAAATACTTCAACTGCAACACTTCCATGAGAGTCACATTTTGTAGCCAACAGCAGGCTGGCGTGGAGACCACCAGACAATCCAAGTCCATGGCTGAGAGAGGAACTGAGCCAGCAGGCACTCTTTAGCCAGCCTTGCCTGGCTGCTGTAGGACCTGGCTGTGTACCCATCACAGCTTCACCCTGGAAAGAAGGCACTGGAGAAGTGATACCAGCTGAACTGCTTCCCTGGATGCCACTCTTCTCTCAAAGATTTTGGTAGGCAGCTCCTAGGGGCAGGAATTACGGCCACCCTTGATTCAAGCTATTCCAAACATTTTGCATTTTTAACCTTCATTTAGTGTGTAAAGGCTAAAGCGAGAAGAAAAACAACAAAAATTCTGTTCTGTAAGAAAAATCTTTGGTGCCCCCTTGTGATAAAACACTATCAACAGAACGAATGCTCTTGAAATCAAGAACTATTTTCAGTGAGGAAATCCTTAAGAAAATTTCACATTTAAGTTAGTTAATTGAGCAAAGCATTTCAAGAATTAGTTTGTTTTCTTGTTATCCATTCTGTGTTGTATGACATTCTCCCTGGACTACTCTATGACAATTATTTAAACCAAGGAAAAAGTCCAGAACAGGAACTTAAATGGTGCACCAGCAAGCATATTGGTTTGGAACAGCAAACAGGACCCATCTCTTGCCCTTCACCAAAAATCATGCTCCCTCTTACTATGTCTATTTGAGATACAGTCTTGGAACAATTTATTGACAGAAACACTTCCAACAGCAAGGATGGACAATATCCGCATCCCAGTATTAGTTTTTGTACACCACAGAGTACACAATGGGAAAAGAATAAAGGAAAATTGAATGTTAAATTCCCATATTTTGTGAGAGCACTTCTTTTGCACAAATTTTTTTCCAAAAAAGGGAGAATGTTCTCAACACAACCAAAATTCATGTTTAAAAGCCATAGACACTGCTATTGCCACAATCTATGTAGCATCTAATCTATCAAAACATGCACCAGGAAAATGTGCCGAATTCATACCAAAGAAAACTTCATTTTGTATCCCAATGGCCTGCATGTAGGCTAGGCACTGAGCTATGGAGTCCTGGCAGAACAAGGCATTTCTGGGAGATGCATTCTTCAGGCTCCCCAAATAGTGCGTTACACCCAATTCAGTACTTACAGGACTTTAGTGTCTGCTCAGTGAACATGAGATAGGAGTCCTCCATTTAAGCAACAACAGCACTTTCAGATAATTAACATTTTTGCTAAAGTGGAAGACCACTGCACAACTGCTGACTAATTCTGCAATAACCTTGCAGCTCCAAATGACAACTTTCAGTTAAGTGTTACCGTGTTTATCCAGGGTACTATTACTTCCCAGCTAGCTGTCCCTCTTTTGCCAGAAGCTACTATGCTCCTACCACTTCAGCTGGTTCTAGTCATGACACAATGTCTAGGTTTAAACAGCTTACGGAAATAGATTTTTCAGTATGATTCAGGACTGAAAAGAAGTAGCCGAAGTACAGGCACAGTTTCTACACCACATTTGCTGGAGACTGAAGGTGCCTACAGCATTAAGACACAACAACCCTTGAAAAACTGTTTTCAGAATGAGTTTTAGAATGAAGAGGGGAAAAATTAGGGGGGCTTTTAACACATGAACTCCAGTCTCCAAGTCAGAGATCTATTTTTATATGCAGCTTGTAGTATTCAACACCAATGTCTGAGTTCATTCAGAACACCATGCTATCCATATTTTCAGATGAAGAGTTGGTTTCTTTACTACTCATCCATTGGCACCCAGCTCATTAAGGCCTTACTAGCATTTAGGCTTCTGACCAGTTTGGCCAGGTTTTAGCACTGCAGAGAAGCTTGTCAAAGTTAAGACGAAAAAAGAAATCATAGAATAGAATCATAGAACGGTAAGGGTTGGAAGGGACCTTAAAGATATTCTAGTTCCAACCCTCCTGCCATGGGCAGGGACATCTTCCACTAGACCAGGTTGCCAGAGCTCCATCTAATCTGGCCTTGAACACTTCCAGGGAGGGGGCAGCCACAGCTTCTCTGGGCAACCTGTGCCAGTGCCTCACCACCCTCACAGTGAAGAATTTCTTCCTAATATCTAATCCAAATCTGCCCTCTTTTAATTTAAAGCTGTTCCCCCTTGTCCTATCACTACACACCCTTGTAAAAAGTCCCTCTCCATCCTTCCTATAGGTCCCTTCAGGTACTGGAAGGCTGCTCTAAGGTCACCCCGGAGCCTTCTCTTCTCCAGGCTGAACAGCCCCAGCTCTCTCAGCCTGTCCTTGTAGGAGAGGTGCTCCAGCCCTCTGATCATCTTCGTGGCCCTCCTCTGGACCCGCTCCAACACATCCATGTCCTCTTTATGTTGGGGGCTCCAGAGCTGGACACAGTACTACAGGTGGGGTCTCACAAGAGCAGAATAAAGGGGCAGAATCCCCTCCCTCGACCTGCTGGCCGTGCTTCTCTTGATGCCACCCAGGGTATGGTTGGCCTTCTGGGCTGCAAACACACATTGCCAGCTCATGTTGAGCTTCTCATCCACCAGTACCCCCAAGTCCCTCTCCTCAGGGCTGCTCTCACGCCACTTTCTGCCCAGCCTGTACTTGTGTTTGGGATCGCCCCAATCCACATGCAGGACCTTGCACTTGGCCTTGTTGAACTTCATGTGGTTCACACAGGCCCACCTCTCCAGCCCATCAAGATCCCTCTGAATGGCATCCCTTCCCTCCAGCATGTTAACCACATCACACAGCTTGGTGTTGTCGGCAAACTTGCTGAGGGTGCACTCAGTCCCACTGTCCATGTCACCAACAAAGATGTTAAACAGCACCAGCCCTAATACTGACCCCTGAGGCACACCACTCATCACTGGTCTCCACTTGGACATCGAGTCATTGACTGCAACTCTGAGTGCATCCATCAAGCCAGTTCCTTATCCAACGAGTGGTCCATCTGTCAAATCCGTGTCCTTCCAATTTAGAGACAAGGACATCATGCAGGACAGTGACAAATGCCTTGCACAAGTCCAGGTAGACGATGTCAGTTGCCCACCCTTTGTCCACTAACGCTGTAACCCCATCATAGGATACCAAGTTGGTCAGGCACTATTTGCCCTTGGTGAAGCCATGTTGGCTGTCCCCAGTCACCTCCTTGTCATCCATGTGCTTAGCATGGTTTCGAGGAGGATCTGCTTCATCATCTTGCCAGGCACAGAGGTGAGACTGACTGGCCTATAGCTCCCTGGGTCTTCCTTTTCTCCCTTTTTAAAAATGGGGGTGATGTTGCCCCTTCTGCAGTTGGTGGTGACCTCCCCAGACCGCCACGACCTCTAAAATATGATTTAAGTATTTTTGTAATGAGAATTTCAACTAATCAGAGCTTAGGAAGTAAGAAAGCAAAAGCAAGCTTTGTTTTTGTTTAACTAAAAATAAACACATCATTCCCAAGAAGCAGTCAGATTTTGCTGGGGCATCTGACAAGTGATAACAGAATCTGCTAGATGTTTTGCATTAAAAAATCCTTCAAGATTCACTATAGGCAAAGAATTTGCACTTATAAAAATATAATATAATCACACCAAATACTAAATCGTCATGAGACTGAAGTAGAGAAAGGAAAAAAGCCTGAAACTTAGTAGTAAAAATTATGAGATTATGCACTTAGGGTTTAGTAAGAACTTTGGATCTTTTCAAAATTTGTGAGAAGAATGTGGGAGTACTACACATAGTGACTAGACCGCGAGTGTGCTGAAGGACATAAAAGAAATGCTAGTCTTCGTATGCATCGGTCAAAGTATTTCTGGTAAAGAAAAGAAAGCCCTAATGTTACTCAAGGTCTTGAGGTTTTACCTGCAATACTGTTTGCGTTGTTTCAAAGAATAGATTCCAATGGAAACAGTGAAGGCTCATTAAAACAATCCAAGAAACAGAGGTTGTATCTAAGAGATGAGACTAAGTTCAAAGTTTTTTATCAAAGAAATACAGAGTGAGGGGGTATTTATACTACACAATCATAATACTGGGGAAAAAAGTATGAGGGGAGGAACAGATGTATGGAACAGCTATTTTAATGCTAAAAACCCCCCGCAACTGGCTAGGTGAACAGTAGAGAAATCTGGAACAGGTCTCCAACACAAAAGGCCATGAGACAGTATTCTAGCCAGTTTTAAGACAAACCTTCATGAGTTGACATAAGAGCTTGACACTAGACTCCAGGAGTCCCTTTCTAATCTGAAACTCCTGTATTTCTACATGTGCCTATGAAAACAGAAAGAAAATGAATTACTTCTTGAATTAAAATTAACGTAAATGGCCTAAATTACCTAAGGAGTACTAATAAATAACCAGTATATGGAATAGGAAAATAAGCTGACAGATGTTGATGAGCTCCTAAACTTAAACTAAACTTTTAAAATTATTTTTAGCTAGTCAATGATGGAACATACTAACACTCTCTATCCTATAAACAACTCAAAAGATTTATAACATTTTTTTGCTTAAGCTCTTCCATACTTGTCACCAAGGAAATAAAGATCAGAGACTTAAGTAATTTCAGTTTCCTTCTCACAGACCACTTAAGGTTTACGGTTGTCTGCTCCAGAAAAGATTTATGAATTACAATTCTTTCAGCAACATCTGTCAGCAGCAAAAGGTTACTTCTAAGAATTCTTTTTCAGAATTTAAACCCACAGCTCTGGCTCAAACCATCACTTTCAGAAATCTAAAAGCATTCCCTGAGCATCCTTTGTAGGCAATATCACCCCTCCAGCTATAGATCATGCCTGTCTGAAGGGAAATAAGGATTGCAAAAATAAGGTTTTCAGTGGCAAATAAACCCAATATTATCTTGAACATTAATTTTAATCTCCTTATCCCCATCTTCCAGAGTGAAAGACAATTCACTCCTCCCTTTCCAACAATCTGTTGTCAATTGTAAGAAAAATTCTTGAGCTGAAAAATAGTAGTGTGCAGGATATTTTAGGAAGCTCTTGACCATTGTCATTTCTATCCAAGGGCTGCTTTTTCATCCTCCTCCTTTGTGCTAGCTAGAAGTGTTAATGCCTGACCTCAGGTCTCTGAGAATTAATTCAGTCCAGGAGAAAAAGATGCTGGGCACAAATCCCTAAACTCCCTGACACTCATGGACTTGGGTTTCTTGGGGTTGGGTGGGCTGGGGGGAGGGGAAGTTGTTTGGGTTTTTTTTTTAGCAAAGTAGGAACCTATGTTCTCCTTTGCTCTTTCATTCAAGGCCAGACTCATGTAGCTTCATAGTATCTGATAGAGACTAATTGATGGATACAGCACACAGAAAAAAGCATACTAACACGGACTCAAAAAAGTTACTTCCACTCTTTTACCCTGAACACTTCATTTCTGTCAATGAAACAATCAAATATTATGAAAAAAGTTTTAAACATGCCAAAACAGGGGAAAAAAAAATGTTTAAAACTCTAAAATAGGATTCAAATATATTTTTTCCTCTCAAGCAACTCATTGGATGCCAAAGATACCACCTTTAAAAACAGATAAAGGCTTTACCAGAATCAATTTACCACCCCTATTCTCCCTGAGTTATTCAGATTTTAGCAAAAGCACTTTTTGGAGAAGGTCACACACCTCTTACCAAAATTTATTGCTCAAAGGGAAAGGCTACTTAACAACTGATTCTTAAAATGAGTTCCCCTATGGCTTTCCATCCAGAGGTGCACCTGTTTCACAAATATTTTCAGAACTATTGCTGAAGTTTTCAGAACAAGGCTTGCACCTCATCTATTTTTGGACTGGACTGCAATACTGCACATCAGAAGACAAGCTAAATCATCTCATTGTCTGTCATAACTCTACCATCAATTTCAAGGATGTATTTAAAGCTTCATTTTTTTTTTTAATATTACTGACACAAAGTACATTGGTATTTAGCAAAGGTAAAATGCAGTGATGCCAATAGCAGTCTGACACGCTGTAGTTACTCTGCACAGCAGTTACTATTATGCTCTATTTTATCTGATAGTCCAATGACAAGAAACAAAACTAATTTGTTATAAAGTTAAGTTATATGCATTGATTCTTGCATAATATAACCTCCTGCCTAGAAAGTTCATCATCATGTCAGTTTAACCTTTAATAGAAACTGTTAAGCATTTCTAAAAATGTATAGTTACTTTATACCTAAAATTAAAAGAACCAACCCAATAGTTCTCTGAACTAGATTAACTTTAAAGTAGACCTTCAGCACTTAAAGTTCAAAACAATTAGGTAAATGCAAATATTAAACAAATCAAGTAATTCTGGAATTTTCCTGCTTGCAGTCTGCTCCTCTGTAATGAATTGCTATTCTTCCTAAACCAAAACTATATATACACATACCTTTATATTCCTCAGCTTGCCCCAAAATCCTTCCCCTCAATTGTTCCCTCAGAACAGATTCTATATAAATTCTTCTTTCACTCTTCCAGTTTAAGTGCTACTATTCTAACCCTAGGCAAGTATAATGCAAAGGCTTAGCAGATAAAAATAAGCATGGAATGAAAGTGCTGTTAATTTTATTCATGCAATAAACATGATTTTCTGGCAGATATATCGGGTTGATCCCTTCTTTAGTGGTACCACTTTTGATTAATAGAGTTAAAGTATGCTAAAAGTACTAACCAAATTACAAATCATAACAGTTAGAGATGAGAATCAGGAAGTGACACTGCCCTGGTGAGGTCTCATCTGGAGTACTCTGTCCAGTTCTGGGCTTCCCAGTTCAAGAAAGATGAAGAGCTACTGGAGAGAGTCCAGCCTATGAGGATGGTGAGGGGACTGGAACATCTCTCCTACGAGGAGAGGCTGAGGGAGCAGGGCTTGTTCAGCCTGGAGAAGAGAAGGCTGCAAGGGGACCTAATATATACTTAGAAATATCTCAAGGGTGGGTGTCAGGAGGATGGGGCCAAGTTCTTTTCAGTAGTGCCCAGCAACAGGACAAGGGGCAATGGGCACAAACTGAAGCACAGGAAGTTCTGTCTGAACATGAGGAAGAACTTCTTCCCTCTGAGGGTGACGGAGCCCTGGAACAGGCTGCCCAGGGAGATTGTGGAGTCTCCTTCTCTGGAGATATTCAAGATCCGCCTGGAC
>Ga0065711_1031068_pt1 | contig 30659 bp, 22 predicted proteins | sample Hoacrofraction12_FD_59098 | JGI IMG/M metagenome (GOLD analysis project Ga0065711, IMG submission 59098) | Hoatzin crop microbial communities from Cojedes, Venezuela - Epithelial fraction 12 v2 (version 2) | ecosystem: Host-associated > Birds > Digestive system > Esophagus > Crop | place... | reverse complement strand
TGGAGAGTGGCTCAGCAATGACATCCGCCAGCTCCCTCAGCACTCGTGGGTGCATTCCATCGGGGCCCATGGATTTGTGGACATCCAGATCACTTAAGCGATCCCTCACACAGTCCTCCTCGACCAAGGGTGTCCTTGCAGCAAAGAGCAACTAACATGCTCCTGGTCTGCATTAAGAAAACATTGCCAGCAGGTGAAGAGAGGTGATCCTTCCCCTCTACTCAGAGGTCTCTTTCAACCTATATGTTTCTATCATTTTAATCTGAGAGAAATAATTTAAAATCACATACTAGTTTATGCCAAGCACAGTTCCTCAGAGGTGTTTGGCTCCTCTTCTGAATCTGTGGCTAAATTAAGTGATTTTTTATGAAAAATCCTTCTAAAGTAATCTTTATTGCTAATGGAATCTTCCCTTTTTAAAAAGGCTATAATAATTGCTGCTTTAGACTTCCTGTTTTTCCTCCATTAATTCTGGGAAGAGACTTTCAGATGACGGTCTGCAAGCTTCTGGCTGTGCAGGTAGTATTTCCAAAGTGTTTCCAAAAGACCATAGTAAAAGTAAGGTAATAGAAAAAGTTCTGTGTCATTTAATTATACCAACTTGTAAGAAGTTTCCCACTTCTCAGGGAGCACAGAAACCGGAAATAGTGTTACATCACTCCTAAACTTAGAAGCATGCCATTGTAATGAAACACCTCTGTCTGTGCTGTGAAAGGCATGGAAAGTTTAAAGAAGACTGTGAAGGGAAGTTTACTGCAGTTTACTGGCATTGATTAGGGGACTGAAATAAATGACCCATGATGTCCCATTCGGTCTTGCACAACAGGAGAAAAGGTACCTCTTTATTCAATTGTTGCTCAACATTTATTCAATGTATATACCCAGGGTGGGGGAAGTGCTAAGGAGAGGCAGGATATGATGGATAAATCTGCTATAATTTGAAAGCTGCAATGAGAAATTAATTTTACTCTTATAGTTAACTCTCAGTTGCCAGGTACAGTAAAATTAGAAATTTTACTTATTTCTGTTGACAAGTTACAGAGAAAAAACTTACATATATTTAATCTGCGTAGTTCATAAATTTCTCATATTTTTCCATAAGTACAAAACCCATATATGCTGTAGTGAAAAAGAAAGTAAGATATTTATGTATCTATTCATATATTGTTACAAAGCCATGGAGTATCTTGGATCTATTCAGTCATCCACAAGACACTTTCAGATTTGTTATTGCACTTTATTTCTATTGTTGTATTGTTACAACAGCAGAGAAGTCAGCTTCCCCCTTCCTCCAGGTCAATCTCTGCCTCTCCTTTTTCAAAATCTACCATTGCCTGTATCATATCTTCTTTCTTTTGTGTTGGGTTTGTGTTTCCAGAAACTGGTCCGAAGAAAAGAAGATTAAATTCTAGGTCTAATGTTCTAATTTGGTAGGGAACATTACAGACACTAAGGTTTTTTTAGAGAATTAGCAATTGTAAATTAAATCTATAAAATAATGGCTAAATGTGGCCTTTCTCTTTTGACTTTACTTCAGATGCCTTTGGTTCATAACTAAATCCAAATATATGAGGAAAAATCAGGCCTGGACAGAATGCACACTGAATCTGTTGTTATGAATGCCTAGAAGCAGTGATACCAGACTGTATTTCCTGCCTAGAATCAAGAAAAAATATCACTAAATCATTTTCATTTCTTTACTTTGATGTGGACAGTAATATAGCCTTCTCAACTTTTCTGCTGCATCTCAACTAGCTACACTAGTCTGAGCAAAACCAATAAAACTATTTGAACAACATTTTTGCTGAGTTATATTTGACTTTACATATTTTATATTTATTTGAATTTCCCTACAGAGCCAACTACCCATTTTAGGAAAAAGAAAGACTATGGAACTTTTTAAATATAACCCTACTAATATTAAAATGTTATGATTTGCTGTAAGCAAGTCTAATCCAACTGATCTGAAATGCCTTCTACATGCTTTTTTCGATGCTTGAAGTGTCATCACAGTTACAAAGACAGATCTTGCATAACTGTCATAAGAGAATAAAAAAGTAACTCAGGTTTAGAGATTATTTGATAATTCATGATAAATTGGTTATATGTTTGGACTTTTTTTTTCTCAAATATTAATTACCTGTGAACATACTTTCTTAGGATTTGGCAACATGATGTTCCTTACCATAAAAAGGTTGTACATTTCTAAATGGAACTAGAGTAAGATTTATCTATTAACTTGACAATTTTCTGAGTTATGCTGAACAAAGTTATAGACAAAATAATTTTTCCTTTGAAGTAATTTTTCCTTTGGTGTAGTAAAATTATGCCAGCATAACTCACAAGAATTCACTTTGAATATTCTTGTGAGGGAAATAGCATTATTGTTGAACATCTGCTTTAGGATCTAAGCAGGTCTGTTCAAGTACAACTTTGATAATGGGCTGACTTTAATTTCTCTTTTAAATGAACGGGACAGTAACAGTTGATACAATAAGAAAACATCTTTTTAGTTTGTAGCAAAATCTGTGTGCTTTCACAAAGAAATCCTGTTATAGTTTAGCTGCAGCTGGCAACAAAAGTGCCACGCAGCCGCCCCTCCCCCTGCTGGGGTGAGGAAGATAATGGAAAAAAACAGGCAGAAACTGGTGGGTCGGGATAAGGGCAGTTTAACAGAACAGCAAAGACATGGAACAGGAACAACAACGATACAGGTAAGGAGAATACACAACACAAACAGCAGAAACGGACAGAGCCACTCTAACCGACCACCGCTGCCATGCGCTCCCCAGCCGCGAGCGAGTTCCCACTGCCCAGCTCCCCCCCATCGGAACCCGGCATGACGGTACATGGTATGGAATACCCTGCTCTGTTTGGCCAGGTTGGGTCAGCCGCCTGGCTGTGTTCCCCCCGGCTCCTGGTGAAAATTAACCCTGTCATGGCTGAACCCGGGACAAATCCTCAATAGGGATAGTAAATCTAATTTTCAGTGGTTTCCTTTGTTGTCTTCATTGATAAATTGTGAAGACTGCCAATATATTGAAAGTAGGAGATTACACTGTTTCTGAGAACCCTGATATCAGGGTTTAATATCTTATCCTTTAAAAATTGTATTATTCTAAGACATAAAAGATTGAGGTGGAAAAGTCCTATTAAATAATTGACTCTATTGAAGTGCAGGATATGGTCTTGACAGAAAATGTATGAAGTATTAAAATGTTACTGAACGTGGTCTGAGTAAAGAACGCAAGAAGTACTTCAAACAGAAGTCACTAACAGAGAAGAAAATTGTTACACATAAAATGCGTGTAATAGAATATGTTTACTTGCCATACTTTTAGGCAACATGTAAGTAAAGCTTGTAATAAATGTTAAAAGATGCGCTGATTAATCACTTAATGAATGCCCTAACACAAAACAAATAATATAAAATACAGTCACATGGCAGTAATTTTGAGTCTGAAAAAATGTCAAGGTGCAATGTTTTTATCAGTTCAATACTTAGGCCACACATTTCCTGCCAGTATTTATTATTTGTGTAGTGAAGAGCCATCCAGATTAGAAGTTCATTGCCCAGCAGTACCTTTGATGACCCTTTCATTCTAAATTCCTACTCCAAAGATTTCAGAGGGGAGTTCAGAAGCTGAGTGATGCCCCATCCATCATTGTACCTCCGTCACTACAAGGACATTAAAAAGAAAGATTAAGAGAAGGATTAGGACTAGCTTTTCCAGATATAAATACTTTCCTTCATTAAATCTTGCCTTTAAATTTTTAAAGTGACTTGGAATGCCACAGGGAATAGAAATATATATGGGAACTATAAAGGAAAGGCATAAGCAAACAGACTAAATGGACTGCAGACAGGATAGTTGTGTCAAAATCCAGAATATATGTTGGCCTTCTATACATTGAAATGAGAAGTTCAGGTTAAGGTTGGATAAACCTAATCCTGCCTTTGATGTGGTTGTGCTGCAGCATTCAGAGATATTAGCTAAGCTAACAGACAAAAGGAGTATATGGGACAATGTTGTACTTAAGACCCTCTAAAGAAAAAAAATGTTCTAAAAAAGTGACCTTTTTGTTTAGAAGAAAACTTTTAATAATGTCAGTAGTAGCTAAGCAACATGTTGCAAACAAGGATTGAGAGTGATTTCAAGGTGACTGCAAAAGCTATGAACATTTTAATGCACCTCCCTTACAAAGGCTTTGCTGCTAAAATTTTCATTCACCTTCTTTGTTGCAGAATGGCTCTGGAACAGACAAATCTATTACCTATAGAATAAGTGACAAATTAAAAACACAAATATAAATGGTTGCAAGCACAATGTAATTCTTATGTGTGTGTGTGATAAAGAATCGGCAGACAGAATGAAAGTGTTTGGTATGTGTCTAATAACAAGGCACACTTGTTTTTAGCAGAAGAAGCCCACCAACTGTTTGAATTGCCTGCAGCTTAGGGAATTTTGCTGGAGATTTTGCATTGTTTGGGATTGCTTGTAAATGGGAAGGTTGTCTTCATCCAAATTAAAATCTTTGTTAGTTAAACTTATTCTTGTTTTTTTCCAGGCTGCTACCATCGTTTTCTTAATGTCTTGTACAGAAAGTGACTAGGCAAGTTGGTCATCTTTGTTCTATTCATTTCAACAGCAAAGCTTTACAGGGCTCATGCTAAATTCTAAAGCCAGCATTTGATCTTGAACATGTGAATGTTGTTCTTTTGCTGTGCTAAGACTGTATTTCAGATGCTGCTGTTCACCCACTTTGATGACCTTACCTATGTTATCATAAACCATAATCTAGTATTTTATTGGTTTCACGTTTTTCTTCAGGCACATTCGATCCATTGCTGAATATATGACATTTAATCCCTTTGGATATTCAATAAAAAAAACTGCTACAGATCATTTAATTTGTCTGACTTCATATAAAAGCTGATACTAATCAAGGGAAGTAGGAATAAGAACATGAGGAGAATCTTCCTCTGCCTCTGGCAATTGAAATGTTCAAGGCTCTTATTTGAATATGACACAGAATGTAATTCTGGCAGTCTCTAGTAACTGTATTTTGTGTTCTTCATGAGAACTTATTAAAAGTGATATTCCTACAAGGTTTGGATTTTGATTTTCACGCAGTGGTACATGTCAGTTTGGATAATATAAGCAGTTATATCTTTCTTTAAAATTGTTAGATTATAAATAATTATTGTTAGATACTTTGTTGGTACTACATTTTAGGAGGTGAGTTACTAACTAGATTATTCCAGTATTGTTTAATTTTTGATATTATTTTTTTGCAGACAACTGGATTTTATATAAGGGATGAATTTTACATAGTGGTATTTTTGAAACTGAGAAAAAACAGATAATGAGAAATTGCCATGCTGGAGGTTTTGTACCTGGTAATTTACTTTAAAGTAAATACACACTTTAAAGTGTGTATGTGTGAGTAAATGTATAAATATAAAAATAAATATAGGTTAATTGAAGAAATGTAAGAAAGTATACATTTTAAAAGATATTGTCATAACTCTTCTGATTCGTATGTATTCAGTGTTTTATTTCATTTCACAGTCACATACGTTTTCAAACAATGTAAGATATCATAGAATCATAGGTTCGAAAAGACCTCTGAGATCATGAAGTCCAACTATCCACCCAACAACACCATGCCTACTAAACCGTATCCTGAACTGCCACATCTACACATTTTTAAACACCTCCCGGGATGGAGTTGGTGTCCCAACACTCTCAGCCGCTCCTCATAAGCCTTGCTCTCTAGAACCCTCATCAGCCTTGTTGCTATTCTCTGGACACACTCCAGCACCTCAGTGTTCTTCTTGTAGTGAGGGGCCCAAAACTGAACACAGTACTCGAGGTGCAGCCTCGCCAGTGCCGAGTACAGGGACAAGACCACCTCCCTACTCCTGATACAAGCCAGGATGCCATTGGCCTTCTTGGCCACCTGGGAACACTGCTGGATCATGTTCAGCTGGTTGTTCAACACCCCAAGAACTTCTTCCACTCGGCAGCTTTCCAGTCACTCCTCCCCAAGCCTGTAGAGTTGCATGGGGTTGTTGTGACCCATGTGCAGGACCCGGCATTTGCCCTGTTGAACCTCATACAGTTGGCCTCGGCCCATCAATCCAGCCTGTCCAGATCCTTCTGCAGAGCCTTCCCACCCTCAAGCAGATCAACACTCCCACCCAGTTTAGTGTCATCTGCAAACTTACTGAGGGAGCACTCAATCCCCTCATCCAGATCATTGATAAAGATGTTAAACAAGACCAGACACAACACTGAGACCTGGGGAACACAACTTGTGACCGGCCACCGGCTGGATTTAACTCCATTCACTACCACTCTCCGGCCTCGGACATTCAGCCAGTTCTTTATCCAGCGAAGAGTACACACTTCCGAATCACGGGCAGCTAGTTTCTCCATCAGAATGCTATGGGGAACAGCATTAAAGGCCTTATAGAAGTCCAGCTAGACAATATCCACAGCCTTTTCCTCATCCACTAGGCGGGTCACCTGGTCATAGAAGGAGATCATGTTGGTCAAGCAGGACCTGCCTTTTATGAACTGATGCTGGCTGGGCCTGATCCCCTGGTTGTCCTTCACACACCCGGTGAGTGCAGTCACAATGAATTGCTCCATAGTCTTCCCCAGCACCAATATTAGGCTGACAGGCCTGTAGTTCCCAGGATCCTCCTTCGGGCACTTCTTGTAGGTGGGTTTTACATTGGCAATCCATCATCATAATTCCATGAGATGGAACACAGATGTTGCAGCAGAACCTACCTGGCAAGACTCAAAAAGGTCTGGCAATACATCTTCCTTTAGTGCACGGGTTTGGTAGAGTCAGGGAAAGTTTAATCAGAAAATTCCCTTGGTTTTTATACTTACAGTATTCAGTATAAAGCAAGGGCAGGGAAGATTAGGCACAAACCACAGATTTAATTAATATTTAAGCACAGCATAAAAGTGAGTTGAAGTAAACATGGTATATATCCCTTTCAGGAAAACACAGATTTTCATACACTGTGTAAGCCACATTTACAACAGAGTACAAAAATTCCATAAATTATGGCTCCCCACAATTTTGGTATATTCAGAAGATAATTGATGCAAGATTATTTTGTTGGTGGTTGTTCATTGGTGCGTGAGTATATTTTTTTTAATCTAGATAATTCGGTCTCAGAAGAAATTTTTGTCTCCCTTCTTTGACCATTCTTCTTTTTTTAAGACGGGCAACTGCTTTCTCACACAAACCAGAGAAAGTGTGGTTTTCTAGTGAAAGGAAAAAAAATGTATACCCTATCAATTGCAGCCTCTAACTGGCAGAGCAGTGAGGTGGTAGACCCCCAGCCTGGAAAACATCTTTTTTGGCGGAAGCACATCAGAGTTCGAAAAAGACAGCCAGAGTGCGCTAAGGTCTGGCAATCTCCAGGCAGCGATTAGCAACAGACACATGTTGCAAGAGATTCAAAAATGCTTATGCTACAGTAAATCAAGAACTGGTGAAAAAAAACCAAAACAAAAACAAAAACAACAGCCTTAGGAAGGTGCAAGGAGCTTCTCTGCAGTGATCTTCCATTATTACTCATGTGGCTCCTCTTCCCAATATTCCATGAAAGCTATGCCTTTGATGTCAATGGGAGGAGGACAAGAACCTAATTCACTGCAAAAATATCCTCTTGTTTAAATTATGTGTTCAAATAAGACTACTACTATTCAAGATATAAGTAAACACAGCAGTTTCCTTCCATGCATTTATCTGCCACGTTTAGTGAACTGAAATAGGTTTTTGTGGTTTTCAGTGCAGCTACATTTGAGCAAATCATGAATCTCATATTCCCACAACATACTTACAAGAGAGTGTATGCACTTCATTTATGGTTACATTTACAATGAAGTAAAATGTGAGCACATTTCTTATCCATTACATCTTCTCCCATCCCTGTCAGGAACCGAAAGCATTCTGCAGGACTGGAATTGCATGGCTCATGAACACAGGCTGTGGTTGCAGAGAAGTAGAAAAGCAATAGCTGGAAGAGTCAGCCATCTCCTCTATAGCAGCATTGATTTTGTGGATTAAAGACAGTGAAGCTATAGGAACCAATTACATTAATGCAACTTTAAAAAGAAAAGTATTATTTTTCTTTATGAATTTCTTGAGATATAAAGAAAGCTGCTTTGTATATACATATTGAAATGCATTGACAAAATGCGGTCACACTATTTTCTAGCTCTGGAATGCCATGTGAACAGAGGAATATTAATGAATTGTGTGTTTCCTTAACAAAATCCATCAGATCAGTGCTTCCTGTTCAAATATCTTCAATGTTCGGACATAGATGAACAAAAAGCTATGAAAAAAACATGGTTAGGGCTACTTGTATTTGTACTCTGAAGTTCTCTCATCACTTTCTCTGCATGTAGATTCTCAGAGTTTTCATCAGAACAACCTTCAACATTATAAAATGTGTTTTTCAGCAGAATAAATTAAAGTGTCCAGACTTCATAGATTTTTTCTTTAAATTTATAGGAATTCACCTGCTTTCAAGAAAAATATGTTCCCCACCCAAGCTCAGATGAGTGCAGTGTCTTTCACCTTAAGGATTAATATGTTCTACAAATGCAAAACACAGACTCAGGGTGTAGGAGTAAGCACATCTGAATACAAACAAAATATTATCTAAATAATGACTTTACTCATCTCCCTAACAAAATGTGTCAATAAAGGCAATTCTGTAATACAAGATATCATTGAACACACTAACAAAAACCCAAGCAAATCTTTCTGCAGTTTGTGATTTTCTAATGAATGTTTCTTCCCTAGGAAAGCATTTTTAATATAAAGATTACTCCATAAAAAGAAAAACTTAGGTTGTTCTTATCTATACACTACACTTAAAATCTAAACTGCATGTACTACAGTAACACAGTTTCTGGGTGGTCAGCTATAAGCAAATAGCAGACGGTCTTGTCACACTGTAGGATATTAATTATCTGATTCCTTTGTTAAGTATTTCAACCTGGAAGAAAATGTTTTCTTCATATCCAAATAGAGGTCAGTGGAAGGTGAAGCTGTGCAGTCCAATCATCAGCAATTTATATGGAGATTTTGACTGTTGTAATATAGATGAGGCAGGATCAGATTGATTTAGTTCTCAAGTAATATTAATAGAGAGCTTGACCAATGGTCTCTTTGTGTTGAGAACAAAAGCAAGCCTCTCAGTTTCCACAGACCAGGTTATACAATATTCATAATAGTTCTCATCCATTCACAAATCACAGGATGAAGTGATAAAAGACCTAGCCTAAAACAAATGCATAAAACAGCACACTGAGATGAAACTGTAGCTGACAGTTTTTGACACCACTTACTCCACACAAATCATGCAAAGAAGGAAAAATTATGGCAGGAAATAGATAAATGAATGTTCAAACCTATGCCTTAAAAAAAAAAAAGAAGTTTAAAAATTCAAAAGATGATAACATGTTTATGAGGATATTTATACTTCTGTCATATTAACCGACATTAATCAAATTCCCCTGATAGTACTGCAGCCAAAAAACGAAAAAGCAATGTGCATTGTCCTGTTATAAAGCAAACGGAATTTTCCATACTTGAGCTCATTTCTTGCATACATCTACAATCTGCTGTACGTTTTAAAACATCTCCTGATTTGCAAATCATTCATGGAACATACATTTTGTAAGTATGATGTTTCTTCAAGGAATTAAATGATGTAAGTTTCATTAGTTATCTAGCTCAGTTATTGGATGAAACACAAATAGAGTGAATGAAGTTTCTGCAGCCAACAGATGTGTAGTCTCTGCTTGAATATTTATCTGTCTTTAACATAATAAAAAAGCAGAAGGATGTCATAGTCAGACTACATGACAGACAGATTTTAATCCCTTTAAGGTTAGTTGATAAATTTGAAGTTCTTATGGTCAGACAAAAATTTAACAATTATAAATCTACATTTTTGGCACAGTCCATACAATTAAAACCTCTATTGTACAATAAAAGATATGATAAAACAGGAAAGTAAATGTACCACTGTTCTGTAGGGTATTAGTAATCATTGATGATTCACATCCAGAAAACATTTCAACACCAGAAGAATTTCACAAGTATTACTTTGAAATAAACATGATAAATGCATGCTAAAACTGGTATCTGCATTACAGATGACACATATCTGTTAAATCTGTTCACAGCATACAGATATTTGATTTTTATATGTGTAAGTAGATACAGATACACACCGCAACATGTGTGTAGGATTAAAAATCCTCCTAGGTTGAGACATTAATACATTTTTGCAATGAAGGCTATGAAGAGTCTGAGTTAGCTTTAACCTCAGCAACCTGAGCACAGACTGCCATGTAGATTTAGCAGTAAATGTTGTAAAACCTTCCCCAGAAGGTGGAAACGTTATTTGACTCCATGTAATTTCAGACATAGGACTAGCAATATCGAATCTGGCAATGAAGTACAGTCTTATTTGGTTATTCCAAAAGTCAGTTCACATAAAGATTTCCCAGACAAAATACTACACACAGTAATTATTTGTCATTGATTCATAATACCAGGTCTGTTTCTGAAAAGCAAAGAGAACTGAAATGGTAGAAATAGGAATTCTTGTTTCCACATTTCTTCAAATCTTCTACTGACTTTATATTCTCTGTCAACCTCCTTACAGAACTGCTTGATGTAAATACAAAGCTTGATCAAAACAAGATTGCTTACATGTTTGACATACCGCTAGTTAATTCTGAAACACATAAAATTAGTTTCTTTTCAATTGTGATATTATCCAACGTGGTGTAATAATGCCTTCAGTAACAGTATCTGTCATTCCAGAAGGCCTGGTACATCCTGAAACTGATTGGTTTCACATATTACACAGATATTTTGTCTTGGGTTTGAGATCTAAGCTTGATGATGAAGGACAGCTACTTGCAGTTTCTAAACTACACTTTTAGGCAGAAGCAAATCGTCACAATAGGTTGCTGTTATCACAAGTAGAAATATAAACTCAATATGCAATAGCAAAGTACGGGTAAATATAAATGCATCATTTTAATGTTTCCCTTTAAACATTACTAGTATTTATATACAGTAAAAATACGCATAGTTTTCATTGAAAAAAAGGAAACAAAGTTCATCCTCTGAGAAGAATAAAGAAGAAATGAAAGATCAAAAAGTAAAATGAGGAAAACCTGAAAGGTATATGAAGAGGAGAAAACAAAGGAGAACAAGTCTGCTGTGCTCACATGTTCCTCTGTCTTGCTACAGGAGTGTTTTTCCATCTGTCATCACTGACATAGAAACTTTACTTTTCACAAAATTTTACCCTTGTGGGTTAAAAAAAAAAAAGTGACTTATCTGATGCGAGACCATCCCACTGCTTGCCCTGTTACAGCAACTTCGAAACTGAGTAAATTCAAGAAAATTTCTAATTGTGAATCGAATAGGATTGAGATTTAGGGGTGGGATGTTTCCTTTCAATACAGGAAGATCCCAAAGTCAGAAGAAGACACCAACTAAAGACGATCCTATACGGGTCTATTGGAAAATTAATTTTCCATCTTTGGCTGTAAAAAAAAAGTTGGTAGCGATTTGCTGAATTTCCTGCTCTGACTTTTTCAGTACTCTCAACACACCCTGCTACATCTTTACTCCCTTCTTAACTCCCTGGTGTTAGCACAATTATTGCCTTTTCCCACAGCTTATCATGATAAACATAGTCAAATTGTTTGCACTATTGATGAAAATCATGCAACAGCCTATTCTAGATGAACAATATTTTTGATGATATCTTATGACGATGTTTCTCACGAAATGCTGTGGAAAACGCTTTCTTTTAGATGGACCATGGAACCACTTTGAGACTGGAAAGGGAATTAATTGGAATGTGAATGAAAATGTTGAGAACTGGTGCCTGTGATCCCTGGCACTATCAAACCCTGCTTGATGTCTCTGGAGAAGGTAAGGTAACTGCGAGAGCAGAGCACTGCAGAAGATAGTCTGACATCTTACATTTTAAGCTACTTTTTGCAGAAGTTCTTCAAACATAAAGCAAAGAATGATTTGCTGACATCTGTGATCCTCTATGACTAAAAGAAAAGCAGCCAGAGAAATATAAGGGCTTGTATCTTCTAGCTAGGTGACATTTAATGCTGCTCAGAAAGCAAGAAGGATTCTGACTGATGTTTTCTGATGTCAAACTTATCTCCCTGGAGTTTTCTGTTAATGCACACACAATGAGCACACTTCTCCCTATTGCAAGTGAAATAATGAAACGTATTCATGGGGTTAAAAGACCAGCAAGCCTGCTTAATCTGCTCATTGAGTATCTGGACACAACAAAGCAGATGTGCAATGAATAGACAATGCAAAGCAAAGTGGAGCAGTGATAATATGTTGGTTTGAAAGAAAGAGAAAATGGTCTGGATTTCTCTTCTCAAAACCTGCAATTCTTGTGTCATCCCTTGAAACACTATCTACAGACTGAGAACTGTGATTTCCAGCTACATCACTTTATCCACAAAGGTATGGAGCCCATCCTTGCTGATGAGTGAGAGTTTGTGAGTACAGCATAACAGAAGAGATTGTAATCACGCGTGATACTTCCAGCTACAAGGAAAACTCTATTCAGTTCCTCTCATCTTCAGCAAAAAAACACTGACATTAGAAATACACAGATACTATAAGCAAAACATACTCAGAATAACTTCCCTGACTGTAGGTTAAAATTTCGAGTCAGCCTCCTATTTCATATCTTATCATTTCATCCTAAAGACTTCAGAGAAATTTGACTTTGCACAGCAGTCAGCTTAAGTACATCACAGACTGGAAAACATTTCCAACTGTTGGGAAAATGCTGTGCTTAAAACTGAAAAATCTTGAATATTGCTGTTTAGCAAATAGATTGGAATTGCTATAGAACTGTATTGGCAATTAAATGCATAATATAGCACTTTAAAAAGATGTCTAGGCAGCTAAATACCTAGAGTTTTTCCAGTTTCTCAGCAGCTGACTTGAATTCCGTAAACAACCTTCACAAATAAGCATCCAGGATGTACATGAAAAACTAGTTCTCTACATCTGTCTGGCAGATTAAAACTCAGCTCAATAGAAGCTAGCTGGTTAGTAACTTTTCCTCTATAAAAAAAAAGGCTGCACCTTTTCCAAAGTGAAGAAAAGATAGCCTTTTCTCAACACCTACCCACACTGAAACACTGATGGTCAGTGAGGTGTAAGTGTCAGCCTGCTCAGTTTAGGTATAGCCAAAAACTGAATAGGTGGACCAAGAGTATACACAGCAGCTCACAATGACATTTGCAGGACTAAAACCTCTGCTCTGATGTAGGCAAAATCTTGTACTTACTTTCTAGTGTATCAATACGTGATTAGAGTAGAATAACACAAATCCCTCATTTGCCTACATAGTTTAGGAATGCTATAATCACTACCGATTAAGGCAAGTGAAAACTGTGGAAAGTACATGCAATGGTCAAACAGAGCTTTCACAGCAACCAGGCCCAAATTGTAGAAATAAGACATCATCACATCACTGCCAAAATCACATATAGTCTCTGAGTGAAACACACTTGTCTGATCCTGTCTTCTGTAGTAAAGCAGATATTTAACAGTCTCTACTTATAGAAATAAATACAATATTTAACTTGATTCAAAGGTCCTGAGGTTCTGTAATGTTGTGGACAGTGTAAGAATTTTGAGACCAAAGAAAACCCATTTGGGAACCACAGCAATTTCTGGATTATTTTTCATAAATATTATTTTTGCTTAGCCAATATTTCTGTGTGCAAATAAGTGCATAAGGCAGGCTGCAGGCTGTATTTTCTGTGCCTCTTCAAAGGAACATTAAATTTTACCAAAGTAAAGCCAAAATTCTTTATACAAAGCTTTCTCATAAATTTGATGTATTACACTAATACCCAGCTTTTGTGTAGTATTTGTCAACAATAGATTGATACATAGTCCATTTCACTTAATAAAATAAGATGTACAATTAGTGTAAAATGCAAGATGATATAAATTCCTCTCTAGATTTAAGAAGACGAGGTTTTAATTTGGTTCGAAGTTAAACAGTTTTTGGTATATAGTACTTCCTCCACATGAAGATAACACTAAATTGCAGTGGCATTTGATCATGAGAGTATTGTAGCGGGATAAGAACACAGCAGTGAACACAGACACACTTGCAGGCTTGCCCCAAGTTGATGATCTACAGATTTGTCACAGCATCTTGTGAAAAAAACTTAACTGAGGGATGACTGAGATGTGAAAGATATACAAACATATGTATAAAGTCCAAGCACTAGGATGAGTAAGGAAGGTGTAGTGAAAACTTTCATGAATAAGGAAAAATCTTGAAAATATAAGGATCATGTCATTTGGAGTACTTAGTCAAGTAAATGTCCAGGAGAGTGAACCTGTATTTTGTACCTGACTCATGTGTCTTACAACAGACAGGAAATCTAGAAATACGTACTTTTACGGTAGGAAAGAATTTGCATTTCTATTTATTTGAATTAGTGCTAAAAATTCAGTCAAGAACCAGATCATAAAAGAATACTCTGAAGAGTAGCAAACAAGTGTAGCATTGTCAGTGTTTATAGGCTCTTGAGCATGTTTTAGTAAGTCTTGTAGCTGTATTAGAAGACCTGGAACATGAATCACAGCCATAAGTCTTTAGATTCAGACTTAAGAAGAGTATAAAGCCAAAAACTATTTACATAAGCTAACACCTCAGTGACATGATACTGTTGATATATTATTGTTAGACTTCTGATAGCAAGATATAAATAAAGAGGAAGTGGTTTAGAAGAAAAAAAATTCCAGAAGCAAGCTGAAGACGGAGGCAGGGAGACACCGACTGGTGAGGTCTCACTGGCCACAATCTCATTAACCACGGAATTATGTCGCATTATCATTCCTAAAAAAGCTCCAAGTAACTTGAAATCCTGAAAGAAGATTCTGTAATGTATGCAGTGCAATTATCAGATAATTGATATTTTTAGGTGTTCCAGCTCTCCAATATTGACCAATATTCAGAGGAATTACCTAGAATTCAAACAAAACTATTTTTGACACTGCTAATAGGGGAAAAAGAAAATCTCCTTAGCATTCCACACTCCTGCATTAAGACTTGGCAGAGAGGCACAAAAAATGTGCAGAAAATATAAAGACAAATCATATCATGGCTCCGTTGTAGGCTGTCAATATGACTCTCAGTATTTATTGCAAGGCTACCAAAAAAGGTTTACTAGCTTGATGTTAATTTATCACCGTTGAAATAGCCTGCCGATGGCCTTTATATTTTACCATACTGGAGGGAAGGGAACAAGGCTGAAGAAACAGCAATGGCACTTTTGTCATATGAAGACTGGTATAGGAAAAAAATCCATATCATGGATTTTCAGTCTGCCTGCACACGGTGTAAGCCTGCAGCTATGGTGAACAGAAGGAAAATACCTGAAGAAAGTCGTACCAGCGGAGGGCTACGAGCATGATGAGAGGACTGGAGCATCTCTCCTACGAGGAAAGGTTTAGGGAGCTCAGCTTGCTTGTCCTGAAGAGGAGCAGACTGAGAGGGGACCTAATAAATGCTTGTAAATATCTTCAGGGTGGGTGTCAGGAGGATGTGGCCAGACTCTATTCAGTGGTGGCCAGTGACAGGACAAGGGGCAACGGGCACAGACTGAAGCGTAGGAAGCTCTGTCTGAACACGACAAAGAACTTCTTTATTCTGAGGGCAACAGAGCACTGGAACAGGCTGCCTTGAGGGGTTGTGGAGTCTCCTTCTCTGGAGATATTCAAGACTCACCTGGACACTGTCCTGTGCAGCCTGCTGTAGGTGACTCTGCTTCAGCAGGGGGGCTGGACTAGATGATCCACTGAGGTCCCTTCCAACTGCTACAATTTTGTGATTCTGTGATTCTATGTAAGGAATGTTCTCCTAGAGTGCCTTTCTTAAACACCTATGAGGTGTAGAGAAGGGAATTAACAAGGCTAAGCAATAGATCATCAAATAATGACATCTAGTTCAACTATTCATTATTTCTTACCAAGAAGCACAGGGAAAAATTGAAGGATCCTCTCGTAACTTTTTGGAGAAGGTTGATGCTCCACTCTCGATATCCTGGGGGAAAAAGCTGAGCTGCAGGGTAACAAGCAACAATGTTTAATTTGAACAGATGGAAAGACCGAAGAAATGTTTTTACCAGAGCTTTAGCCTTCAGCTTCCTTGAGTTAGCATGTTATCAAGATTTTCTGCAATTATATTAGTACCATCTATCTCTTTCTGTTAGCCCTAACTCTGTTGATTTGCAGCTTCTTTACAAACCATATTGTAAAGCACTTTTTTGTAGTCGCCCTATTTCTTTCTCTGTTCCTCTCTAAGTACTGTAGCTGTTAAAACCAGCCAAATTAATAATTGCTAGCACTATTAAAACAGGCAGTGTAAATTCAACATGAAATCTACAGGCTTGCAAGCTACTGGCCAAAATCAGTGGTTACTGCTATTGTCTTAAGGTCTGTGTGAATCATTTTTCTTCTGATCCAACTTTCTTGCCAGTTTTGTTTTATGTTTTATGATGGACAGCACATGTCCATCACACCTGTGGACTGTATCATTCTTCAATAGATTTTGCCCCATGAGGCCTACAAAAAGTGGTATCTCTTCAGGCTGCACCAGATTGGGTAAGGAGTTACCTCTATCAGACATTAGCTTAAACATACATAAAGGATTTATCAAATTGATATAACTAACGCAATAAAAGTCACTGTGTTCTTAAGAAGTTCAGAGAAAACTGTGACTACAAAATAAAAAAACCCTCCTGTTTCTTACCAGTCTTTTCTTGACAGCTTAAAAACATGCATAAATAGATAAGAGACACCACAGATCTTCCAATATGCTGTAGCCTAAATTCACATCTGTCTAATTCAATAATGTTTCGAACAAGTGGCCTAAATCAACCTTTATCATCACTATCAGAATCTATATTTAAAGTAGTGGTACAGCTAGAAGAGTTAAGTACCTTGCAAGTGGGAGTTGTCACACCACTAACCCCATATTGCGTAAACAGTTAACTTATAATACGCACAAGCATATTACCATAGCTTATATTTCTGTTGAATATCACAGAATCACAGAATGGTTAATGTTAGAAGGTACCTCCAGAGGTCATCTGGTCCAACCCCGCTACTCAAGCAGGGCCACCTATAGCCAGTTGCCTGTCTCCAGGACAGTCTCCAGACGGCTTTTGAACTTCTCCAGCATTGAAGACTCCCCAGCCTCTTTGGACAACCTGTGCCAATGCTTAGTCATCCTCACTGTGAAAAAGTGTTACCTGATGTTGAGAGGGAGCCTCCTGTGTTTCAGTTTGTGACCATTGCCTCTGGTCCTGTCACTAGTCTCCATCAGAAAGAGCCTGGCTCCATCCTCTTTGCACCCTCCCTTCGGGTATTTAGATACGTTAATAAGTCTCCCTCTGAGCCATCTCTTCTCTAGGTGAAACAGTCCCAGATCTTTCAGCTCTTCCTCACAGGAGAGATACTTAAGGCCCTTAATCATCTTTATGGCCCTTGGACTACACTCAGTATGTCCATGTCTTGCTTGTACCGAGGAGCCCAGAACTGGCCATATACTGGTGTGGCCTCACCACTGCGGAGTAGAGGAGAAGGATCATATCCCTCCACCTGCTGGTAATATTTTCTGAAGTGTAGCCCAGGATGCCATTAATTTTCTTTCTGACAAGGGTACATTGCTGGCTTATCTTTAACTTGCTTTCCACTAGGATCCCAAGATCCCCTTCAGCCAGGCTGCTTTCCAGCTGGATGTCTCCCAGCATAAACCAGTGCATGGGGTTGGTCCTCCCCAGCTGCAGGACTTCACACCTCCCCTTATTGAACTTCATGAATTTCCTGTCCTCCCACTTCCCCAGGATGTCGAGGTCCCACAAGATGGCAATATAAACCTCTGGCATATCAGCCACTTCTCCCAGTTTCACGTCACCTGCAAGCTTCACTAGGGTACACTCTGCTCAATCATCCAGGTCATTAATGATGGTGTGGAACAGGACTAGAAACAGTACTGTACCCTGAGGTACTCTGCTAGTTTCATCGTAGAAGTTCTGTCAAGTTGGTGAAGCATGCCTTCCCTTTGCTGAAGCTGTGATGACTACTCTTGATGATATCCTTGTCCCTTATATGCTTGACAGTATTTTTCAGAATCAGCTGTTCCATCCCCTTCCCAAAGATGGAGGTCAGGCTGACAGGCCTACAGTTTCTCGGGTCATCCTCCTTGCTCTTCCTGAAGACAGGATTCACCATGATCACTCAAAGATTATTGAGAATCACCTTATAATGACATTTGCTGAGGGTACACTCTGCCCCAGCATCCAGATCATTTATGAAAATGGCAAACAGAACTGGACCCAGTACTGACCTGATCCTCTTCCACCAAGGGTACACATTCCTTGCTCCAGCCTTTCCCCTGGTCTCTGGGACCTGGGATTCCTGAAGGCCAATCTTGTTAGTAAAGACTGATGTAGAGGCAGCATTCAGTACCATAGTCTTTTCCACGTCTTGTGTAACCAGGTCTCCCACCTCCTTGAGCAGCGGGTCCACATTTTCCCTAGTGGTCCACTAGTCCTAGCTGCTTATGTACTTACAGAAGCCCTTCTTGTTGTCTTTGACGTCTTTGGTCAGATTCAATTCCATTGAGGTCTTCACTTTCCTAATATCATCCTTGGATGTTTGGACAAAGAGTTTGGGTAGCAGCTCCTGTTTCATCCATCCAGGCCTCCTTTATTTTTGCCTGAATTCTTGCTCATTGGGATGGACTGCACTTGAGCTTTGAGGAGGTGATCCTTGAATACTAACCAACTTTCTTTGGCACACCTTCCCTCCAGGGCATTATCCCACAGGATTCATCCAAGCAGATCTTTGAAGAGGCAAAGTCTGCTCTCCTGAAGTCCAGGGAGCTTTCTTATCACCCTTCTCCCTGTCCTTGGTTTCCTGTACTCCCCCATCTCATGTTCACTGCAGCCAAGGCTGCCCTTGATCTTTACGTCCTCCTTGTTAATGTGAGTATGAGGTCCAGCAGAGCACCTGTCTTTGTTGGCTTCTCTATCACTCGAAGGAGGAAGTTATCAATGTACTTCAGCAACCTCCCGGACTACCTATGTCCTGCTGTGTTGTCCCTCCAGTGGATACTGTGGTGGTTGAAGACACCCATGAGGATCAGGGTCTGCAAATGAGAGGCTACTCCTATCTGTCTGTAGACGGTCTGACCCACTTGGTCTTCCTGGCCAGGTGACCTCTCGCAGACATCCGCTATATTGGTACCTTTACCTGCCCTCTCTTTAATCGTAACTCATAAACTCTCTATCAGCTTCTACTCCATCAGCAGGCAAAGTTCCATTGTCCTCCAGCTGCTTTCACACTGTGTGCAACTCCCCCTCCTCACCTTCCATTCCTGTTCTTCCTAAAGAGCCTGTATCCCTCCATTGCAACACTCCAGTCTTGGAAGACATCCACAATGTTTCCATGATCCCAACAAAAACCTGACCCTGAAACTGAAATATATTTAAAAGCGTGTATATATATATAATAGGCATACTCTTCACTTTTGCTTTTCTGCTATCACTGCTGGTCACCCCATGACCCTCTCTGGAAGGCTTGTCAGCTAAGACTTCTTTCAGATGGATCCCTTGGGTCCTGCCTGTGACAGGAGAGAATAGCAAGGGAACAGTTGAGAAATGAAGGTGAGAGGAAACATAAAAAAGGTTATTAATTGAGAAGAAAAAATAACTACTAAAAAAATTATAAATTCCCTTTTGATTTTAAAAACCAGACAAATTGGGGTTCAACAAATGACCCCCAAATATTCTGAAGAACAAAGGCCCAGCCAGAAAATGAGAATGAGACTGCTACTTTGGAAAAGGCAGTAGCACACAACAAGTGCAGAAGATTTGGGAAACTGCTCCTAATCTAGCAAACAAAGGAATCAGTGCAGTTTTCCTTTCCTGTACTTGTTTCTAGGACTTTAAAAATTATATGGTATTGTATAATAAACACTTACAGTAAATAATTCCATATTATTATTTGTTCAGTGCTGACAAATATGTTATATACATTAGAAAACAAATAAAAAGAAATAGACTAGTGCATGACCTATACATTGTGCAACCCATTATGATGCGGCTAGAAATAATAGTAAGCGATGTGGAGATGCTGATAGGGTAGGGGTGGTGAAGGTCTGGTAATCTTGCAGAGCCTAAGTCTATACTGTGAGTCAAACTGCATCCACAGCATGTGCTTCAGTACTCATCTCAGCACAATGGGTAAAGCAAGCTATGTCTGAGGTCACCTCCTTGCAAGAAGCTTTTACCTTAAGATGAAAAGACTTCCAAAAGCTCGTCATATAGACTTAATTGTGAACGTTCATTTCTTGTCCGTGTGTTTCGTGAGAGATTCAGTATACCTGAGGAATTTATGCAATGATTTCAGAAGTAAGAGTCATACTGATCTATGTCTATATGCTACATGTCTAATCCTTGTATATTGCAGGGCTGCAGAGACATTCACAGCCTGATCATAAAGCCATGGCAAGTTTCCATTGCAGCAACATGAATATTTTTTTGAGTGAATAGAAACACTGCATCTGGCTCACAGTTATTTTCTTCCCATACTGAGGAAGCTTCTGGGAGCTGCGCTGCTGTTGTCAGCTGACACAATATTTAGCTTCTGTCCACATGACCGAAATGGAAATGAGCTGCCATATCCTGGATACTAACACAGTTTTCAGTTCATTGTTTAGTAAATCTTTTTCACAGTTTTTCCAAATCTGTCTGTGTCTTTTGAGGACAAGGAATAGAAATGTATGCAGTCCTACTAAGCAGATGTATTTTTCACTCATTATTGTTTAACCATAAGATGTATTTTGTCCACTTTCAGGTAAATGATTTAAAAATGACATCACTTCTAACTGTAGATGTGAAGAATGTCTTATAAGCTTGTAAACTTCAGTTGTTTAGAATTGCCAGAAGTGCCAGAAGTGTTGAAATGCAAAGTAAGCAAAGGAAAAAAATGTTAGCTGAAGACTTCATCTGTCATTTGAAATCAATGTTAGCATTAAGTTTCACCAAGAAATTAAATGGCTTTTATTTAATAACTGAGTGAAGTCCAGAGGCAAATCTCATTTCTTCAGGTAACTGATCCAGTATGTCAGCAGACTTTGGCTTAGACTGTTACATTTCTTCATGCTTCACACCATTCAGAATTTCCTTTCTTCTTTTACAAATCTGTGAGTCACTTGTAGGACGGCTGGAAACCTTGGCCCAAGGTGCGCCCGCTTATCATGGTCAGGTCCTGTTGCATCTCTCTCCCTTTTGAAGGAAACATTTGGATGCAGGCGATGAGCTGGGAAGGAACTGTAGGTCATTTCAGCAGGTCCTGGTCTGGTTTTCAGGGAAAGGAGGACTGGACAGAGCACCAGAGAGCGAACTTTTGCCCATGTGCTGATAGCTTTAAAGGCACCTCTGCCACATGTCGCCTATGTGCTTTTGATAATATTCTCATGCTTAAATATGGCAGGAACAAGTTAGCTGACATACCTCCCACTGTGACTTCTTGATCAATGTTTACAGAGAGCAAATATGAAACTGTTTTGGCATTGACTGGTTGGCACCATAAAATGGAGTAGAGCTAAGTGCAAGGCCCTGGCATGATGCTGAATATAAGTCATCTCCTATTACTCAGAAAAGTAATAATGTATAGCATTATGTCACTACTATACTTAAAGCACTAGATCTTTTAGAGGAGACAAAGATAAAATATACTCTGTGTCTCCATCTGCCCTGGTGGACTTGTGCACTGTGGCTATGATCTGACTTACTGTGGTTAAGAGACCTGTTTTATACACCATTTTGAATAATTAGGCATTGAATTAACTTCTGGATAGGTGAAATTGTAATGTCTGCCTCTCCTACACTAAGAGCTTATAGCACTGCTGGAGGGAGAAATCCCACACCAATCCTGGTGGAAAATGGACTTGAAACCAGGAAGTCATTAAGTGAACCAGTAAATGGAAATGATTCAGTAGCTGAGCTGCTAAACAAGGACATTAAAGAGAAACAGGGATTTTTTCTTCTTCTTTTATTTCTTTTCCTCTTGAGGCCTTCTGAGTAAGAAACTTCTTTAAAGTAAAGACATAGGCATGGGAGAGATGGGAGCTCCTTCTTACTCATGAAATACAGCATCCTCTTTTTAGAGAAAAACAGGAAAACAAAACAATACATTGGTGTATAGATATGGGACCGTTACTGACAACAAACATGGACAAGAGAGGGAGAGCATCAAAACCTTAGTATAAGAATTTTACATAATTTTTCATACTGTGATGTGAAGATTCTTCCAAATTTGTCACATCTCAGTGTTATCAGAGTTATCTTCTTGATACAGTCTTCCGAAACAAATTTGCTTAGTATCAACAGAGACCGAACTTGTTATTTCCATTATTCAGGTCTGGATCAACCAGCCCTTAATAAGGCTAACAAACACTTGTACATTTACTTTTTTCCCTTACACTTCTGCCCTTTCTCTCCTCCCTATTTTTGTTTTTTTGTTTTTTGGTTTTTTTTTAGTAAGTGTGGCCTATAGGCCAGTTTGGATTTTGGTTTGCTCAGTTTGGGGTTTTTTGTTCTTATTCCATGACAGCTTCTGTATGAAGAGATGGTTTGAGCTGGTGGCCTTGGCTGGCCATACCCACTAAATTAAACAGTTGTGGGCATCCAGCAAGGAATTTAGAAGAGGTGGACGTGCAAAGGAAGAGCAGAAACTTATCTGGGTAGTTGCATTAGTGTCTTCTACAATTTCTTTTTAAATATTTCTGTCTGTTTAATTTGTCTGTCTTGTAATGTGAATGTAAATATTGCATTTTAGGGTACGATCAGTGATTTCAGGATAGATTCATCAGCTTTATGTTAGTTGAGACTCAAGAGAAACTGTTATCTTCCAGTGAGATAACTCAGGTTGGTATTCAGAGAATGATCTTCACCCAATGTAAATATCAAAGATGTTGACAAAACAGAAACTGTTTTTGTTTGCCTTCAGCAAACTTTTTTGTTCAAAAATGGTGTTTTTTCAAACTGATAAAAATAGTTTCTTCGTTAAAAAGCCATTCTATTAAAAAAAATGGAACATAAATCAAATAAATTTCACTAAAGTTACTATAAACACTAATAATATGGTCAAATCCTTCTGGTCTCAGATTGCTGATATTTTAAAAATTTGGCAATATTTTCATAATTTGGCAATATTTTCAAAACATAACAGTTCCAAATGTGTTCTAAGTAATTTTCTCCCTATTCTTTAGAAAATTTCAGAAGATAGCTGTAATTTAAAGGTGATATTAGGAGAAAGTTATTCAGGACAGTAGGATTAAATGTCTTAGTAAAAACTCTATTATTGCTCTGGTTAACTGTTCTGTATGATAAATAGGGTAAACGCATATTCAACTTAACTTTGACACAGTCTTACAGAAAGTTGAAATTACAGATCTACATTTGCTGTTTTCCTTGGAAAATGTCCTCTTCATTTTGGACAAATTTTTTGAAGAAAAATTTGTTCTTATTCAGTGGAGATGAAAAACACAGATATGTTCTCATGCATCTGGACATAAACCAACACATTGTGTATTAAGGGACCTCTCACTTTTCTACGGCAGTAAATGTGTAATAAACGGCAATAAACAGCCAACAAAAAGGGGTTCTTGTGATTTTTCTTTTACTGCTTTCATCCTTCCTGACTTTGCTAGTTTCTCAACAAATTAATTTACTCACTGTTACTCTTCACAGACTTCAGTTACTTCTCCTATATCTTCTACCTGTTCAAGTGAAGCTCAGTACTAACCTATAAGTCTTTGCCCTTTTTGTATAGCCTGTTTTTTTGTTATTCATATAAAGAATACATTTTATATGTCTTCTTAACACTTGTAAAGTGTTTTCTGTTGTGCCAGTTAAATGTCTTGGCACACAACACAGAGATCCACTTAACGCCTCCTGTCCTTTCACAAAGTCCGCAGGGATCAATGAGAGATGCTATTTTGTGGCACTGTGTTGGAACTGAGAACACAGACATTCCATAAATATCTTTAATGTCCCATCAACATAATTGTCCACTGCCTGCCATAGGGATGTTCAGGACTGCCTTCTAGCCCTTCCCACTTTCCCAGGTGGTTATGTTCTCGTGGAAGCAGGTTAAATTGCAAAAAAATCCCAAGCGTCAACCGTAAATTTTACTAGATCAGTCCTTTGGGGAAACAAGTATAAAGAAATCTCGTGCATGTTAAAGGGTGACCCGCAAAGCCTCTTGGACCTGAACATGGCAGAGCAGTGCCAGCGCAGAACTGTTGGAGGTCTGGCATCACAGGACATGGCCAGCTACAGAGTGACAGCCCAAATCCTGCAGATTCCATAATGAAATACTCTTATTGCCTTGCATGACACAGAGTTCATTTCTTCCCTCCCACTTCTGGTTCCATCAGTCATGCCTCATTTTAAGGAACAGGAATAATCTGGCTTGTACTGAATTAACGGAATAAAGAGAAGAGATACTATAGTTAAACAAAAAAAAATCTAGGCGGAAAATTAGTATAAAGAAATAACACAGGATAAAGAATGATGTAATGTGTACCTAGAAAGAAAAATCTCAAGCATCTATCTTCTGATCTAAGCATCTGTCTTGTCATAGGTGGTTCCCTTCTGAGGGGAACAGAGAGCCCAATATGCCGACCAGACCCATCCCACAGGGAAGTCTGCTGCCTCCCTGGGACCTGGGTTAGGGATGTTGTTAGGAATCTCCCTGGTCTGGTGCAGCCCTCTGATTATTACCCCCTCTTCGTAATGCAGGTTGGCGGAGACGAGATCATGGAGAGAAATCCCAAGGCCATCAAAAGGGACTTCAGGGCACTGGGACAACAGTTGAAGGATCGGGGGGAGCAGGTGGTGTTTTCGTCAGTCCTGTCAGTGGCACGGAAGAGCACTGAAAGGGGCAGAAAACTCACCTGATTAACAGGTGGCTCAGGGACTGGAGCCTTCAGTGGAATTTTTATTTCTTTGACCATGAGGCGGTTTACAAGGCACTGGGCCTGCTGGCAACAGATGGAGTCCAGCTGTCTCAGAGTGGAAGAAGGATTCTTGGCCACGAGCTCGGGGGGCTCGTTGAGAGGGCTTTAAACTAGGTTTGAACGGGGAAGGGGACCTACCCTAGCTCAATAGGCATGAACCCAGGCGTGGCATGCCAGGCTTGGGGGTGAGATCGATAGCCCAGCTCAAGTGCATCTACACCAATGCATGCAATATGGGCAATAAACAGGAGGAGCTGCAAGCCATTGTAGAGCAGGACGGCTATGACTTGGTCACAACCACAGAAACGTGGTGGGATGACTCTCGTGACTAGACTGCTCTGATGGATGGCTATAAACTCTTTAATAGGGATAGGTGAGGAAAAAGAGGTGGTGGGGTGTCTCTGTATGTTAGGGACAGCTTCAATTGTATAGAGCTCGACGATTGTGATGACAAGGTTGGATGCTTATGGGAAAAGATGAGAGGGAAAGCCAACAAGGCAGACATCCTGCTGGGGTTCTGTTATAGACCACTCAACCAGAATGAAGAGGCAGATGAAGTTTTCTACAAGAGGCTGGCAGAAGTCTCATAATTGCTAGCCCTTGTTCTCATGGGGGACTTTAACTTACAGGACATTTGCTAGAAATACAACACAGCAGAGAGGAAACAGTCTCGGAGGCTCCAGGAGTGTGTGGAAGATGACTTCCTGACGCAGCTGGTAAGTGAGCCTACCAGGGGAGGTTCCTCGCTAGATCTGCTGTTTATTAAGAGGGAGGGACTGGTGGGACATGTGGTGGTTGGAGGCCGTCTTGGGCTTAGCAACCATGAAATGATGGAGCTCTCGGTTCAAGGTGAAGTTCAGAGGGGGGCCAGCAAAACCACCACCATGGACTTTTGGAGGGCAGACCTTGGCCTGTTCAGAATGCTGGTGGAGAGGATCCCTTGGGAGACAGTCCTGAAGGTCAAAGGGATTCAGGAAGCCTTGACATTCTTCAAGAAGGAAGTCTTAAAGGTGCAGGTGCAGACTGTACCCACGTGCCGCAAGACGAACCAGCGAGGAAGACGACCGGCCTGGCTGAACACGGAATTCCTGCTGGGACTCAGGGAAAAAAGGAGGGTGTACCACCTGTGGAGAAAGAGGAGTGGGTGGATTTCATTAGGTCATGCACAGAGGAAATTCGAAAGGCAAAAGCCCAGCTAGAACTCAGGCTGGCCACTGTTCTAAGGAACAGTAACAAATATTTTTATAAATACATCAACAACAAAAAGAGGGGCAAGGAAAGTCTCCATCTCTTATTAGATGCAAGGGGGGGGAATATTGTCAACAAGGATGAGGAAAAGGCTGGCGTACTTAATGCCTTCTTTTCCTCAGTCTATAGTAGTCAGACTGGTTATTCCCAGGGTAGTCAGCCCCCACTGCTGGAAGACAGGAATGGAGAGAACAAACCTCCCATAATCCAGGAGGAAGCAGTTAACAGCCTGCTATGCCACCTGGACATAGTTTATCGGGCTGGATGGGATCCACCCAAGAGTGCTGAGGGAACTGGCGGAGGAGCTGGCCAAGCCACTCTCCATCATCTATCAGCAGCCCTGGCTAAAAAAGGCCATCTCGATTACTGCAGGATCACAACTGTAACCCCCATCTACAAGAAGGGCCAGAAGGAGGATCCTGGGAACTTCAGGCCTGTCAGCCTGACCTCAGTGCCGGGCAAGATTATGGAGTAGTTCATAGTGGGTGCATTCACTGGGCATGTGAAAGACAACCAGGGGATCAGGCCCAGCCAGCATCGACTCATGAAAGGCAGGTCCTGTTTGACCAACCTGATCTCCTTCTATGACCGGGTGACCCCCATAGTAGATAAGGGAAAGGCTGTGGATGTCATCTATCTGGACTTTAGTAAAGTCTTTGACATTGTTCCCCACAGCATCCTGATGGAGAAACTAGCTGCCCATGGTTTGGATCGGTGTACACTTCACTGGGTAAAGAACTGGCTGAAAGGCCAAGGCTGGAGAGTGGTGGTGAATGGAGTTAAATCCAGCTGGTAGCTGGACATGAGCAGTGTCCCCCAGGGCTCAGTTTTGGGTCCTGTCTTGTTTAAAATATTTATCAATGGTTTGGCTGAGGGGATTGAGTGCTCCCTCAGTAAGTTTGCAGATGACACCAAGCTGGGCAGGTATCGATCTGCTTGAGGGTAGGAAAGCTCTGCAGAGGAATCTGGACAGACTGGATCAATGAGCTGAGGCCAACTGTATGAGGTTCATCAAGGCCAAATGCCAGATCCTGCGCTTGGATCACAACAACGCCATGCAACACTACAGGCTTGGGGACGAGTGGCTGGAAAGCTGCTCAGTGGAAAAGAATCTTGGGGTGCTGGTCGACATCCAGCTGAACATAATCCAGCAGTGTGCCCAGGTGGCCAAGAAGGCCAGCAGTATCCTGGCTTGTATCAGGAATGATGTGGCCAGCAGGAGCAGGGAGAGGATTGTGCCCCTGTACTTGGCACTGGCGAGGCCGCACCTGGAGTACTGTGTTCAGTTTTGGGCCCCTCACTACAAGAAGGACATGGACCATGCTGGAGCATGTCCAGAGAAGAGCAACAAGGCTGGTGAGGGGTCTAGAGAACAAGGCTTATGAGAAGCCACTGAAAGAACTGGGTCTGTTTAGTCTAGAGGAGTCTGAGGGGGGACCTTATTGCCCTCTATGACTACCTGAAAGGAGGCTGTAGTGAGGCAGGTGTTGGTCTCTTCTCCCAGGTAACTAACAATAGGACAAGAGGTAATGGGCTCAAGTTGTGTCAGGTGAGATTTAGATTAAATGTTAGGAAAAATTTCTTTACCGAAAAGAGTGGTCAGACATTGGAACAGGTTGCCCAGGGAGGTGGTGGAGTTACCACCCCTGGGTATGTTCAAAAAACATGTGGATGTGGGACTTCATGACATGGTTTAACAGACATGGTGGTGTTGGGGTGATGACTGGACTTGATCATCTTAGAGGTCTTTTGTAATCTTTGATTCTATGATTTTGTGATTAATCATGAATCAGTTATAGGCAGCCTGTCTTTCAAAAAAGCCATCCAAACTTCAGCAACTCACACTATCTAGAGAGTTATAAAATGAACATGACTACCTTTAACGCTGTCATTCTTCTAAACCATTTTTGGAAGAAGGTTACTGCTACCAAATTCCTGATACCTGCACAAATGGTGATCCTGTTTTCAAACACAGCTTAAACAAACTAGTATTAATTGTCTACTTATGTGCAGACCACAAAATGTCCATTTCACCCATGTGAACTTGGAGAAGTCAATTCCTTTCTATTCCATTATGCTGTTCTCCTGTCATGTTCTCATAATAGTTGATATAAAATTAGTTCAGTATTCTTAATTTATTGGAATTTGGAAAGTTAAAGATTCAAAACCAAACTAAATGCCAAAAAAATCATTTTTTAAGAAAGTCTGTGATATGTGTTCATGAAGCACTAAATTAACTAGCTACAGTAACACATTTAAGACTAAATAAAAGAAAAATAATATCTTACCTCAAGCTCCATAACCTTAGCTAAAAAAACTTGTGATAAAATCATGCTATTATGAAACTCACAACCATTAATGAATTAATATATAGATGTATATTTATCATTATTTATTGGTAATAATTGTATACATTTTAACATTAATTTATGTTGAGACACAGAATTTATTTTAGATATATTTTTGTTTCCTTACGAATAAAGAAATGAACTTCATTCTATTCTCCATTTATCTTTTTGCAAGAAGCCTTGATTTTTGTTACGTGAGTATTTTGTCAGACATCGCTACTCTAAAATCCATGTAGATATACTTCTCAAAATCGGTATGAGATCAAAGCAGCACTAATAGTTTTTCCTCTCATTCTTTTTTGCCCTATTTGCATATACACAGGGTAAACAAAGCTTTGGAATGCGCACATGGCAATGATTTGCTTTTTCTTTAGCGGTCACAGTGGGTAAAAGGATTATGTGTAGATTTTACATCTCAGCCAGAACACTGTCAAGACAATTTACCATACATGCATACAAACACACAAAGCTGAAATATGCCTATGCTTCACTAAAGAGTATGTTAAAAGCAATTATTGATCTCTCCTGCAAGATCGGTTTGAATAGTTTAATGAATGCTTAAATACTATTTTTCAACTTCCAGCACTTTCCTTTAAAGAACAGACAACATTTATTTCATCCTATCTTTGAATCTAGATCTTTCCCTTAAGTCTGTGAGTATAATTGGTTGCAAAATCAATTTGCATTTTTGCTTCCCACCTGAGGCAGCTAGTCCTGATGCAGTTTAGTACCAGGGTTTTTGCACTGACTGTGATTTTGATGAGCACATTGCCAGCTTGGAACTAGATAATGGACTAAGAGGTTTCACAGCCGTCAGCCATCACTTCTATTGATTTGAGCTCACTGTGAACGTAAATCTGACCCAAAAGCTTGTCTACGGATGAAGAACACTGTACATCAGTGCTAACTTCCTAGCCATCCCCTTACTCTTTTTTTCACAGCCGTCGTTTCTAGGGCACGTCTCTTTAGACTGGAAAGCATGGAATGAAGCTCTGTCATTTACAACCACACTTCATCGTGACCTAATATTGCTTGCATACTTTAGATGTATTTAACAGCAAATCAATTACTTACTACTGAAATATTTTTGTACTGTATGCAAATCTTTCTGTAAAAGAAATCTTGACTCATGTTCTGTTTAATTGTATTGTTAACAGCTTCACTGAAATCAATGAAATAACTTCTTTTAATACAATTGCAAATGAAATAAGCATCTGGCTGAGTTTCACATTGTGAAAGATGGACTATATCATAACGTATTACGACTGCCTCAACTAAGAAAAAAAGGAGGGTCATTGTCATAGGTGATTCCCATCTGAGGGGAACAGAGGGCCTGATCTGCCGACCAGACCCATCCCACAGGGAAGTCTGCTGTCTCCCTGGGGCCCAGGTTAGGGATGTTGCGAAGAAACTCCCTGGTCTGGTGCGGCCTTCTGATTACTACCCTCTCTTGGTAATGCAGGTTGGCGGGGACGAGATAGCAGAAAGAAGTCCCAAGGCCATCAAAAGGGACTTCAGGGCACTGGGGCGACTAGTTGAGGGATCAGGGGCGCAGGTGGTGTTTTCCTCCATCCCATCAGTGGCAGGGAACAGCACGGAAAGGGGCAGGAAAACTCACCTGGTTAACAGGTGGCTCAGGGACTGGTGCCATCAGTCAAATTTTGGCTTCTTTGATCACGGGGAGGTGTACACAGCACCGGGCCTGCAGGCGACAGGTGGAACTCAGCCATCTCAAAGGGGAAAAAGGATTCTTGGCCACGAGCTGGCGGGGCTCATTGAGAGGGCTTTAAACTAGGTTCGAAGGCGGAAGGGGATATTGCCCAGCTCACTAGGGATGAGCCTAGGCTTGGAGTGCCAAGGCCAGGGGTGAGATTGACAGCCCA
>Ga0065711_1003095_pt1 | contig 30659 bp, 20 predicted proteins | sample Hoacrofraction12_FD_59098 | JGI IMG/M metagenome (GOLD analysis project Ga0065711, IMG submission 59098) | Hoatzin crop microbial communities from Cojedes, Venezuela - Epithelial fraction 12 v2 (version 2) | ecosystem: Host-associated > Birds > Digestive system > Esophagus > Crop | place... | reverse complement strand
CCGTCCGCCAGCCGGGGGAGGGGCTCCCGCCTTCCGCGCCGCCGCCCTCGCTGCCTGGAGGTGCCGCCGGCCCCTCGCCGCCTCGCCCGCCCGCGCCCCTGCTAGGCGGCCGCGATGTCGGACAAGGAGTTCATGTGGGCCCTCAAGAACGGGGACCTGGATGAGGTGAAGGACTACGTGGCCAAGGTAGGAGGCGGGGGGTGGGCTCCGAGCCCTCGGGCCCCTCCGCTCGGGGGTCGGCCTGGTGGGCCGCAGCCTGCCTGGGGCCGGGCTCTTTGGGAGCTTCCCGCGGCGGTGAGGGCCCAGGCGGTGGGGAGCGCTTCCCCTCCCCCTCCTCGCCGCCCTCTCGGTTCCTGGGCTTCCTCCTTTCCTCATCACCCGCCGCCCTGCTCCCCTCCTGCCCCCCCCCGGACTCCTCCTGAGCGCGGCTGAAGTTGTCACGGGTCAGTCCGTGAAACTTTCTGCACGGGCAGCCGGTACCCCGGTCCTGCCTCGCTGATCCTTTGTCTGTATGTGTCTGTGTGGCCTTGGTTTGGTTGTCCTTCCTCCGCGTGCCTCGGGGCTCATCCTTAATAAAGGTGATGCTAAGCTGCTGGGTGTGTCGGGGATTAATTCATTAACCTTCTGTGAAGCGTTTTGATACCTACAGGTATCAAAAGTATTGAGTGCTACAGGAACAGTAGATGGCTGTGTAGCGGGTGAAAAGTCTTCAGGTACGTGATAGTGTTTGAAGGCTGGGTTCTGTCCTCCTTTGCCTTCAGTTGTCAGTGAGGTTTGTGGGGAAAGTGCCTGTGCGTAAGGGCAAGATTCTGCTTCAGTGAATCCTTACTGTTCAGGAATATTGTCTAGAAACTGTTACATCAGAGCAGAGGTTTGCATGTGATTTAGTTGTAATTACTTAGATCTCTCAACAAGTCAATGATTGTCGTTGGGAGCTTGACATATGCTGACATGTCTTGCTGTGATGACAGAAGTTCCACCTACTCCACTTGTCAACTTTGGTTGAAGGTTACCCAAACTTGTAGCACCCTTGGCAAAAAGAAATGTAAGTACTTCCAGCTGCTTTAGGACAAAGTCCAGCAGCTTGGCTTGAATCGTCCTCTCTAACAGTTTCAGCTAAGCTGCTGGACTTTGCATCAAAGTGTCTGTGCACTCATGCGCTCTGCTCTGTAAAGTGCTAGAGGTAATTACTGGGAATAACATAATTATCCCACTTCAGCTGTTTGTGAATGGTCGTGTACCTATGTCTATGTAGTAATGTTGGGTACCACGCTGATGTGCTGTATTTCTTCTCAGCTTTGGGGGCCTCCAGAGCGTTTCAGCAGCAGATCTGAATTCGTGCTACCGCTTTTACAGGAGTTCCGTGTATGTTTAGAGAACTCGCTGCACACTGTGATTAATGGATCCTTGTGTCTGTATTGCTGAGGCACAAATTTTGGCAGTAACCATCTTGGGTCAGGTTATATCTATAAGATCACTGCAATACTAGTTACAAAGCTTTTTTTTATTTTCGCCCTTCTTGAGTGGCACTGCAACTCATGTAGCAAATGGATTTATGTGATCACTCTTCATCTGCTTCAGCGCAAAGACAAATACTTAGTTCCATCTGCTACTGAAAGACGCTTGAGCCAGCATGGAGGACGCTGTAGTAAAGAGGCTGAAGGGCATCATCTAACTGCACTGATGAGGTAGAAATCTTTAAAAGAGAGGTACTGTCTGTGGTTAGATGATTTAAAGTAAAAGAAGCCTACAATCCTTGATCAATCTTGCATTCTAGAACTGCTTCTAATGTAGAAGGTGAATAGACCATGGGAACTTTCTGCTTATTTGTGAGCTAATCCTGTTTCTTTTCACCACTTGCAAATATGCTTTTTATCATCAGCTGGTAAGCATCCTACTTGCCAGTAACACAAGAAGTCTAATGTTTTCTTTTCAGTCCGTTATGTTTGCTTGACAGATTGTGGACTGGTAAACTCTTAGCCTGGTTTACTGTGGAAGCAAAGCTTATAAACTCAAGTTTTGATTGACCCTCTTCCTTCCTAGTGGCTTGTTAATTTTTTGTGAACTTTTACAGGGGTGCAGGTCGATACTGGTGTGTTTTGTGAAACTAAATGTAGTAGAGGGAGGTACCTTCAGGGAAGAAAAGAGTAGAAGAGTGAGCTTATGTATTACTGCACAACAGGAAATGTGTGTTGAGGAGAGGCAAGAGAACCTATAAATCCTCTGACTGTAGGAGAAGCCTCAGTTGGAACTTCACATTCTTGGTTCCTAAAATATTGAAATGCGTGAATCATGCTTTGGTAGTTATAGTTCTGAGAAAAGTGTCTTTTCCATGCTGCATGTTCTCTTTTGACTGTCTTCCTTATCAGTTATAAGGCTTCTGCTTCCTGCTGTTTTCCTATTTTAAGTATGATTTAATGTTCAGGAATTTTACTTGTATAAACTTTGCAGTAGTAGAAATTTCCTCTCCCTGTAATGTAGGAGGCAGTCTTATATATATTGCAGTCTGCATCTTCATAAAATTCTTTCTTGTCTGTCTTCCTGAAACTTTTGATTTCCAGCTTCATTTGTTTTCTTTCTTGTTCTAGTCTTCTTTCTTCATTAGTTGATTGGAAACAGCACAGCTTTTAACTACAATCTTGCAGTTTTGCTGCCAATAGTAACTTAAAGGGTTTGACTCTGGGCCCTTTAATAGTATAAATGGGTGTCATTAGTGAGGTTACAAGAGTTGAACTCTGATAATCGGCCATGGCTTTTCTTCATTTGTGTATAATAAGCTGTGGATGTTTTGTCTTCAGCGTCATTAGTATGTCTTTTTTTAGTCTCAGATTTGATTAGTAGGTACCAAGAAGAAGGTAACTTAATGGCTCAGACTTGGATTCAAACAGCAGGTGAAAATTAGTGAAACTTAAGGTGAAAACCCTTCTTTTCAGTAACATGGTAGATTGTAGTAGAGAAAGTTTCTGCCTCTTCAGCAGCTCTTGGATGAAGAAAGAATACAGAGGCAGAAGGAAGAATCTCTTGTTTGCACTGTATGTATTTCTATGTAAAGAGATCTTCCATTGTCCTAAAGATAATTTCTTCACAAAGAATCTTTCACAGAAACAGTAGTTCTGAGGGGTGGCAATGAAACAGGCAAATACCAAATGATTCTGATTTGTTGCGTAGCAAAAGAGATCTTAGTGCTGCCAGTCTGTGCATTTGGAAGACATTGTGGGATTATGCTTCATAAAAATGTGGAAGATTGTTTGTATAGTTTGAAAAGTCCTGTAATGCTTCTTTCTTTTTTTGTAAGAAACATCTTATTGGTCTCTGTACTTCTCAACTAGTAAAGGTGTCAACTTTTTCTGGTAAACGTTAATTGAAATACTGTAGTTAGTGTGTTATGCTAGCAGTAAAGTATGGTGTCATCTATTTTTGTGGTGTGACTGGGTTAAGAAGTAGTTTTTACTGTTTACTTCTTGATGTCTTCCTTTTGAATATAGCCAGCATATGTTGGCTTCAGAGGTGTTTTTGCAGGGATTGAAGGAATTCTGCACTCCTCCCACATACATCCACTGAAATTTTTTAAATTCCACAAGAAAGCAGAAGCTTTCATGGGAACAGATGAATCAAACATGCACTTAAATGGGTGAGGAAGACCCACGCAGACTAGAGAAATTTCCTTCCCTCAAGGGAGGGAACAGAGGGTTAAAAAGTACTAGTTAGAAGAAGAGCAGGGTATATTTGACCTGCAGAACTGCTTAACGTGATTAGTGTTTGCTTTTTTCCTTTTCTTTATCCTCCTTCCCCAGTGGAATGAGATAAGCTGTACAATTGCTTAGAAAGACGTCTCTGTCAATGTGAACATGTAATGTTTCCAGTCAGCAGCAGATTTCTCAGACTAAGTATAATTCCTGTCACTAGGCACAAAGTTTTTGGCAAGATAAACTTGGATTTGTAAGAAAGAGGTTACAATGAATGTTTGTTCTAGAGTGATTTCATCTCCCATGCTGAACTGAGAATTCCTCGCTTTGTGAGCTGCTGTAATTCCCTACATGGTTGCTTCCTAAACATAGCACTGTTTACAGTTATGTTGGGTAAATCAACTAACTTAGTACTATAAGCAGACAGGACGGTCAGCCGAACTGGAAGCACCAGATTTTTCTTGCTGAGACAACTGGGAGGTTGAAGTGATGGTAGGCTATGAAACAAATGTTCTTAGAAAGCATGTATATGCTATGCTTGCCTAGTAGGCATTTCTGGTGTGCAGTCCTGTTTTTAAATAACAACCAACCAAAACAAACAAAACCAAATCCCTACAGGACCTTCAGTAACTCAGCTGGAAAACAGCAACCACCCATGCACCGTTCACAAAATTGTGATACTACAAAGAGTCTTACGGTTCTTTGGGATATAAGAATGTTTGAATATGTGTCTTGAAAAATGTGGAAAACTTGACTACTACAAAACTAGCTGGAGAGACTAAAACAACAACATGGTTTAGAAATATCTTTTTGAGGAAGTCTTTTTGAAGAAGAGGTAGCAGTCAGGGTATAGTGAATGTCTAAAGTGTTGTGAAAAAGAGACTTAAATGTCTGTGAGAAGAAATATTAGAATAGAGAAATACATAGCTTTTGACTTTTTTGGGGAAGTGGCCTGTGTTCTTTTGAGTGTATTGAAGTGACTTCTTCAGGAACAAACTAAATGAAAACGAATGCTTAAATGGTCATAATATATGGGTGGATTGTATATGGATACTTTGAAATTCACCTTGTCTCACTATGTTTAGTGCTGAAGTGCACTTCATTATTATGGCTACGTTGATACCCAGATTGTCTCTGGTTCAGAAACAGTTTTCTTGCTGTTAAGTGACAGGGAGTCTGAACGCGTGGCTGGGTTACAGTGCAGTGTAAGGATACCTCAGTAGTTTGTCCAGGAGCACATCAGGGCTAGCACTGACTTGAGAGCTGCTTAACTGAGTTTATCCTCTCCAGAGCCTCTTGAATATCTCTGTGTTGTAACTCCTCAGTGTTATGCCAGTCTTATACTATGTGGATTTTTCTTTATCTGGAGTATTCTGGGTCTTTTGTTATTTTCCTGTTGATTGCTGTCGAGTGTGCTGGAGTGGGATTGCTAAAGATACAGCTTTGTTTTACTGCTTAGTTCTACTTAAACTTGGTGTTCAATTTACATTTTGTGAATTTGAACATGATGAAGCTAAGCCTTTCTTTCATGAAACAGGACAGTTGCTTGCTACTGTAACCTGCTGTTAGCTGGTTCCATGTTCATGGCAGAGTTACTCCTAACTGAAATGCTGTGAATGTGCTAGGAGAAACTTGCAGAACAACACAGCATGGCAGCTGCTTTTTAGTAGTGGGTACAGTAAGATGTATGAGGTTGATGAAAGATGCATTTTCAGGATGGCTAATTTCCCCAGTCTGATCTGAAAGAGTCTGAGGACATGTGGCAAAGAATGACTCACAGAGATTACTGGTTTGTACATCAGTTCTTTAAATAATTTATAGGAACAGCATGGAGTAACAAACTTACCTGTAAACCTGGCATTGTGGTGGAATGTACGACTTGCTGACTGAATGAACATCCCAAAATTCTCACATCTGTCCCTTTTGTGAAGGTACAGATATAACTACTTCTGAAGCCATTTTCATCTGAAATGTAAATGGGGTGCATGATAAGACTGATCGCGAATCTGGAACTGTGAAATGTAGCAGTGTCTTTCTGAGATGTTGGTGTCAGGCCTACGATCGTTTTGTTCATTTAGTTGGCTTCTGTGCTCTGAAACTTTTGGTGGATTTAAGAGATTGCCTAAGTGTGTGACTCATGTTTGACTTTTATATGCTTAAATAAAAAAATAAGTACTTCCTTATTTGTTTCTGTTTGGGCTGTTCTTATAATGCTGACTTGTACTGTGTCTAATTGGTGTTTGCTGCAGAAAATAGAGAGAGGGTGATCAGAATTAGATTTTAATTTAACAGAATGAAATTTTTGTTGCTGAAGGTTTTACTGATGTATTCCAATCCATAAATTGAAAGTGAATTTTCTCTGCTGTTAATATATCCTGTTTTGTTTGAGTCTGTGGTCTTTAGCATATGCATTGCTAAGTATGAGAGTACAAAGTTAGGAATAGGTTATGAATAGCAAGCAGAGTGGTGTGAAGAAAAGATTTACTTCTAGTACCACTCCCTTTTTTCCCACCCTCCCTTATTCTAACTTCAGTTTTCCCTCTTGTTCAGTTTTATCTTTACTAAATCCTTGTTTTTCAAGCCTAGCTCTTGTCTTCCAATTCAGTTAGTTGATTCTGATTTCAGCAGGAGGACGTATGGAAGATGAGCTAAGCTTTCTAGAAGTCCAGTAGAACAGCTCTGCAGTGGTTTGTGTTCTGTCTCCGTTTGGAATAATACGTGGAAAGTTGTGTTAGTTGTGAAGGTTATGCATTGAATGTTGACTTGGGTGCCATGGACCTGGTGAGTCATGCAGGCCACAGAAGTAAAATTACTGAATGAACAGATCTTGCAGCAGTGTCAGAATGCATAAATAGGAAAACCCCTGGACAGGTCACAATAGGCCGAACAACTTGTATAGGTGTATTCTGAAGGAGCATGTGCTTACCTGTTAAGGTATCAGGGCTGGAAGGTCAAATATTGTACCAAAGTTTAAGCAGAGTATAGTGGACTTGGAAATGCAGGATTCTCAAGTCCAAGAATTTTTGAGACTGAAAGGTACTTTAAAGGTATAGATGAAGGGTCAGAAGAGAAAATTTAGGAAAGATGCAAAAAGCCAGGGATGTATAAAAATTGTATTGCTTAAGTCGCATATTGATTCTTTGATATGCATCCCCAGCTGAGTGTTCTTAGCAGGTTTTTTTACGGCTTTATGTTTATGCTTGTTGAAACTTCCGTCCAGACAGGAGTGTGAACAGAGTTACTCTTTTGTACTGACTTTGCACACTTGCAAAGTTGATGGCTTGTATTGAGTTAGTCTCAATTTTTCTTCCCCTCCTAGCAAAAGCTCTGCCTTGAATGTTGTATTTACCAGCCAATAGAATTCTGTGGAAAGAGGCAGTTGTCATTTGTGTAGCTGGATCTCCTATTACTAGGACAAAGGCATGAGCTGGAATTAATAAATGTCGCTAACTGACCAGTCTGTTGTAAGAAAAACAATTGTTATGTAAGTTGCAGCTTCAGCAGTTTTGAACAATTGGATGTTTTTCTGCTTTAGCTCGTTATGAGGAGAGGTAGCTACAAATTAGCACAGCTCATATTAGAGTTTGAAATTTTTGTTGGTTGCTGTGTATGCTATTGGCTCTTTTCTTTTTACTGCAAATAGATGCTAAAGCCTATGTTGATGGCAGCCGTCAATGACAAATTCTGCAGTCGCATGCCAGAGATGAGGAGGGAACCAATAGTTTCCTTTAAATATTTAAGGGAGTAGTATCTGTGGTGCTGTCACGCAGTGAAGATCTGTAACTCTGACTTGAAAAGCAATCAGTATTGATAAATCCTATTGAACAAGTTATAGTTCAAGTTCTTGTCTTAATTCCCAGCTTGACCTGAGTGTAGTTGTGTGTGCTTTGATTGTTTGGTAGTGGGTTTTTTGTTGTTTGTTTTTTTAACAAAGAAAAGGACAACAAGTAACTTGATTTTATCCTGAAAGCTGTTGCAATTGTGATGAGGGAGAGTAGGAAGGGAAAGAAACAGGGAGTTGTAAACTCATAATGCATATGCACATGGATATAGCTTTGAAGTAGCTTGGGAGACTTGGGGTTTGGCACTTTTTAGCGCTTTGCCTGTTTTTACAGCCTTTATTAATCTTTTGTATGCAATGTATTTCGGTAGTTCAGTACAGATACATAATATGCCAAGGGTTATTGCGTTTCTCCAAAGAAAGAATTTTTGTAACTTTCTTGCTGCAATGAGAATTAGACAATTGTCTAGATTTTTGTCCTGTATACATTGCTGCTTTCCTCACTGGTTGCAGGCCAAAAGGGAAACAGTGAAATCATTTTACTTAGCCTTCAGCTATACTTTGAAAACCAAATAGAGTAATTGCATACAGTGGCTAATAAGCTGAACAGACCAAAACATCACTAGGGAGGTGTTCTGTCATACTTCCAGCCAAAGTTCAAAGAATATTTTAAAGTGTATCTAATTATGGAGTCAATTTAAAAAACAGAAATGTGTGCTCAGTTTCTTACGAGCTAAGACCAAGTCTCGATAATTACTGTTGAATGACTGATACTTTCCTCCACCAAACTCCAGTAACTTCTGAACTTGCTTTTTAACACACTTGTGGCCTATAAATTAGTGATTAGCTTGAAGGAGGAAAGATGAGCTGGATGGCCATTTGAGACAAAAGATAGAAAGCTGTCCATAGAACAGTTACCATTGGCACATCTCTTCTAAACTGATTTGTTAGGGGTGCTGTGAATGCAAATACCGTGGGCACTGAATGTTTAAAAAGGATTTTTATGTTTGTTCAAAAAGGATTCCAATACTTGATTCAGGTAATACAATTGGAAGGAGAGGGTTTCTATGAAAAAGATGGGTCAGGAGAGTTCCTGTGAGGCGAGATCTGTGTTTCCATGCATGTCCTGTATAAAAAAAATTTGCAGGATCCTTTGTATTCAGGTGAGCGGTTTGGGAGAATCTTTATTTCTTGGAATGCTGGCTTCTCAGTAACTTCAGTAATAGTATTAACTCCTCCTTGGCTAAAGGGATGGATATTTGGAATACTTTAAAAAAACTTGAATTTAGCCTGCAACAAAGCATTAATTATCTGTTACTTAAATTTGTCTTGGAGATTGTAACTCAACAGTAAATACATTTAATTTCAAAGTATATTCCTTTAATTAGAGTATAACATGAAATACAGCCTTTAGTTCAGTTTTTGTGACAGGCTATTAGACTGTATTTACTAAAGCGTTTTCAGTAGTAATTCCTGGTGAAATCTGGAGAAAATAGCTTAACTTTTGTAGATGGATTATTTAAATTATAAATGTGCAGTATCAATATTGGTAAGTTTTAATGGAAGTATTACGGTGAAGCTGAGTACTCTAAATGTGTATAATTGGTTTACAGAGCCATTCTGTGGATGTTAGTGCATTTTTTTTTTTTCAGTATATACTGCTTAGAAAGCAGCATTTATTTTACGGATTTTAAAATTGCTTTTCTAATCACGTGTTTTACTTCCAGGTTTTGTTTTTGCGTGATTCCAATCATCAGCTGTTTCAGCATGTCACCATAAGTCTTTAAGGCACACAGCTTCTAGAACTCATGAATAGTGCTTTAGATATTTTATATCTTTTTATGCATTGCTGTGTAAAGAAAATGTAAACTCGATGTGCACAGGAAAATAGTGCCCCTTAATCTCATATGCAGACTTATTTAGAAACTAAGCTTCATTGCTCTGATTTTGACAGAACATTTGATCTTGCCTTGGACATATCGTTTCTTTAAATTCTAGAGAAGTCAGTTATGCTTATGATGCTATGCCCCAATTATAATATTTACCTTCAGTATTTTTTAAACTGTATCACTAATTTTTGGAAGATACGCTCATCTTCTTGTTTATCCTCTCGTATCTTCATGCTGGTGTACAACCTTAACTTTGAGAGATGAGAACTCATGTTTACTATTGTGTGTGTAGTTGTTCTTTTAATTATTGTTAGCTTTTAGATCATGTGTAGAATTCAGAATATCAAGCTGGCGTCATTGAAACTGAAACCCAATAACTGGCGCCTACTGTTCTCCTAGAAGGAAAACAGTCATTTCCTGTGCATTCTCTGGACAGCGTGTGCTGAGGATTTTAATACAGATGTTGATGTTGGGGCTCTTAAGAGTAACTGAAAAAGCTTTAATTCAGAGCTAGCAGCTAAGTGCAGATTGGTTGGTAATGGCTTTTATTGTGTGGTCAGCTGGTTAACTTCTGCAGCAATCATCTAGTGGTAGAAATAGCCTGAATCCTATTACTAAACCTTTAGATTGCTTTGTCTCTGAACTTAATATTTCATACAAACTTAGTGGCACCAGAGAAGTGAAGTGTGGTACGGTGTATTTTTTTGTGTCCAACCTCACTTTCAGAATGCTGTGCCTAGATGATCTGGCATGTTAAGCTAGGGTTTGTGTGAAACTACATAAGCAGGTGTTTTGTAGGAGGTTTTTCTGTTTTAATAATGTCATCTCTTGTCAGTCTGCTGACGGTATAGTACTGAATTACTGAGACCTCATCTGATTGCTGGTTTAAGTATGGTTGATGTCTGCTGTTTAGCAATCATCTGGCACCTATGTGGGCTGGAGTATTTTCTGCTTAGTACACGCTTAGAGTGGGTATCGTCCAAACCAGATCAAAATGCAGTAGTGTTAAAACATGGGGTCTGGCTAATCGCTTCTGGAGGAAGAGCCCCTTTAGACCAGCTCAGTGTTGCCTGTGAAAGTGGACACTGCACAGTGTTCAATGGATACAGCACTTAACATGTCCCTTTCGAGTCAATATTAGTTTTATATCAAGTTAAGTTATACAGTCATTAGATCTGTCTGTCATTTCTTAAGAATTAGTGGTTAAATGATTTTATTTTCACTTGTGCCTCCTGTTTCATGTCTGATAGACAAACTCTGGTGCTAGAAGCATTTTGACTTTAATTCCAAATTCTAACAATTCTTCTAAGCAGAGGTAGCTTAGAAAGTGTCTCATCATCAGCTGTTTCAGTTCATGATCTAGAATATTCGATGCGCTGACATTCATCAGTTGAAGTAGTACTCTGGACAGAGTGTCTCTTGTTGGAAGTAATACCTTTGTCTGCCACAGTTTATTCTGTCAGAATTAGTTGCTGCTGTTACTTTGAGCTGTTGCCTAATGAAGAGGCAAGCGCTTTTGGACAAAACTTAAATATGAATTCATAAGAAGTAAGAGAAGCTGCAAAACTGGTCCTTTCATTCCTGTTTCATCACTGGCTAATGCAAATAGTGGTTTCCACTATTTCGTACTCAGGTCTTAGACAGATTAAGGGTTGGTGGGGGGAGAGCAACTGTTTTCAATAATGTATGTATTTGACACATCTCTGAAGCTGGGATTGTAGTACAAGTTTCTAGAAGCAGTAGCTAGGAAATGGTTCATTATTATTGTTCTAAAGAACAACTTGTGTATCAGGTTGGTTTGTCTCAAAATGCTGATGCAACAACTGAAGCACAGATGGTTCAGTAGTTCAGTTTATTTAACAGTTGTTTCTGGAATCGTGTTCTTTTGACTGACACAAAGGACTTCAGATTGCATTTGATTATGGTGGATTAGCTGGGTGCTTGCTTACCACTAACAAATAAACCCTGAAAGTATGCTTGTTAAGTACCTTTTTGTTGGTTTAAACCAAAATAAGTGTAGGAGTGCTTATAAAAGCTTTTCAGAATACTTTAAATACCATATCAAGATGGGCAAAATCCAGCATCAGGTTCATAATTCATGCTCTTAGGTTCATAATTCATGTTCCTGTGTAGACCAGGTATTGGTGTTATCATTAGCAATTGAGGCTTCTATCAAAACAGAGCAGTTGCTCTCAGCCAAAGAAAACCCAAAGAACCTCTAGATCTTCTGAAATTCTCTAAGTGGAAAGTAGTTATCCCATACAATAAATCTAGGTCACTTGTTTCTGTTCGGTTGTCCGTAGACAACAGAGGTCCACTCAGGCTACAGCTGGAAAACTACTGGAGTGGTCAAAATTTGCTGAACCGCTGAGCAGCAGCGGCAATAGTCTCTCTGTGGCAGGCTGAATGAGACAAGGTTATGTTAATCTATTTAGTGGACTGAAGGTAAGTAATTTTTGAAAATACAGAGGATTTAAATGAAAATTTGGATCCTGCACAAAATTTTTGCAGTTGCCATGGGAAACTGCCTACTAGCAGTTAGAACGAGTTGATTTCTCAGCTTTGGTAGGAACTTACTGCTGGTTTTTAACTGAAGAGATCTGCTTCAAATTCACAAACAATTCGCAAGTTACAACACTTAATCTTTTTCCTTCCCTTTCTGCTCTTTGGACTTAACCCAGCCTTTGAGTTACAAGTTACTTCACAGTGTTCCACCGTTGCTCTTAGGTTGAATATTGACCAGGGGCAACAAAGTCATTTTTCTTGTGACTCAGAAGATGGAGACAAAAAACTTGAGACTCAGTAATCTTGCTGAGCACAATATATGGAAAACTGTTGCTTCTGCTTAGGCCTCCTGCATTGTCTGAGTAGTTTTTTTCAATGCATCAGGTTGAGTGGAAACATGGAATTTATCTTTTTCATCTGCTCTGCTCAGTTCTTAGTTCTGCAGTCTCTGAGGCATCACACGTCAAGAGTTTTTTTTTGTTCTTACAGGAAGAAAAAAAATGTACAAAAGTTTAAATAATATGCTGCACTGACTTGTGTTACAAGCTGGTCATTGGAATTCTTTTTTCTAATTAATAAAAATGGACAGGAATGTGAAAATGGCATGTTAGTCTAGGGTTATGATGAAATACCCAGAAACTTTCAAAGATGGTTTCTTTTTCGAAAGTACTAGACTAGAGGTTCAGTTATCTTCAGGTCTGTATGAAGCCAGCTGATGTGAGGTGTGTCTACTGTAGCAATTTACAACTGAAGCAGTTTCGGTAATGGATGCAGATATTTAAACTCTGCTCTACTCAGAGGAAACACTTCAGGCTAGTGCTCCATTTCAGTTACCATGACAAAATTTCTAGAGAAAGTTGCGTAGCCAGCTCTGAAGAAGAGGTTAATGTATTGTCCCAGCTACTCAAAGGTGTTTTGCCTAGTGTTAATTTTAACACTTGAAAACTAAAAGTAAGGTTTGTTTTTTTCTTTAGGAAAAGCCCTTAGGCCTGAATTACTGAGTTCATTTTAAGCGTATTTCTATCAGTAATCTGCAAGGTCCTGTGAAAGTGCCAGTGTGGATTTTGGTTGGCTATGTTTGTATTTTCAGTTTATGTTTTGGCAGGAATGAAAACTACTGCTTCAATGTCAACGCTGTTTTTTAGACCCTGTGATTATTTTTGGAGGGGGGGGAACTCAGTTGAACCACAACACCACTTGAAAAGACTGGAATGTTGTGGGATCGTTGAACTGAAGGCCTAAAGTGCAGACTGGGTGAATACTTTTATATAGTGAGCTCTGTTGTTAAGAACTAGTGTGCTATAATGCTGTCAGATTCTTTGACATATTTCACAGAAATACATATATTGCAACGAAAGACACCTACAAATCCGACTGAGTTAAGGTTAGCATGTGAATCAGCTCTTTGGCAGTCATCAGGTGAGAACTAGGGTTACAGAAAGCAATATGCATGGAACCATTCCACAGGCAGACTGAGGAGGATAAAAGTGCTGTCCATCAGGTCATATGAGGAATCTGGGCGCTCTGCACATGAGCCCAAGGTATGTTTTGATAGTGAGAAAATTTCAATAGTAAAAAAATTGCAGTAGTAGCACTTGAATTTTCGGTGGTAAACCTCAGCTTAGTTTTTTTGTGCTGGTAAAAGTAAAAAATAAGAGCTTTTTTGTGTTTGAACTGTTAGTGTTCAATATTAGTTTTTGTTGAGTCTCTAAAGAAAATTGAAAACAAGGGTATTTGAGGCTCAGATTCTGTGCTTAAGCAACTGATGGGTAGAAGAAGAATTGAGGGGAGGTGAGCTATGAATTTCTGTTTCTATGATAGAAGATCAGATTGCCACTCCAAGATCAGGAGCCACTCCTCCCCAGGCCTGTAGCATTGTGTGAGGTTGTTGTGACCAAAGTGTCGAGTTGAGGGAGTGCTTTTTATGGCTGTTATTTGGATATTCAACTTGTCCCTGGTCACATATTTTGAGGAATCTGTAATCAATACCCAGAGTTACACAGAAGGTGAAAGCAAAATGGTCCACAAATGTGCAGGGGTGGAGGTATGACAGCCAAAGTTTAGTTGAAGTTGAAACTAGCAAGGAATCTGAAGGGCAGTAGAAGGGGCTAGTGCACTGACACTGAAGGGAAGGCAAAGGAAGATCTGGACCTACTGCTTTATGGAGAAGGGGACCTAGTGATTTAATATGTAAAAGCTTTTTTGCCTCTGTTCTATTGGTAAGGCTTTCCAGGTCCTTTCACCTATTAAGTGAGTCTTTGGTAATGAAGCACTATCTGCAGTAGAGGAAGGTGGAGTTAGGGAATTCCTTAAGCAGGCTGGATGTACATCAGTCCATGGGATCAGATGGGATGCATCTGAGGGTGTTGCAGAACCTATCTGATGTCTTTGTGAGGCTGTTCTGTCATCTTTGAAAGGCCATAGTGATTGAGGGAATGTTCATGATGAATCTAGAAAGCAAACGTCACCTTTGTATTCAAGCATGGTAAGGAGGATGTGGGGAACTGTAGGTAGGTCAGCTTAGCCTCAGTCTCTGGGAAGGCTGTAGAGCAAATCCTCCTCCTCCTAGAACCTGTTTGACAAGACCTTTACTGTAAGACTACAGTGAGAGACCACGGCGAAATTTGCGGTATATATGGACTGGGTAATTGGACTAAGTTTGATGGAAATTTGTCTGGGCTGTTAAACTCAAAGGGTTGTGATCTGCAGTGTGACTTCTAAGTGGTGCCTGGTTACCAGCGGCATCCATCGGGGCTGGTATTGGTAGTATTGCTTAACATCTTTACTGGTGACCTAAACAATGGGGTGTCTTTACCAGTCAGGACAATCGGATAGAAAGAAGTAAACCCATGCACCTGTATCAAGCTGGGGACTGACTGACTAGGTAGGCGCTATGCAGAGAAGGACTTCAGGGTCCTGGTGGACACCAAGCTGCAGATGAGTCTGCAGTGTGCCCTTGCGTTATTCAACACCAGCAGCATGCTGGGCTGTATTAGCAAGAAAACAGCCAGCAGGCTGAAAGACATTTTTCCCTTCTTACCACTTCTGAGGCTGCATATGAGTACTGTGCCTAGCTCTAGGCTTCCTACTGCAAGAAGAGCATTGACATACTGGAACATGTTCAGAGTTGAGTTTGGGGGGCCATCAGGATTGATGAGGACATACGAGGAGGTGCTGTTAGAATTGTGGTGGTTTGTTTTTTGGGGTTTTGTGAGGTTTTTGCTTGGGGAAGATAAAGGGAATATTTTATTGTCTTTCTGTACCAAGGGCAGGATATAGAGAAGGTTGCTTAGTTGTGCAGTGAAGGTGTAAGAGTCAACAGTTCCAGCTGGAGTCTAACACATTCCAGTTAGATAAGAGAGAAATATTTTGTGGTGAGGATTATCAAGCCCTGGGAAGGTCTGCCTAGAGAATTTGTGGAATCCTCCATCCTCAGAGGTGTGTGAAACTCAGCTGGGCAATGTCCTGAGCAGCCTGATCTGATTGGACCTCCTTCCAGCAGATGTTGGACTAGATAACCTCCAGAGTTCCCTTTCAGACTTAAATAGTCTGTGATTCCATGAGTCAGTACGCTTACAAGCTTGTAGAATTAAACTGTCCTTATATTTTTAGATTATTAGTCAGGTCTCAGGAAGCATGGTATTTGAGTTCCCTCTCATTACCGCCAAGGTTTGACCCATGGGTTAGTTTAGCATCATCTTATGTTTTTACTGTTACAGCGAGCAGTATAAGGGCAGAAGCTTTTGTTTAACTTAAGTTATTCTTCAGCTCACAATGATTTTAGAAATTGTAGAATAATTGACCTAGAAGAATAAATGTGTGTAGAAAATAGCGTTTTTTTAGTTGTTTCTGCTGTATTTTTAAGGATTCTCAATCAAGGAGTTTAGATCTGCAGTACTAGAGGGGTAACTTTTGGATTAGGTGAGCCACAGAACTGATATGTGGCAGCAGTAAACACTTGAGAAGTCTGAACGTACAACTGGAACTAGCACAGGCAAAGCAGTGAACTTTGGCTTAAATAATTTAAACACAGCCATTTTGAGAACACAAGTAGAATGACAAAGATAGCTAAATATATTTTTATCTTCAGAATACTTGAATGTTGAGCAGTTTTTGTTTTTCTTAGGTCTTTCTAGAGATGGATGAATCTGGAAAAAGTTATATTGGAGAATGATCGAAGGGGTGTGGGCTGACTCAAACTTTGAGAAAAGGGAGGAGAGTGTTAGGGGAATATTAATACACATTAGTTCCTCCAGACCCCCCACATCCCCTTTGTGGAAGTGCAACATTGTCACCTGAACCCTGCTGGAGTATATGGCTAACAATTTTTTTTCAAAATGAGGTTTGTCCAAGCTTGCTCTCCTTTTAGCAGACTGAGGAATACATTGCTCTTTAGTGACTTCAAAGCTCAGGTTATCTATGTTCCACTTAAAAATATAAAACTTATGCTTTCAGGCAATGAGTTAGGTGTAAAAACTAAAAATGAGTTAGGTTGGAAGAAAATATTTCATTCGGTGGATACTAATATAGTTTCTATTACGGCAAAATACGTCTTCAGTTTGTATCCAGCAGCATAAATTACAGTTTCCTTCTGCCAATTTCATTTTACAATGTTAAAATTAAATGGGGACAACTGACCATGGTATTTTCAGAGGGGGATCTCTGGATTCAGAATTTCACAATATAAGAAAGATTTTACATTACAGTTACACCTCCATCATTGTTACTGGGTCTATCCAAGCTTACCTAGCTGCTGTTATTGGTTTGCGTGGCAAGGTTTTGGTAGCGGGTGGGCTATAGGGGTGCCTTCTGTGAGAAGCTGCTCGAAGCTTCCCCCATGTCTGACAGAGCCAGTGCCAGCCAGCTCTAAGACGGACCCGCCTCTGGCCAAGGCCAAGGCCATCAGCGACGGTGGTAGCACCTTTGGGATAACAGATTTAAGAAGGGGAAGAAAAAGCTGCGGTGAAATGGCAGCTGAGAGAGGAGTGAGACTGTGTGAGAGAAACAATCCTGCAGGCACCAAGGTCAGTGAAGAAGGAGGGGGAGGAGGTGCTCGAGATGCCAGAGCGGAGAGTCTTCCCTGGCAACTTGTGATGAAGACCATGGTGAGGCAGCCCGTGGAAGTCCACAGTGGATCAGATCTCCACCTGTAGCCCATGGAAGGGACCCAGTGCTGGAGCAGGTGGATGCCTGAAGGAAGCTGTGACCCTGTGGGGGGCCCTGTGCTGGAGCAGGCTCCTGCCAGGACCTGTGGACCCATGGAAAGAGGAGCACATGCTGGAGCAGGTTTGCTGGCAGGGCTTGTGACCCCGTCGGGGACCCACACTGGGACAGCCTGTTCCTGAAGGACTGCAGCCCGTGGGAAGAACTCAGGTTGGAGAAGTTTGTGGAGAACTGTCTCCCATGAGAGGGACCTCACGCTGGAGCAGGGGCAGAGTATAAGGAATCCTCCCCCTGAGTAGGGAGGAGTGGCAGAGACAATGAGTGATGAACTGACCGTAACCCCCATTCCCCATCCCCCTGTGCTGCTCGGGGGGGAGGAGGTAGAGAAATGGGAGTGAAGTTGAGCCTGGGAAATAGGGAGGGGTGGGGAGAAGGTGTTTTAAGACCTAGTTTTATTTCTCACTATCCTACTCTGACTTGATTGGTGATAAATTAAACTCTCTTTTCTCCCCAAGTCCAGTCTGTTTTGTCCGTGACGGTAATTGGTGAGTGATCTCTCCCTGTCCTTGTCTCGACCCTCAAGCCTTTCGTTGTATTTCCTCTCCCCTGTCCAACTGAGGAGGGGGTGATAGAGTGGTTTTGGTGGGCACCTGTCATTTATCCAGGCCAAACCAAAACACTATCTACTAGGAATTTTTTTTTTTGAGACACCTCATGAAGATGAACATAGAAAGCAGATGCTACACTGAATTTCACCTGTTTGTTTTCAAATGTTTCTTCTGGCATAAAATCCCAAGAGGATTTTTTTTTTGTTAAACCATGAACTTTAAAGTGAAGAATGTTGCAAACATTGCATAGAGGAATATTACACATTATCCTTCTGATATAAAGGCCATGCACTGTAATGTGACACAGAAACAAAAAGGTAGATACCTAAATTTTACTTTTCTCTTTCATCCTCATGTATTTACCTTTAGTTCCTACACCTGAGGAACATTAATGCTCAAAACCTGAGACACTCCTGCTTTCAGGAGTTGAATTCTTAACATCTTTTGCTATAGATCTGTACAAGGAGATTGGTTGGAAATAGTTCTGATTAACTATCTAATTCTCTTTGTTGAATATTTAAAAACAAATACTCTAATATCTAATAGTCTATAAGAATGTCCATCCTTTGTATGAGAAGAGATGCAAGTAATGCAACGCTGTAAAGCAAGTTCATCTTTCTCCAGAATACTGGAGATGGGAATTACCCAGTAGTGAGTGTAGCTCTTGTAGGATGCTTCCCTGCACTCTAAGGACGTCTGACCGCATGGAATCTGGTTTCCTTCATTAAAACTGGAATGAAAGGAGTGTGTGAAATAGGGAGATGAAGTTATTTCTGCATGATGGGATAAGTACAGATGGGGATGCGGAGTTGTTTCTAAATCTGAAAGAGCATTTTAATGCCACCAGTATTACAGATACTGCTCTACTAATACAGTCAACCTATGCAGTAGCATTTAATGAGGCCACAGTTTTCAGTTTTTATTTCTGTGGTAGAACTGCAGTGTAAATCCTACCTACTTATTTCTGATATGTTCAGCTGCCAAGTGGTGAATCAGATGGAGGAACAGATTCAGCTGGAAAGAAGAAAATGATGAAGTTAACTGTCAGACTGATTAGTTCCCTCATTGAATTAATCATTCAGCCACTAATTCCGATGCAGGGGTGGGAAGGACCAAACTGTGACTAGGAGCAGTGATACTGTAACTGCTACACAGAAGAAAATTGGTGCTAAACTGGTGGGTGAGCTGTGACTTTAACAGCATAGTAGTAATGTTGTAGAGCAACCCTACTGACAAACCACAGTGCCCAAGTGAATAGCTGGTTCAGTTTTGGTTTCAGTTGGCGTGCCACTGCGAAGTAAGTCTGTGATTGAAGCACGTGGAATATACTGTAGGGATACTAGAGTGGCATGAGATCAGTTTAGTGTAGCTCATTTGGCTTTAAGTGTTGATGCTTCTAAAACTGGTGGGACCTAGGAAAGGAGGAAGTTAGTAGGTAAAGCTAGACCAAGGGAGGCATGGAGTACAGTCTATGTAATTAAGCCTGCAAAAAAGGCAGGGGCTGTTCAAGGACAGTGTCAGTTTGGTGTGGTTAAACAATCTGCCTGGGAAATGATGAGCTTTAGACTCATTTATGACTAATTCAGCATTTTCAATGAGCTGATGTAATAATGTGCATTGGGGACAAAATCAGTGAAACCTGTTTCATTCTCTTAACTAGGGCTGCAAAAGAATAAGGAATTAAATTTGGCAGAACTTATTCAAGGCAGCTGTTAAGGTGCAGATCATTCCAGATTACTCTGAGGCATCCAGCAGGTGTGACAGGAGGGCAGCTTGGCTGTCAGGGAACTCCTCTCTGAGCTCAGATATGAAGAGGGGGTGGCATGAAAAGTGGAATTGGGTGTGGGTGCCCAAGGTGAATGTAGGTGCTTTTCCAGGTTATGCAGGAATGGAACTGAAAGAAGCCAAAGCTTGACTGGAGTTAAAACTGCAAAAGGACGTGAGAACGATCAGGGGTTTTGTGTAGGTACACTGGCAAGAAAAGGCAAAGCAAGAAAAGTGTGTGTGATAGAGGGTGGTGGAAGAATAAAGTTCAAGAGTAACTGTTTTTGACAGTACTCACTGAAGAAATTAGTTAAACAGATCATTTTATGGATTGAATTGCTCCACTACAGAAGGTGGGTGATAGCTGCATTCAGAGGGCAGTATAGTGAACTCTACTATTAGTTATTTTAAAACTAGAGAAAGTTCTTGAAAATATTGACAACTGAGCTTCAAGTTTTTATTTTTCTGTCCTTCAGTGAAAACTTGATAGCCATTCTTTCAGCTGAAGCTGATACTTAAAGTCCTGCTAATTGAGTATCCATGTGTGTGGGTTACCTAAGTAGGACATAAGATCAATGTGTTGTAATAATCTTCTTTCGTGCTGTCTTGTTTAGTAGTTTGAGATTGACAGAGAGGCTTTTATATACCTGTTATCAGATTTTAATAGAGGGGATTAAAGTAGATACCTGCTAGCTGCTGGTTCTGTTCCATGTGTTGAACTGTTTTTAATTTTATTGGATAGCTGGTGCTGTAGGTCTTTGATCTGCAAAGAACGTTGTTACTGATGTGGTTTATACCAGACTTAGCCTTAAATGTCTGACTAAGTAAACTCAATGTATTCTGGAAGGTCATTAAAGAGGTGAATCGTGTCTTTCCTTTTGCGAGGGCAAATTCTTTTCTGAGGATTTGCACAATTGTTAGTGAATTTGTAGGTTCACTCTCGAAAGTGAAAATAAGTAATCATCCTCTTTCAGGAGACATGTGGCCTTTGACTGAAGATATATTTTGTATTGAAGTTGATGATTCTTTGATTCTGACTTGATTATGTCTCCTTCAAAGTACGCTCATAACTATTAACCTTTTTGCTGCTCTGTTAGACTCTAGAAGATGACAAAAGTATATAAAACTTCCTGGGAGAATTGTTCAGTCACTTCTTGTCTAATATGCAGAAGATTTGTTTCCTGTGGGCATAAAGGAAAAATCTTGCTGCTCTTTGGCAATTCATGTGGGTTCTGACAGTGTGCGATGCAGAGTATGGTCTTGTTCAAAGCAAGCCTTTAGCAGCTATTTAGTATGGTCTTAGTTTCAGCCTACCGAAATATTGGTTACTTTGCTGTCTCAGAGGTCAGTATTGAGAATCGTCACCTGATAAGATTGCTGATACCCAAGTTCATAACGTTCAGTTATGTCTTTGGCCAGTTTTAGAAAACTTGACATAAAGAGAACTCTTTTCTTTTAATCTTTGCTTCCTGTACTGTTTCTTGCCTCAGTCTGTTACAGGGCTTGAGAGACCACTTCGTCTCATTCTGTTGAAATTATTAACCACACCTTCACCAGAGCTGCCTTATTTGTTTATTTGTGAGAGGAGGTTCAAATCTTGACCTTATGCTTAGATTTTCCTGTATTGTATGAAGATGTGAATTGATGTTTCGAGCTTGTTGCTATAGCTACAATATAGAATTTCTTTCCTAATGTGAATTCTTGAATTCTCTAGTAGTCCACTTTTTAGATGTCACAGTATAGAGAAAATGTGTTTCCTATACAAAATGTGATCTGTCTTGGCTGTCCAGTCTGTCAAAACTGAGAACCCAACTGCCCATGTAAGTCAGCATCTGTCCCTGGCTTAGCTGAACAGAATACTTAAAAGTGGAAGAGCAAGGGAATCCAAGTTGGAGTGCTCATTCAGTGAAGACAAAAATCGACACCCGCAGGATTGTATATCCTAAACTTAAAAGAGAACAGCAGCTTGTTTAGATAATCTTTGACAACCTTATCTATGGTGTTAGATGTGTTTCACATCACTGTCTAACCAAGTAAAAGGCTTGTTGTTGCAGCTGTGGTAACTACTGTCTCTGGCACCAGTGTGTTACCAGTTTGGATTGTGAGGCTTCAAGCAGTTTTCTGACTTTCGCTTTTTATAGGTGATTTTATATGCAACTTGTATCTTGGAGACTTAAGTGTATAAATGGCAGCTGTTGTAGATAATGTTTGAAACTTTATACCTTTAATTGAAGTTCTATTAGAAGTCTGTATTTCCATGCCTAAAGGCACTTTCTCTTGCAAAAGTGTAGCTGTAAGGGTATTGTAAGTTTTATAACAGCTCACCTTTAATCTGAATATTTTGTGTGCAGGTTTAAGGTTTGGAGGTTTATTATTTGACCAGTAAAATGTCCACTGAAACTGCTTAGTCTTCCAGCATGAAACTCTCTCTGAAAAAGAACTTATAGTTTCCTAGATAGAGCTATAGACCAGTGTTCTCCAAACCTTTTTGATCATGCACCCCCATCAGTAAAAAAAAATTAAGCATGCACCACCAATATCTGTATATTTTACAGAGGCTTTTCACACCCATGAAACAACTGGATATTTGACTTTGTTTATTGCAGAACCTAGCAGTACTTGCTTTTATTTGTAAATTACCAGATAACTTTGTTTTGTTAATTGGGGCTAAAATGTTCTGATGTTTGACTTTGAATGCTGTTGATATATTTTCTCAGTGCCAGTATTCAAATCCACATAGTCTGTGTTTGGGACATCTTTGTTTGCAGACTTTTTTCTAGGTACTCCCCTATAAACAAACTTTCATCACCTTTAAGGGAAACTTGGAGAACTTGGTGTTTGGTTGGGTTTGGTTTTTTTTTGCTTCCAAAAGTTTATTGTGTAGCAGAAATTTATTCCACAGCCAGCTTAGGAGAGAACAGAAAAAAAAAAAAATCTTAGTGTAAGCCAATGAGCCAAATAATATTTATAAGCTTAAGGAAGGGGAGCTTTGTTGGTCTGTCTCAATCTTAAGATATGATGATTTAAAATTCCTTTTTGAATGTGAACTTTGTGGCTTTAGCGTGTGCTGTCCCAGGAGTGAGCTAGCTTGTCCTTCTCCCTTACCCCCTTATTTACCATGTCTTAGCGTGTGTCAGACAGTACAGGAATCCTTAGAGCTTGTTTTGGGGTAGTGATTGTGTGGCTCTTAAATGACTGGGTTTCTAAACTTACGCATCCTAATCCTTACATATCTGCAAACATCGTGTGTAATTTAAATGCCAGTTGGTTTTGAATTTCTGGGAAGTGGCAAGATGTGAACAAGACTATGGGTAGAGCTTACTTCCTAGATAAGGTAGGTACACACTGCTTCCTTAGGCGCTTTTCAGACCAGTCTGGCTGTTTGTATGCTGTCAGTGTACTGTGATCTGGATGATTTTTTTTTATTGGAACACAGGTGTTAACATATCCTCACCAACGTTTTGCACTGAAATTCAGCAATGGAAAAGCGAAGGTACATCACAATACTGTTTACCAGTAAAGTTGTCGTAGGTAAAAAGTTAGGCCTTCAGTCATACTGGAATTTTATGTGTTAAACTGTTGTAGTTAAAGTGTTGATAGTCCACTTAGCTAAAGCTGTAACGGGCTTTGTTTAGAAGTACAATTTGTTACTGTTCTGAAAATCATAGATAAAAGTAAAGCTATCTTTTTTTCCTGATGTCTAGCATGCTTCAGAAGCCGTAGTCATACTTCAGTCTCAGTAACAGCAGCTGCAGAGGTGTGTTTTATTCTGCTGCTGGGTGCTACTTCATGCTCCTTTGAAGCCAGAACCTTCAATAGCGTGAGAACCAGTTCCTGACCTCTGAGATGACAGAGGTTAAACACTGTTGTGTTGCTTTGACTTGCAGCACAGTACATTATGAGAAGAATTGAATATTGTGTTGATAGCAGAGGAGAATTCTGAGATTGTCTTGTTATTTGGCCAGTGGTATAAAACTCTGGTAATACAGAACATCAAATGCAGAGTGAGATTTTCTTCTGACCGTGTCCTCTTCTGTTCTTACAAGGGAAGTGATGTTTGGAAGATACATGTCAAGCCCTCTATTCTGTGAACTTTCTAGATACTTGGGGCAGGAGTGAGGGAACTGCAGGGGCTCATTAGAGAACGATGAGTTGGTGTTGCAGCTGAAATTATTTTGATTGTTTTTCTGTGAAAATGCAGGACTGGAGGTATGATGCTAAATTTAACCACTCCCTAAAATACTAACACTTGCAGGTATGAAAGAGTCACTTACCACATAGCTTGTCGGTATTTGGTTTGCAGTAACTTCCTATCATTACTGAAGTGCAGCAAATCAGTTTACCCTTAGTTGCACAACCCAAGGTGAAGAAACAAAGCTGATTAGGCACTCACTGAATTAAATTTTGTTTACGCCTTAAGAGATGTCTCAATCCACTTGTACAAGTGGGGATTAGAATACAACTTCCTGTGCCCTGATTCGGTTGACTGTCTTCAAACTTTACTGTGTCAGGTAGAATTGGCAGGTGATGTTTATAAAGCAGAATGGACAGTTTCATAATTGGGATTTAAGTTACGGATGGCCTGTGCTCACTAGTAGTTATGATGTTGAGTAATTTCTATGCATCTGGTTTCTCAGTCTGCAAAACTTCAGTATGTGTAGAAGCAGGTAAAGTAACTTAGCCAGATAACTAGAACCGGTTTAGGGGAAGGAGACTCAAGATGAACCAATGTAAGCGTTTTTTACAAGCTCTAATGACTTTTTAAAGAATCTTTGTCAGAGAACTTACCTTGTGCACGTGGGTACTTGCTACACTTGAGATGCAGTGTGGAATTTTCATTTTCCTTGGGCAATTACTTGAATATTTAGATGAAACATTCTTCAGCATGTTTGAAGTGTCGCATTTTTTTTCCAAGCTGCTTGGTGTGTTAACTCTAAAATTTTGCTGATTAGATTATGTTTATATTGAAGGGTGAAGATGTCAACCGGACACTTGAAGGTGGGAGGAAGCCTCTGCACTACGCAGCAGACTGTGGACAGCTTGAGATTCTGGAATTTCTGCTATTGAAAGGAGCTGATATTAATGTATGTACATCAATTTGCAAACAGGTGTTAGGGTGGTAGGCTCTTCCCCCCTGCCACACACACAGAAGGGCTTGGTATAAGTGTGTAAATGGTTGCTGAAAGACTTAGATCAAACTAAACAACTTGATGCCTTTAAAAAATACTTGAGAGGTGGTGTCCTGGAGGTTGGGAGCTTGAAATTATGTTTATTAAATGTTTTTATTATTTTTGGACACACTAGGAGAAGTTGATTGTAGCTATAAAAAGTTAAATTTAGTTTGACAATGATTAGAAACATATATCCAGTAATGACATCTAAAGAAAGTTTGCGTGACATACATATTAAATTAGTTGGGAGGGACTTCAGAAGACAGTGCAATGCATCCTTGGCCAGGGGATCATCATGTCTGTTTAAATTGGTGTGCTTCCCTCTGTTTTTGGAGACATTCTTACTTGTACAACCTCAGTCATTTTGCTGTAGCTTGAAATGCATGCGGCTTTGTTGTGAAAACACTTGGCTGGGCTGTATTGGCACTTCAAAATAGTGTAGTTCTCCACAAAGTGAAGTTTCTAAATACTTTAACCACAGACTTCAAATGCTGTGCTTTAGAATACTCGTCTGAAAATTAATGTAAGACATAGCTCTAGTCCTTAACAAAATGGCTTGAATTTTTTCCTTGGTGTCTGGAAGGATGAGGTCTAACTGGAGAGGAGATAAAAATGGAGGAAAAAATAAGATGATTTCAGTTGCTTTATTTCTTATTCTTTCTGGGACTATAGTTTCTAGAGGAGAGCACAGCCGAAACAATGTTTCAGCCAAAACAGGTTTCTGAAGTCAGGCTGGCTGAGAAATGGGAGAATTAGGAGTACTGTTTTTAAGTTGGGCAAAACTTGTCAGCTAAAACCACACAATTTCTGTCATTGGCCTACAAAAATAGACAAACTTTAGGATACCTAGAAGTCTTAAGGAAGAAATATCTTGCTGTTACCTGTTTTTTTTTTAAAAAAATTAATTTTTAAAAAGAAGAATAAAAAATTCTGAAGGAGTGCATTTCTGGGTAATATTCTTAAATCCTTACCTTCAGTCTCCTGTTGACAAAACAAAATTAAAAAGCTAAGTGAAACCTTTTAATGCTGTGTGAAATTGTGCTTCAAATAACCGTGTCTCAATTTACAGGCTCCAGACAAACATAATATCACACCACTCCTATCAGCAGTCTATGAGGGCCATGTTTCCTGTGTGAAATTGCTTCTGTCAAAGGTGAGATACAAATGTTTAGAACAAGTTATGCATGAGCAAAGTGTATGGCAATGATTTTTTTTTTAGTAAGATAATGGTGCTCCAGATAAGTTCAGAATATCAAATACTGTTTATGTTGCTAAACCAGAGAGGGTACTCTGATTACGGAGAAGATAGTTGAAAGAGAAAGTTCCAGGACTTCTGCAGTGTGGCAGAAGTAATAGTGACCACTAAGAGAGTATTGTGAGCTCCAGCTAGAGAGCAATTAGCAGCAAATCAGTCCAGAAAAAATATGCATTCTTTCAGCAGACAGGGAGGAGTGGGATTTAGCTTTGGCAACTGCTTAAATGTTTGATGTGATGGAATCTCTACTGTGAAGTTGCTCAGAGGTGTGGTTTCCCTCTGCTTTTGCCAGATGACTGAAAACCCATCTGGGTTGGCAGGGTGAGAGGAAGTAGGAAGAAAAGCTTTCTCTGTTATAGAGCTTGGAAATTTTGTCCTGGGGAGAATAAGCTTAATCTGTTTCTGTTCTCCTTTTGATTCATATTACAAAGGTGATACATGTTACAAAGCAGTAGTTAATTCAAGCAATGTTTTGTCTCCAGTCACATGTGCTCCTTCTTGTTACACCTCACTTCGAAAAGAGGTTAACAGTGTATTTTCAGTATATGAACCCACTTAAATAATTTGGCCAAAGAATTTCATGCTGTGTAATGTTTTCGTATGCCACTTTAAGGTAAAATCGTTTTCCTTTAACTGCCTCAAAGCTGCATGAATTTCACTTTTCTTCACTTCTCTGATCCTGTCTAATGTTAATTATGCCTTCTTGTGAAGAAATGCCGTGACTGTTAATTTAGGATACAAATGGTGCATCTGACTGGCTTAAATTTTTGTGAGGACTGATCCTTTATACAGGATCGTTATATACATGTTACAAAAAAAAAATACACTTTATGTCATGTTGTATTTCTTTCCGTTTCTGTTTTGAAGTGTTTTGCATTCTAAATAAGTTGCTTAATAAGTGAGGTGCCTCAAAACTCTGGAGTTCACACCTGAATTGTCTGGCAACGGGTAAGGGTTGTGCATGCATTGTAGTCTCTGTGAGCGAGGGCATGAAGGTCCTTCCTCAACCAGCTATTTTTCATGCAGCTTGTGAGAACGTATCCATCTCTGTACTTGGTACTATTTGAATGGTAATGTTGAAGTTCGGCAGTCCTAAAAATGAGACAATCTTACAAAGATGTACAGAATGTTATAGGAAAGTGAACTTGGACTAGGGGAAGATGTAAGAAAAATGTTGCTGCAACTGGATGGTTTGGGAAAATTTGTATTATTTTCAGACTTCTTCATGAAGGGCTGAATGTTGTACCAGATCTGCTTACTTCCATTCACATGGGCTAGCTGGTAACATGTTTATGAACTGGAACTTTGCTCATCAGCTCATTCTGTTTGAGGCAGATCTTATATTAAGAGTTTGTTCTTTCTCTTAATACAGTTATCTTATGACCCTTGTTTGAACATCTGTTGTCACACCTTGTTTGTAACATAGTCTGATTTCCTATGTTCTTTGACAGAGGATACCTGGGAGATCAAGTAGTTCAACCCTTATTGAAAGTTTAACTGACTGTTGAATGGTCTTCCTAGTTACTTTTGGAATGGGGTATATTTTATTGCTACTCCCAATGCAGGACAAATATTGAATATCTGATGTTAGTGTATGTACATAGTACAATTGCAAATGCAAGTGATGGGCCAATATATTTAAGATTTATCTTCCAAGCTGCTCTTTGCTGCTTTTGTAAAAACTACACTTCTGCTTGCTGCTAAGAAGCTTTGTTATTTTACATGTACCTGCTTTCAGCTCCCTGCATTTACCCTGTTAGTTGATCTCTTGCGTATGTGGCCTCTGTCATAGAATATCCCTTAAGCTGTTGGACTAGAAGTCAACAATCTCCTTAACATATTTCTAAACAGGAAAACAAAAATAATGAGGTTTTTTGTACTTTCGCAAGTTTTGAGAACCGATGAAGAGTGAGACATACCTCCTTAGTCTGTTTGCGTACCACAAATATAAAAAAGTTAGCAGTTCGGTCAAGTTAAAATTATGTAAGGAATAAGAGATTGATGATTGATGATCTCTTAACCTGCTAAGATTATATGTAATATAAATAATTCTTTTGGATTTGGAAATTGAGTTGTGTTCAACTAACATGCTGTACTACCTTCTATAGTATATGAATTGTGGGGATGTTTGTAAATGTTTTGTGTGAGACTTTAGAGCTATGGAGAGGAGGGCTATTCCAAGAAATGTTTCAGACATTAATCAGCCATAAAATGTGCCTTGATAAAAGTACTGACTATGAAAAAGGTTGGCTTAGTCAAGGTGACCTCCAGGATTTTTGTAAGCTTTCTGTTACTGTAGAAGATTGTTTCTTCTGACAGTAATAAGCTGGTTACTCTTTCATGTCGTGTGACTGCAGTGCATTCTTTAAACAGTCTTCCACTGGAAGCAGTAAAATCTTTAAAAGTATTTGGACACAATTCACTTTCAGAGGATAATAAATACATATAAATAGTAGAGAGACTGAGTCAAGATTCTAAGCTCTTAAACTGACTAGAACGATTACAGTGGCCCCTTGATCTTAAGCTGAAGTAGCCTGGCCTGCTGCAAACCTGTGCTTTCTGTTGTTGATACTGGTGATCATACAGTTGCCCAGTGAAACACAGACAAGCTGCTTCTGAGCTCATAGTGATAAGAGTTTACACTCAGAAGACCTTAACTTGAAAAGTGTGGGGGGATATGCGCTGGTTCTTACGGTTTAGTCTATGAGAGTTTTTAATGCACGTCACATGACTAGTACAAGTTACTGGAGATGATACTAATAGTTGAAACCATTACACCAACTGTTGTCCCTTAAAAAGCAGCAGTTTGTTTTATGGAATTTCAAATTCCTTTCAAGAAGGCTCTCCTACAATAAAGCACAGCTTATTACTCTTGGTATTCCTCAGAAAGGACTGTTTAGGGGTTCTTAGCTACTGCTTATCACACATGTCAGTTGAATGCTGTGTCTAAAATACAAATGGCTTTTTGGAATAGTGAAGGGTGGTGGTTTGTCTGGGAATCACTGGCAGCCTGTATGCAGCTGAACTGGTAGAATCATAGAACCATTTATGTTGGAAAATACCCTTAAGATCATCAAGTCCAACTGTGAAGTCCAGCACTGAACCGTGTCCCTAAGTGCAACCTCTACATGTCTTTTAAATACCTCCAGGGACGGTGACTCCGCCACTTCCCTGGGCAGCCTGTTCCAATGCTTGACAACCCTTTCAGTGAAGAATTTTCTCCAAATATCAAGTCTAAACTTCCCGTGATGCAACTTGAGGCCATTTCCTCTTGTCCTATAACTTTTTAGTTGTGAGAAGAGACTGACACCCACCTCAGTACAGCCACCTTTCAGGTAGCTGCAGAGAGCGATAAGGTCTTCCTTCAGACTTCTTTTGTCCAGACTGCACAACCCCAGTTCCCTCAGCCACAAGTCCTTATAGGACTGTTCTCTAGATCATTCACCAGCTGTATTGCTCTTCTTTGGACATGATCCAACACCTGTGGTGGCTTTACACAGATCTGAAATGTGGTGGAATATTTAAGGTCATAAAATGAAAGAGTTGAGGATTAGGATTTTTTTTTTTAGGCAGGTAGTTACGACATCTGGGCTAGAAAGCTTTTAAGAATAGGTTGAAATCTAGCTGATCCACTGGATGTGATGTGTCAAACTTTATCCTTCAAATACATTGGTCTATTACTGTTAAGTTGGGGGAGAAGTTCCAAGGTTACCATAGGGTACTAGGATGACTTGAAATAGTTCTAATGCTTTTGCTTATCACTGTTTTCAGCATAAGAGGTCACTGTAAAGAAAAATTAAAAATTAGTTCTTTCATTGGTCTGGAGATAAGATGCTCCAGAATGCCAGTGGAGATGGGCTCTGGCAGAAGGAATCGGCACTCTCTTCCTCCTCTCCGAACAGTCAAGCAACACTGGTTTGCACTCACAGCTAACACAGTGCGGGAGCCCAACACGCATGTGTTGCTCCTCGAGGGGACAGCCTTCAACAATACCCTTCAGGCCACCCACCTCATGGTTAATGCAGCACTTCCCATCCAGTTGTGTGTCCAGGATCTACCAGGCTGGCTTCACACCCGGCTTCAGCCCTCACAGACGTACCGGTGTATTCAGTGCTCGCCCTGCCAGAACTTAGCACTTACTACACCTACACATTTTTGCTTTGGCTCTTTGGGTGACAAGACTGGGCTGCAGGCAACCGATTTTCATCTTTACAATGCAGAGAAGCCCAAGGTCGGCTCTGCTGGTGCAGCACACCCAGCCTGAGGCTGCAGCTGAGCATTTCCCAGAGCCTAGAAAAGGAGGAGAGCTCGCTCCAGAGAGCAGTGCTCCTCAGCAGCCCTGCATGAGGATTTCGGAGCTAGGACACCTCACCAGGATTTGTTTTGCATCCTCATCTCCCCCCAAGAGAGGGCACAAAAGCAGAGCTGGGCTCCTGCAGCGCTGGCAAACGTCCGCCACCCCACCACGTGCACCCGGAAAGGTCGATTACTGCAACGTTTTCGCATGCAAATACCTAAGAGCTAGTTTCTCAGATTGACTTCTACAGATTGATCCAAGGCCCGCGAGGCACTAATCTCCGGCCTCAGCGAGCGAGAGCCATGGCCAGATTTCCAGCAATGCCCAGGAAACAACAGACACCTCCGGGCACTGAAGTGGAAAACTTTGGCCATTGTCTTCTTATACTTTTATTACGTGATTCATCTACACAAAATCTCTCATCAGCTGTGACAGAAAGGAAAATTGCTGTATTTACATCGAGTAGCACATACCACACACGTTTGTGTATGTACACACCCTCCACTTGTTTTTCTAGGAAGCCTACAAGAATCAAAATGC
>Ga0065711_1031067_pt1 | contig 30660 bp, 17 predicted proteins | sample Hoacrofraction12_FD_59098 | JGI IMG/M metagenome (GOLD analysis project Ga0065711, IMG submission 59098) | Hoatzin crop microbial communities from Cojedes, Venezuela - Epithelial fraction 12 v2 (version 2) | ecosystem: Host-associated > Birds > Digestive system > Esophagus > Crop | place... | reverse complement strand
CGCGCGGGCGGTGCAGGCGGGGCAGCGCTGAGGGGGCTCGAGGCCTCACTGGAGAGCTGGTGGCGCCTCTGCCTTCCTACCCTCCCCCGAACTGCAGATGGAACGGCGCCGGTAGCCGCGGGGCGCGCCGCTGCCAGCGGCTCTCTGATAAACCCGCGGGGCTGGCGGGGTGCTCCGCGCGGCGGCCGGCGGCCCGGAGCTGCGCTCGGGAAGGGCTCAGGACCGGCGGGTGTTCTCCGGGTGCGGCTGCGGCGGGTCTGTGTGGGCTGGCAGAGCCTGGGGAGCGCCGCAGGGCAGCGGGCGCGCGCGGGGCTGCCGCTGAGGAGGAGCCCTTGGGGAGGGGGCTCCAGCACTGCGTAAACCTGGCCCAGCTGCTCCCAGCCCGGCCGGCCCCAACCCCGGAAACATTCAAGGCCAGGCTGGACGGGGCTCTGAGCAACCTGGTCTGGTGGAAGGTGTCCCTGCTCGCTGCAGGGGGGTTGGGCTAGATGGCCTCTAAGGGTCCCTTCCAACCCAAAGCATTCTATGGTTCTTTAATTCTAACAAACCCAGGTTTAGCTCCTTGCTTCTGGGTCCCGCAGCGTTAGAGATCATGTCATGCGGAAACCTGCGTACCCTGGTGTAGTCGCTCTCATCTGTTAGCTCCAAACCAACGCTCCTGGTTCTGTGCTCCTTCCCTGGAGGGATCAACCCTTGCAGAACGTGCTGTGCAGGTTGGGCCTCGTGGGACAGGCTGTGAGCCACGGTACGGACAACGTGCAGGACCTGAGCTGATGGTAGCAGCATCACTGAAGTAACTGCGCTGCGTCGCCTGTAGTGACTTTATAGGTACTATGTAGCTTGAACCACCTGTTGCAGCGAAATACATCCCTATTGTATCTGTCTGTTGCAGGAATATATCCACTGTAAATAATAATAAATAAATAATCTGATGCCATGTAGATACTCAGGAAGATAAAGGCATTTGGGAAATGTGTCTTCTACTGTATTCTTTAACACACTTCAGAAAGTAGGTCTTTCTTTCTGATACCCTACATCTTCTGGGTGCCTCCACAATATTATTAACATGGTGTTAATAACTTTTTTAACCTCACAGTCTGATAAATTCAGATTGGACTGAATGCTGTTCAAGTTCTGAAAACATATTTTATAAAGTAAGAGTCCTCAAATCTGGAACACAAGTCTGTTGCTTTCACTTCCATTCGCTGGTTTACTTAGAAGTATATCACCTTCCCTACACAAGGTGGTTTTTAACCCAGTAATCCTCCTTAATCCCTGCAAGCAGCCTTCTCAGGTGATGGCTGGGTTTTGGGAGCTAGTTAATAACTCTCCTTGACTGCTGTTTTTAAAATGACAGGTGCTTCTCACCCTGTTATGATCTCCCTTGCTGCACTTGCTAGGTGGCAAGCCTGGCAATCAACAGGTTCTCGTAATTCTTTGTAGCAAGACAGTCTCCAGCACTTTGATTAAGGGGGGGAAAAAATGTGGCTGGAGTCTGTGGGTGGATACAGATGGATGGAGAACTTGTTGACCTGGTGAAGGACTTGCTGTGTTTTATATTATAAGAGGGGAAAAAAAATGATTGAGGGCTAATCCTGGGAGAATACATCTCTTTACTGCAGAAATTCCACTTTGCTTGCTGCATTACATTTGCAGTTTATTGTCTAAACTGTCCCCAAAGGGACAAAGTGGGAAAATCCTTGACATAGAATTCTGGGACAGAATGGAAACTGGATATATTGGCTCCTGTGCAGTTGTAGCCAACCCAGAGTAGTAATTTGAAGAGTTGCTGGTTTACCCACTGTTTCCATTTTGGTAGGTACACTGTTGCGGGTTCGTTCCGCTTTGCATGGTTGTGGTTTCTGACTGCAGTGCTTTCTTTTGATTCTTAACTCAGATGTTTGAGCTTGAGCACCAGGCTGAAACTCCTTTTCGGAAGTTAGCCTGTGTGAGAGGTTTTTTGATTTACCTTTAGAGAAAATGGCCTTGATCTGAGCCTCCACTGTTAGCATTGCAGAGGGGCTTGTCAGCAGAGAACAGATGGCATCTTTATTCTGCATAGTGCTGTGCGTTACTAGGTTAATGTTAAACAGTTGCACAGGTGCTTCCTTGGGTTTGTGCCACAGTATGCTCAGACATACTGCATCTCACACAACGCGTCTTCCTACTGTAGGTGCTCAGTATGAATCCCTGTACCCTAGTACTGTGCGGCTGGCCCACGCTCGCGGGCCCCAGCGTTTAGAAACTGTTTCTGTGTGAGCTGGCTATGTCCCTACTCCTTATCACGGCAAGATACATGCGTGTTACTTCTTTTCTTTCGCTGTCCTTTACCCCCTGTTTCCAAGAGAAGTATTCCTAAGTGCTGAGCCAGCAGGGAGCAAACCTGCTGTGTACAGCCCTGGTCTGCACAGGCCGGGGACCAAGACTTGCATAGGTGCTGCTGGGTGCAAATCCTACAGAGAGAGGACGCCTAGCTCACCTTGCTTTCCCTTAAAAAGGTTTGCCTTCCTAATACTCCCTCTCTCTCCCAGTGCAAAGTCGTCAACCCCAGGATTCTAAGTATCTGGTACGTTATCAGATATAAACAAACAAACAAAAAACCCAAACTCAGTGCACCACGGAAAGAAGCCCACAGCCTAAAGCATTTTTTTTATCAGAAATCAAGCAAAACCAACAAAAGCTTAGCATATCACATGACTTACCTGCTTGTTTTTCAAATTCCTTACCTCACCTGTCTCGCATTGGGTAATGTATCACTAATGAAATTTGTTGTGCACTTTGATGCTTTAGGGATTTCAAGTATATCCCTAACACTAAGATTCCTTTTATAATGCAGAATGTGTCCCAGGGAAGGCATACCTGTGCATGTGTGTAGAGCAGCCAAAGAGTAACCTTGCATTTTAAGGGTGTGCTTGGTGTCCCCTTTGGCTGGAGGAGGCCAATTCAAGCCCTTGTATAGCAATTCTTGCTTTTTTCAGCCTGTAATATTTTCTTAACTCTTGTGTTAGAAAGTGTCGTTTCTTTGTTCTTTAAGTTGTTAACATGGAAAGTCTTGTCTGGGGACTGTTCCTAGCAGAACCTGGAACAACCCTTCTAAAGAGTGGTTTCTGTTTGGCAGGCATCTGGCAGCATTTGCTTCTCAGTGGTTTCTGCACTCATTGAGAGGGGGAAAATTAATGGGGTAAATACTAATTATGTGTAAGTGTGAGCAAATTGGTCAACTTCACTATGTGGCTGCTTACTTTGAGTCTTTGCAATATGCAGCACAAGGCTGAGAGACTGGGCACAACCAGTGTTCTCAGAGCTTTTGTTTTGTTTACAGGCATACTGCTCTCTTCTTTAGAGAACATATACCTTATCAAGAAAATTAAATAATATTCACAAATACTGGAAATTAATTGTTTTCTCCTGTGGAGCAGCATAACAACATACTAATATCCACTCTGCAGTTTAAAAGAAGAAATGTGAGGATTCTCTTTGTTACTGGAAATACTTGAACACTGCCCTAAGTAATGTTCCACTGTTTGGTTTATTAGACTGTTTTTACACCACACACTAGATCACTCACTTCAGGTAAGTGGATTTTTCTTGAAGAGTGTCATGGTTTAATCCGGCAGCCACCAACTAAGCATTAGAGTTACAGTCTATGTAACTGGAGTTGTAAAGAGAGCTTGTAGTTTTCAGTACTGTGCCAGAGCTCCTGAAGTCAAAACTGACATGGACGTAACTAAGAACAGGTGCCAATCCTTTTCGCTCTTACTAATTCATTTTATATTTTTTAAGGCATTTGGTAAAGCAGAGACAGCATTCATAATACTGTCATCTATCTTAAATTTACAGCGACCACAAGTTTCACTTTACAAATGCAATTATCTGTACTTACTTGTATGTTAAGTTCCAATTAAGCTTTCCTAAAACTAGCTGACGTTGCTGGCAAAAGGATTAAATTTATTCAGTTTCACTGAAAGAATATTTTTTCTTAAAATAGCAAGAATCTCCATAGACTATAAGGCACCATTAATAGTTAACCTGAATGCATATATGCATGCAGTTACAAAACTACAGGAGAGTTCCATTTCTCTGGACTCAGATTCTAACTCATTGCTGATAATGATGAACACTTTCAGATGTTTTATTTCTAAAACGCTGGTGTACATCCTGTTTTTTCCATGGTACACAGTGCAAACCAACAAGCCTTTCACTTCCTTTTTGGCAGTGTTACAGGCGCTGGAGGCGCCTGCGTAAGCTGGCTCATGACAGAGGCTTCACTGTTCATCACTAGAATAGAAATGTACTCTCCTCACTAACAGAAGAAGATATTGTACATATTTCTGAGATGAGTTTGCTATTTGAACCATACAGTTTTCTCCTTTAACCAATTATTGCCACAAAGAAGACGAAAAGGAATACAAATGGCTTAATTCTTTTTCCTTGAAATACTCTTCACAAGTAACCAGAAAAGGCTTTTGTAGCCTTGTACAAATTTACAGTTACAGACTTCTGTCAAATCCAGAATTTGAGTAGTTCTTAGTTTGTACTTGTTCCAACCAAATCAAGTTGTTCTGGACTTCACTGGTCTGCTATTGTCTGTGTCCTTACCTATTGTGTGTGTTTTGGTAGTGCTTTAGGTCCTGAGTGAGAACGGGACCTCAACAAATGAGCATACACCTGTGAGCATACAGTTGGGAAAAAAAATTCATTCTCTTCAGAAGCTTGCCTGACAATGTCACTTATTCTCAGTTACTCTGAACTTAGCTCTCTGCTTTTGAGTGACCGTCAGAAGAGTGAGTGAATTGCAGAAAAGCTCTGATATTGGTAGCAGATCTTGCATAAAGAAGCCCTGTTTATGGTCGTCTTTGTGTTGTGAACATGAACTTTCTCTGACCTTGGGTGTGTTACTGCAGTAGAGAGTCTAGTAAATTTGAAGCGCTCAGTTTCTGAGGTGCAGCAGAGTCTTATTTGCGCTGTTGCTGAGCAGCTACTTTTATACCAGTGACATCTGTCAGGGCTTGGCATTGGTGAGTGTATTTTGGTATCCAGTGTCAGTTGGTGCTCGAAGGAGAGAGTTTTTAACTTTGTGCCTCTGTTTTCTCAAGTGCATTAACATTTTCCAGGCTGCAAGGGTGCTGAGGTTAAAGCAGTAGAGGAGGCTAGTGGGTGTTCGCCTTCTAAACAAAGCAGCTTGGCACCTTCCAAAAGACTGAGCAAGCAATATGGCAAAAACACCTATCCAGTATCATGGAGTCATCCCAAACTCAGCTACTTCTGGATGCCTTGCAAAGACTGGACTATCTTGCCACTGTGTGCTGCCTCTCATCTGTTCATCTGTTATCAGCTGTGCAGCAAGTCATGAAGCAGTGTCATGGGATGCCTTTTCCACACTGTTCTACACCTTGCTACAGGCAAAGAGGGAGGTTCACTGTCAGGAGAACCCTTCATTACTGCACAGCTTGGACCAAGGTTTGCCAATTAATCTTGTTGTAAATAGTTTGGGTCAACCACATCTTCATGCCATTAGGCTATGTGCTGTATAAAGGAAGAGGACTCAAACATCCAGTTCAGCACCATCACACTAATATGAAATTGCTAGAAAATTTTTATGTTCTAAGAATAAGACTAGCTGCATGGGTTTTTTAATCTAGGAGGAAAAGATACCATGTACAATAATATTATTTAGCTGGAAAAAGAAGGGGAGGCAAATAGAACTTGCATTATTCATTAGTAAGCAATCCAGATTCGTAGCTAGTGTAAATTAGCACAGCTCTATGGCAGCCATGCTGACATGATCAAGTTGATACTCTGGCCACACCTTTCTAAATAATTTATTATCAATTCATATTAACTCAGTTCATTTTTCCAGTGTGTTTGACTATCCTACTCCCCATTCCAAATAATTTTTATTCCATAAACTAGAAGGAGGGGGACAGTCTTTGGTCTTTGCTTTTGTAGTTTCTTTTTAAAACAATCAAATGCTTAATAGTGGGCATTTAAATGGATCAGCTTATTTCCATTACCAATTAATTTGCATCACTGCTTGTGAGCTCTCACTTGAGTATGTCAAGGAGATTAACATTCCATGTTCAGGAGAAAAGACCAGCATTATCTGTACTTTCTTTGATATTAGTAACTACTAAGTTAACATTTCTGTAACTTTTTCTAAACAGTGAAAGGCTATATGTGCTCAGATGATGAATGTACATTAGCATATGCCATTATGTGAAAACTGGGGTAGCCTCCATATCCCCAAAATCCCACTTCTTAACTAATCACAAGGCTTATTCAACTACACAACTAGAAAAGTTTACCTGAGGGCATTTGCTAAAAATACATCGTACCTGGTAATTAGGATCTACAGATTTGTGTGCTTACCCAGTACTATTATTCAGCCCGTGGAATTTGTATTTTATCAGTAGATTACTGTAGTTTCTTACCTGAATCATCTGCCAAAGAAATGTTGGTGAAAGTGCCATCCTCCTCATCCAAAGGTAACTCCATTTTGCTTCCTTTTTTCAAAGTTTTTGAGATGTGCTTTAAGCATGGCTGTTGTCAGCCATGTTTCAGCATGCACGTGACTTCTCTGGTTAAATCTTTAATGAGTCCAAGACACAGGTGTTATCGGATACTGTTGGCAGCTACACACGTCTGACTGTGTGGTTTCTCCTCTGTACCTTGAGCTCTTTTAAGGAAATTGTTAAGCTAGAAGGTTTCTAACTGCTTTGTCAGATACGTGCTGAGCAAACACTGTTATTGCAGGCTCCTTCTGTGAAAGAACTGTGTATTCACCCTAGTTGTTGTTTTTATTGTTGTTCTTGATTTTTCTCTAGGGCTGTGTATGTTTTTTTGCTGGAGGGTCTTTTTAAGGAAAGAAGGAAAGTAACTTAAAGTGTTCGAAAAATATTACTTACAGTCTAAGCAAATGCAATGGATAGATTTGGGAGTAGCAAAATTTAAAATGTAATCTTCAAATGCTTAGGAATGTCAGTAATTTTACTTGCATGAACAGTTGCATCAAAACCAATGGGGTAATGTGAAGAAGTGAAGTTATCTCAGTAAGCATGTGACGTTCTGTCGTAGTAGACCGGAGGAAGGAAGAGAAATTGAGTTCAAAGAAAACCCCACTTCAGTCTTCTTGTTTTGCTTCTTAAAGAAAATTGGACATAGTTTGAACATATAGACTAGAAATCCACTGCAGACTACTTACTTCTTTAGAAACAGCTTTCTTTTGTACTCATAGAATAGCATGTCTTCTTGCAATTAAAAGAATGAATGGTCTTGTTTTTGATTAAAGACAGTACAGCAAATAGTGGAACAACTTCATGTGTAAGGAGTTGCATGTATAGAATCTACCTGTCTTTTACTTTTTTAATTTGTATCCAGAAAAAGGCTGTAAGTTTAGGATGTTGACAAATAATTTTTTCTTAATTGTAATTAGGATCTTCTCTGAAGTCTCACTAAAAATTGAATCTTAGTTTTGCAAAGCACTGTCCAACTAGAGAATGAGATACTGCTCAGAATTTACAGTTTGCCTTTCACACTTCTAGACATAATCTTGATTTGGCCTGCTGAGACAGCTTCTATGTACAAAGGGAAATGCACAAAAGTTTGCAGGACAAAGGGCCTAGGACGCTAGGCGTTGGAATTGGTGCACCTTACAGAAATGATAAATGTAATACTGCTATTTAGTTTTTTCTTCTGATCCTCTAACTGCTTAGTTTTATTTTAGCTTTGCTGTTAGTGAAGTCACTGAGGTTACTCAAAACTAAGCACATTTTGCACTTTCAGAATTGTGTTGAGTTACTAATTTTTGCTTAACATTGATGAGAATCAGTTCAAAATTTACCTTATTGGTCTTGAGTAGTCTCTGTAAAGAGACTTACTGGTTTCATTCCAAAGCCTTGAGTATCACAGGTTGGGGGTCTGGATCAGGTTGGGGTTTTTTTCTTCTTTCAGTGATGCAGCAGCACGCTTCAAAGCTCTCATGATGATAAAGCTAGAAAACATTTCTATCTTTTGTCTTTATTATGTCTTTTATTGTTCTCAAACATGTTATGTACAGCAGAAGCATTTCTACAACTCAGTTTGGAAGAGCAGATCCTAAAAGCACATGCAATTGTGTAATTTGTTACCGCCGAATCTTGTAGAATCCCACGCCTGTGGAACAAAGAGTTTTATCTTGTCTGAACTGCGTAGCCCTCATCTAAAAGGTTTAATTAACTTTTCTTGCCTTTGTCAATATTGTTCTATTCTATTGGCCATACGAGCTCCCTCTGGTAGATACAATTTCCATGTAAATTATTAGCTGGGTTTAGACAGACTCTCACAGTAGCCTAGTGAATATGGATGTTGTGCAGGTGTTATTCATGTCTAGATCAAAGCCATTAGCGACAGTGATGCAGAGCAAAAACTGTATTTTAATAAGAGCCAGTAAGAAAGACTCCTCGGGGTGAAGGAGAGTATGATTCAGCGAGGAGTCTGGCTGCCTCATGTGAGATGCATTGGTCCCTGCAACTTCTGGAGCCAGGCTCTTGCCTTTGCGCCAAGCACATTCCACTCCCATCTGACACAAAAGAGCAGGTTACCTGAGGAGTTATTCTTTCTGTCCTATAGAGTCAAGGCTCCAAGGCTCAAAAATAAGGTTGCTCTGCAAGTGTTTCAGAGCTCATTAAAGCTCCCTTTGAAAAAAAGGCCTTGGGACAGATTTCTTGCTTCTTTTTCTCAATCAGTGCCTGTAACTCTGAAGACGGAGAGAGCAGAAAGTACAGATGCGTGTGTTTGGGTGCATGTATCAGGTTGTATGCATGTGTACGTAAACAAAAACCCACATGGGACTCCGGAGCTGCACTGTTTTACAGAAGGCCTTTGCCTTTCATGAGGACCTGGGAATCAGTTAGGTTTGTGGGAGATCTACACAGCTTGTTTGTGGAAATTAAGACTCATTTACTAACAAAGCGAGCGATGGTGTTTAACTAAAAGGACTCTACAGAAATGGTCTTGTTTCCTTCTTGCCCAAAAGATTTTTCATATTTAAACATACATCTGTGTTCCATAATTTGAAAGGCACTGTAGAATGATATCTGTAGCTTGTTTGGTTTTGTGAGTGCTATGGTGAGAAACATTTCCTTTGGTGGTGGCCTGATATTTTATTAATGGGAAAAGGTCTTTGGGTTAGAGATGCCGTGTAAATGTAAAGTGGAAGTACCCATTTCTTGCTGTCATCATGTTTGTTTCATAAGGAAGAACAGAAAGGAGCAGCAGCAGACAGAGGAACTCTGACCAGCTTTAAAGAAAGCTATGTAATAGAATTAACTGTCAGAGCGCAATGAACTTAGCCATTTCCATGTGTGACTTATTTTCACTGGAGTAACAGACATTAATGTAAAAGTTAATTTGGTTATAAAATATCAGTTCATCTTTCTGATGGTTTCATTACTAAGTGGAACAGAGGTTGGGGAGTACCTAGCAGCTGTCTGGCTGCCTTTTAAAAGAGGTGGCACAAACTGTCAGAGGAGGTTGAGAGTAGGGAAAGTGTGGGGACAGCCTCTCCTGCAGCCACTCCTGGGAGCCTTCTATCTGACTTCACAGCAAAAGCATCAGTTGGTGTAGCCATGTGCTAGCCCAGTTTTGATGAGTGTTGGTAACAAGCACATTAACAGATCACTGTCTGGATATGATGGTCATGAAAGCAGTAGATAAATACCCAAGAATGTCTTCAGTTTTGGTACTGAAGTGATTCTCCAAGCTTAGCATTTTGTAGTTGGTCAGGCAGCTTTGTGTCAGGTACACAATTACAGGAGGTTTTACGTCCTTAGACTTAAAACACTGTAGCTAAACTTGCCTGGTAGTAGGTTCACATTGTTATTAGTGTAAATACCATGTAACTAATCCCTAATTAAAATGATTTAATAGTGACCTGAAAAGGAAGTTGGCTTAAAGTTAAATACAGTTGTAGGGAACGTTTTAGCTAAACCACAGCATGTGCTGGGACTCCTGTTTACACTGACAGCGTCACAGCGCTTACAGCACGGTTGAGGCAGACTTCAAAACCACTCGTTCTTTGTAGGGTTCAGCCTTGCACTTAGGAACTGAGCTACGACATCGAAACATTCAACAGCCCTTTCCGACTGATTCCCTTGTTTCCTGTTACAGCGCTAATCTGTTATCTCTCGGAGTCCATGGCTGCAGTGCCTTTTGGAAACACTCTTCAGTGGCTCTGTTTCAAATATCTTTCTAACTTGGAATGGCAAGAGGAAAGAGTGGGATCGGGCATCGGAGGTTAGTCAGCTGAGAGACATTTCTGCTGTTTGCACCACCTGGCAAAACCTCACCGATCCCTTGTTCCTAAGGTGTAATTGTATGGAGATGCCTGCTGTTGCTCTGATGCTTTCTGAGTATCAATAATAGAAAAGACTTTTCTTTTTTTTAAAGTCAGAAAAACACTTAAGCAAAAGAAGTTTCTGTTGATTTTAGAGAATACTGGGGCAGAGTTAGAAAGTTCCGGGTGGGTTAGATCCGTGTTGCAACATAGGAGTAATGGCTGATCTTCCATCAGGTCACACTGTACAGTCTTAATGCATTCATCTGCTTTTGTTATACAGCAGTTTGATCAAGAGTCCAATTTGAAGACAAGTTTTGCAAATGCAGATGTATGTGATGTAAGCAACACAGTATATTAAGTAAGCCACTAAAGAATTCTGAAATAGGAAAACTATGTTTTGCATTCTTAGAAGATATTCTGTACTTCTGCTTTTAGTCACGAGATTTAAAAACAAAACCAAAAATATTCCTTTTGATTTGTATTTTTTTCAAGTAAGATAATAAGCTCTGAGTGAAGAGTAGAATCCAACTCTGACTGTACAATTGGGTAATATATATTTGTATAAATTTGCAAGTACTTTCTAGCACACAACAAAGTGTTTGGAATTATTTTTCTTGCACAAAACATTATAAAAATGCATCCAATGTACCAGTTTCACACTGTATATAAAATGCTGTATTTTAAAAATATTTGCCTAGTTAGGAAATGACAGCTGCCAGTGCATTTCTGTTTTAATGAACTTTGACAGAAAGGAACAGTGGCACTTGTTTCATGCATGCTAATAAAGCAGTAATCGTACTAGTAAATTCACAGGGTGTTCAAAGCTAGTCTGACTGACACTGTATGACAGTAACCTACTTGCAGAACAACAGTTTACTAAGGTGGTGACAGAAATGTATTAAGCATGGCGTTCACAGATTTAACCTGTAAACTGAGGTATATTTATACTTGTCAGTAACTTTCCTAGGTGTATATTTTCTTCCCCCCACTTCCCTCCTCACTCATCACTTAGCAGTTCAAGATAGTTGCAAGCCGTGATGTGGCTCAGATAGTCTTGCAAATTTTGAGATACACTTCGAGGGCGTGTTATGCAAATGAGCATCTTTATTTGCAAGTGCTGTTTCTGAAGCTGCATCCAAAATCGGCCACCTGGAAATCATCCACAACAACTGCCTACTTACATTCATATCCACTCACTTATTACATTTAATTTCGATAAATGTATACATATTGTTCTTTTCTGCATAAGTAGTTTTTTCAAGATCTGTATCTGAACCTCTGCTGTCTGAAAATGAGTGACTTGTTCATAACATCTGGTATGTATGTCTTAAAATAGACCCACTTTCCTTCACACTTGTCCATTCTACTCTCAAATTTCCTGTCATGTGTCTGTCTAGACTTGGAGAACATTTGCCCGCTAAATTAAAAAAAAGAAAAAAATCTACTGCTTCAGAGTACTTCAAATACTCCTGAAAGTTTAATTCTGTTATGATTCCTGTAAAACCAGACAGTGACTGGGCAATGGGTGAGCCTATCTACATTTTACTAGTGTGTCCTTTTCCATTTCCCGCTCCTTTCCCTTCCATCTGATACATCTTCTCATAGTTCTTAACTAGGCGACTCGGCCTGCGCAGCGTGCAGAAGAAAAGGAATGATGGCTTTTGGAATGATCAGTCTGCTTTTCCCTTTGAATGCAAGCCCGTTCTGCTTCACTCCATTGATCTATAGTTCTAGAGATGGCAGTAATTCAGGAACAGTGTTGGCTCAAGTAATTTCTACATCTCTAATTATTTTTCATTGTGTTCATTAAAGATACTGGGAAATTATTGGTTAGCTCACTGGAGAGTACCAGTGTAGAAACTGGTAAGACAACGTTTTTTCCTTCATCACTCCATAGTCATGCTGAACATTTCCTCCACCTCTGTAACACAGAGATGCAGAGAGTTCAGCAGTGCATACCCTGTCCCAGGGTATGTGTTCCTTGTACTTTTGACAGTGTTCTCTAATGTGTCTGACCACTGGCATCCTTCTAAACCAAGTGTGACCAGTCAGAACATAGGAATTTTTCCTTCTTCTCAGCCCTTCCTTGAGCCCTTCAGATCTGTAACCAGCTAACCTGTGTGTTTCTTCTGTTCCACAGTGCAGATAAATGCAAAACGCTTCAGATTGGAAATCTGTAGTTATTAAAATTGTCTTTGTTACATGGATGGGGGAGATCTAATCCAATCAAAGTTTGTTGATTAGCCAACATTAAATTCATACAATACAAATAGATTTTACTTCGCAGGAGGGTTGCAAAAACAGGTGGATCTCAATGCAGCCACAGAAGCTTCTGCCTGACAGTTCAGGTGCTGGGATAGCTAGTTTGAGTACTTGCGCAGTCTAGCAACTCAGATTTCAGTGCTGGCTTCAGAATTAGTTCCCGCTTCAGGAGCGGAGTAAGTTGGCTTTCATGAGTCCCATACTGCAGCAGCAAGGCGGCTACTGATAGGCAGTCCAACAGTGTGTCAGCCCACTGGTTCTTCTGCATCTTCCCCCTGAATCTTAGCACTTCACAGGAAAATAAGTAAGGGAGATACTTAAAGTATTTTGCCATTTCAAACCTTTCTTGAAAAATCAGACATGATCTCTTCAAGGCCTGAATTCTGCCTACCTTGGGCTTGATCAACTTCACAGCAAGTGCTCTGACAGGGATGCCTGCTGTTGCTGCAGGCTTTGAAAGAGAGGGTGATGCGGAACTGCGTATGCTGGCCTTGCATACTTTGCGCACCAAGGGAGTTTTTCTTTCACAGGGTATTTTGGCTTGTTCATAGCTCTGTAATGTGAAGACAACAGGGTCCAGAGTACCAGGCAGAATTCCAAAATCCCTGTGATTTACTAGCTAAAACAAATTAGACGTTTGTCACTCTCTCTGCTGCTGCCTGCCTCGTGGTCTGTCACGTACGCGAAACACTTGCCAAAGTGCATGAACAGGCGGCTGCACTTCACCTGCTGAGCTGCCAGTAGAGCCCTCTGCAGGGTCTGGTCTCAGTCAGTCAGCAGGCAGACACTAGCAGGCTGACAATGAGCAGGACAAAGTTTATGCATGTATAGGTATTTTTTCAAAGTCCCATACTTGAAAAAATATTGTTGACATTTGCATATGGATGCCCCATTTGAAGATCTCAAATTTCTTGTTGTCACATACCTGGTTTCTAGAATTCCAAGATTATTAGATGCTACTCACAGAAATCCCCAGTGGAATGTGGTCATGTGACATGTTTGCTCAATCATTTCTGTCTTGTTCATTCTTGGATGCTGTCTATTTAAGCTGCAGCTATGCTGGCTTTTCTTTAGTACAAGTCTCCTGGAAGGTTATTGTTGATGGCATCTGTGGCCAAAGCTAGTCTGGAAAGATGAATTATTTAAGGTGACTAATGCTTTTAATGGACTTGATGATCAATAATGCTTATAATAATACAATAGCAGAGAAATTTCTGTTGCAAAAGACCTCATGTATGAAAAAACAGTTTCTGGAGGAGGAAGGGATCTTTGGGCACATTTTTGCCCCTGTAAAATGGGCTACTTCCCAGGGACTTTAATAGAATTGTGCCCAGATCTTAGTTTTATCATGAGTCTTACAACAGTTGGCATTTCCTTAAAAAAAAATCTGAAATTGTAAGATTTTTTTTTTATTCTTAAAATGCAAGACTTGTGGTAAGAAATGAAAGTTTAAAAGAATTATACCTGTGAACTGTGGCAGAAATTGAACACAAATGAGAATTAGCTGAATGTATTAAGGAATAATTCAATTACTTTTAATCTAATGTCTTTGAGTCACAACACTTAAATGGTGGAGGACTTACTTTGTTCACTTATCTTACTTTCTAAAAATGTTTTATCATGTGGGTTTTTTTTGTTTATTTAGGAGTTCAAACAACTTTTTTGAGGCTGTGGAAATGGTTGTTACAAGGTATTATCTCTTACATTTGTGTTTGAGGGGCCTCCTCTGCTAACCTTCCTGGGTGGGAATTGCATCACACTGGAGTGAAGATTTCCAGTTTTGATTTGGGAAAGCTGAAAGTAAAAGGGGAAAAGAGAAAACAGTAAGTGTGTAGTTAACAAACTCAGTTTCCAAGCCAAGTAAACTATTTAACAAGGAAAGAATGAAGCTGTGGCAGTAATGCCAAACCCAAAGATTCAGAAATGCTGCTCAGTAAATGGTTCAGCCTCAAAAAATAATAAATACTGGGATTGTTTTATTAACCTTTGCATTCTTTGGCCACGAGCATTAATACTTCTAACATCTCTTCAGGCCCAAGCAAATCTTTCTTTGTAATAGAGCATCAAAGCTAAGATGTTATGAAAGTCTATCAGTTCAAGAGTTGAGACTGGAAGAAATACACCATTATATTAACAGACTCTGTAGGATAAAATACAAGACTTGTAACGATATCTCATTTAGTGAGAACCAGCTGCAAGGCCCATGCAGCTGCAACAGTATGCAACAGTACATATTGTATGTGAATGTCTGTTAACAAAAAATTCAACAAAAGCCAAGAAACAGAAAAGTTGTTTTCAGATATTGCAAGTCTAATGATGGAATTAACCTGGCATGGGCCAAAAAATGGACCAGGTGAAGCAGCAGGAAGAAGTGTTCCTCCATCTGTGCCCCAGCTGAATTTTCTGCAGAACATGGGATGGACCCGAAGGCAGTCCTCTTGTAGTCAAAAGCCAGGGACAGTGGCAGTAACACATCTGGTAGCTTCCCTTGGTGTCAAGTCTCCTCTGTTTCACTTGAGGAGGTGCAGTTTTAACCACTGAGAGGAATGTGACCCTTCATGCAATTTTGCAGGAATAATCACTGAAAAGCTTTGTACCTACCCAAATACAAGCCAGCCCAGAACACCCCTAGTTTTATGTGTCTTAGGGAAGAATATTTCTGTAGACTGATGCAAAGCTGTGACATCTGTTTCTCCCATCCTTGCACACTTTCCTCCTCAGTATCCCTGCTTTACGCTTCCTCCCCATCCCTGCTCCTGCTCCATCCCTCTTTCTGTGTACCTTTACCTTTGCTTGCCTTCTCACCCCTCTTTACTTGACCCCATTTCTGTCATAAGACACTTAGTGCAAGTTCCACTGAGTTCTGGGAGGCCCAGCATAGTAGGCTGCCTCTCACAGGGGCAAGTTATTATTATTTGATGAGCAGCAGCTCACCTCTGTGCTGTGGTTCACAGCTCTACTCTTTGGTCATAAATATAAGGCAAGAGTCTAGTACTTACTCCAAGGAGGGGCAGGGGGGTGGAAATCTGGCCTTATTTTTAGGAAAATTATACTGAACAACTTAACATGAAACGATGCTGTCATAGTGGAAAATGAAGAATTGCTTTATATTATCATGAGTTTTGTCCTTTGGGAATGAAATGCTGTTAACTTCAGAGGTGGGATCCAGTGCAACAATTTCAGACAGAAAGTGAAGATTGAGTCTGCATGTACAACAAATTAATGGATAAGCAGCTTTCCTAAGCTCCATGGATTCTTTGTGAAAAAGGCTTATTACTTCTCTACATCCAGCCAGTGTATGAAGAGCCAGATCCTACGATTCCTACTCAGTTTTTGCTTTGACAAACTCTGAGGAAGAATCCTGGTTAACAAAAAAACAACCAAACAATCGAAAAAAAAAAACAAACCCGACCCACACCACCCAACACCTAAGCAAGTACTTTTTTCTCATTAGTCCGGTCAAACCCTCAGAGGGTGCATTTGCCTTACAAAGGGAAAAAGAAATGTGCTTTTTCTTACTACTCTTTTCACAGAAGGTCCCCTTCATCTCTGAATTTTCCAATAGACTTCGGTCCCTTTCCTTGTATTAGTTCCCAGTGGAGAGGTAGTTCCACACTTCAGCAGTGTTCTGAATCAACAGCCAGTCTTCAGTGATGAGTTTGACATTCATTAATGCTAATGATTCATGCTCTGTGTGTTGTATACTTTGCATGTGTATGGAAACCAGATCTCTACAGTTATTTTGTTTGATTAGCTGAGAGTGCTACCTACATGTTTCCTAAATTCCATTACTTTGTATGCAAATTATCCTCTCTACTGAAAGTAGGGAAGACAGTTGCCAAGCCATTTTATAATGACCCTAAATGAGTGTCTAAAAGTGTGCCCATTGTCAGTCAGGTTGGGCTGATTCCAGGGACTATTGCATAAAGTATTAAATTTAATAAATATTCCCATCTCCAGGTCCATGACAAACATGGCATGAGATGTGAGGTTGTAGAGTGTGATATCTTTTAGATAATATTTTAAACCACAATTTTTTTTGCTAAATTTTGATCACTGATAGTTGCTCTGATTTCTTATTTGGTTAATTATGGTTTATCTAGCTTCCATCTTTCAACTGATTTTTAATGACCTTACATGAGCTTTATTTATTTACATCTAGAAATAGCAGGCAAAAATTCTGTTTTGCTATGCCACTTACTTTTCTCTTTATGGATGTCCACAAGTTCGTAAAAATGATTAAAATGGTTCTCAGTCTCTTACAAAAGCAAACCAGCAAGCTCTTTCACCTTTTGCTTTAAACTACAGTACAATTGTACTCTGGTAGTTTAGAACAAAATGTGGCCTGTGGTTTGCAAGGTCTCATTCAAGATGCATGTTACATAGGAATCAGCTAAAGGATGCGATACCAGAATTCACTCCTCCAGAAGAGATTTTCCTGCTATATTCTAAACTGAAGTGTTGGTGTCTGATCCAAAGGAGGGCAGTGTTTCCTTTTTTTTAAAGGGAAGCATTTCTTTCGGTTTGTTTGCAAAAGAAGTCTGACTGAGAGACTTTTCAACTTTTTTTTTAACTGAAGTTGCTGTGACAGTCGTTGCTTGGGTCAGCAGGGAGCATGATCAGCTTCCAATTACCAGCAGCTAATGGAGAAATACATTTTACTAAATCATTGCCCTTATACAGTGTCATTGATTTTAAATTATGCATGAGACAATGAGTATTTTCATATGCTTACAGAACAGTTCACAAAAGTGAGTTAAGCTAACACATTCTGCAACGTAGTTATGGCATACTAGGAATGCATCTATCAGTTACTACAGACTAGTTTGGAAAGTCCAAGGGTAGTTCAGTTGCATTTTATTCTGCTAAATATACCTAATATTTATGTAGTTTTTGCAAGTATTATTACAGAATATGTTTGTGAGTAGAATAGAAAGTAGAACTAAACAAATCTATAAAAGCTCCTAGTTTTGGAGGGAATGTTTACTTGATTTAGGAGTACCAGAATAATAAAACTCAGCAACGAATTCTTACACAGGCAGACCAAGGAAGTCAAACATCAGCATTTCTAGTTCTGCTTTTTGTTCTTGTTCACCTCTAATTTTAGCATGTTTATGCTGTGAATCTAATATCCACAGCACACATCTCTAACTTAAATAAATTTTGTGTGATGAGGCTCAAGTAAGCAAGGCAATTGTCATCTGTGCACACAGATTTGAGAAGTTAGGCCTTGGGATGGATGAATAAATAATAGCAATTCGGGCTCTTCTGGTGGCTAAGCAATAAGCATAGCAAATACAAAGGTGTTACTGTAATGATGGCAGGACACAAAAAGCCAAGTTTCTGGGTAAAGTCACAATGATTTACTTGCTGCAGTGCACTAGCGTCACTGAGTCACATCAAGAGCGTGGATTACTCACAAGAGGTAATTCAGCACAGATGCACATGCTTGCTTTCTCCTTCTTTCAGTCTCTGTGTGTATATTGAGGCAAAACATTCAACATCCAACAACTCATTGCTTTTATATCCATACTCGTAGTAAGACTGTTACAGTCACACACAGGTCATCGCTGTTTGGTCATACCAGATCGCTACATGCAGGACTTTCACTGGGGTGCAGGCCTGAGGCAATCTTGTAGTTCTTTTCCAGTAGCTCAAGCATGTGGCCATTTGCTAACTATGGGATAAATAACATACAAATCTCTTACATGCTGTGATCTTAAGATAGTTTTCCTGTGACTTCTTTTAGGAGTGAATGCGGTTTCTTCTCTATATGCTGACAGTTATACTGTGTGGAGATTCACTAGCTAGGTATTCCAGGTAATGTGGCAATAGGGCTTATCTTTTAGAAATAATTTTAGTGACATTTGTAGCCTTATGTCAAGTCATTTTGGACAGTATAATTAAAAGGGTACTTTTTACAACTTTCTTCCTTTTCTGGAAAAGCAGTGGGGTGATAAAGTTAATATATCTGATAAGAGCGTGTTTAGAACAGAGCTCAGTAACCTGACTGATTATGTTAGAGAGCCACCATTTCTAACTCAGCACAGTAGCTCAGTAAGAGAAAGGCACGCTGAAGAACACTGGATACTTCTGCTTGTTCTCTGTCGCATGAGAACAGGCACTGGGCAAGCGCAGGCTAGCGAGAGGTAGGGAGAACAGTCACGGTAGGTCTTGGAAAGCCACACACCATTTCACATAAGGGAAGAAAGAAGAATGCTGAAGTTAGCAAGGGATTTGAAAAGAACTCATGTGGATTTACAGAACTTTGGAACAATTACTGTGGTGGGACACATTTGATTTGCAGGCCTTCCAAAGCTTATTGAGAAATGTTTCAATTGACTTTGAATTGATTGCTGAACTAATATACCTTAGTAGATAAGATGTGAAGTCATGGACAAAGAGATATGCTTAGTAGGTGGCTGGTTTCTTCCTGTAGCAAAACATAAAACTGATGAAAAAAGAACACTGGTGATATTAAAAAGCTGCATAAACTTTAAAGCATGTTGGAAACATGCAAGAAGCTGTAGTCATTCAGCATGCTTTCTTTTGAGCAGAAGTAGTCAGGAGACAATCCTTAATTCTCTTTGTACAATAGTGGTCTTTCCAGAATGGGTTTTTGAATGGAATTGTGGAAATAATAATGAAAGAAAATTCAGTATGAATGTTTAAGAACAAATTTGGATATTATATATTTTATTTTGATATTTTTCTAAGTGTGCCTAAACTAGATAGTTAAAAATCACAAAAAAGAAGCTGTATTGATATCACTGATGATCTCCTATACCTCAAACTCTACCGGTTTTATTCAGATTTCATAATTTTGTATGAGGTGCTCTACAAAACAAGGTGAATCTGTGATCCCCAGTTAACAGAACGGGATACAGAGAATGTCTCCATAAGTCTAAGTCTAGCAGCAGAACTGGGAACTTAATCATGAGTTTCCCATGTCCTAGTCAGTACTAGATCGATTACGAAACACATCCTCAGAAGAAATACTATTTATAAAGAGAGATTAGAGGAATTTTATGGCTTTACCTTAGCAAAGTAATGTGCTTTTGGATATTTGGACTAGGTAAGTAGCAAGGATGGAGGAGGGTTATATGGAGTGTTATGCTAGAAATAAAGGGATGAAATTTAAAGGAGTAAAATTTAATCCAGGTCAGGCTGTTTTGACTACAGAGAAATCATAGTCAGGTTGTAGAAAGTGTGCAAACCTGGTTGCTCACCAGAAACTCAGAGAGCCAGGCTGGATAAAATGATAGGAAATGTGCTGTTGGGGAGAGCTGGACTGGGTTGTGTAACTGTGGAACAAAGAATAAAGAAAAGCTCTGCAGATGGACAGGTGAGATGCTTATCTTAAATACTTGAACTCACAAGACACAGGGGAGAAAAAAGGGGTTTGTAATGCTGAGTTTCCCTGTACCATAGCTGCCTTCATAGTAAGACTTACCTCTGGATTTAATCTAGAGTGCAGTAATTTGTGAGGTTCTAGCATACTGCTGTGCTAACAGCCCTGACAAAATACTTTTTCCTGATTTTTTAACTCTAAAATATTTTTTATTTATGCCAAAATATATTTTTAAATAACATTTTGCCAGAAATGTTACCTAGAAATTTTATGATGTCCTTTAGAAATGAGAAAGTGTGTCAGCATAATGTACATAAATACAGTCCTCCTTACAAATATGACTCAAGCTTATTGGCAGCTCCTCAGGCTCTGCCATACAGTATTTTCTCAAAGAAACTGTGAACCTGTGAAGTTTCATTATTGTTTATGTTTATGTTGTGTACCTGATCCTTTGCTGCAGATGGGGATTTCACTGTGTTTGATGCTGTACAAATACAGAACAAGAAGATCACTGCTCCAAAGTGGATGCAATTAAGACAAACTAAAAAAAGGAGGAAACATGAGGAAACAGCAGGATAATGTTGGCAATATGCCAGGTAGTATTTTCAGCACACTGACAGTCTGGCTATTGTCAGAGCTTTTCTTTAGGGCATCAGGGGAAAGAGGGTTCTGAAGGGGAATTGTGGAGAAAGATAATAGGGCAATATTGCCGATATGTTGCAACTATCTTTAGGGATCTCCTAAATGCAGGGGAGGCTTAGCAGAACGCTCGGGAATGTAATGATCGGGCATGCAAGCTTGCATGGCAGGGCGATCAGAACGGAGCATCTCGGCAAGGCACAAGAAGATGAGGGAGGAAGAGAACTGGGAAGCCTGAGGAATTGAAATGAGTGAGTTGAGTTTGTAGTAGAGAAGCAGTTGCTCTTTGAAAACTTCAAGGAGAAAGGTGGCCTGGTCAAAGGAATGAGCTAAGAGAAATCATCTTTGCAGTAGCATTTTGAATGAAATAAGGCAGACAAGATTGCATCTGTCAAGGTCAAAGAGCAGGATGTTGTGTGGTAATCAAGATGAGAATCAGCGCTTCAGCTGTGTGGACGGATAAGAAAAGCCATGGTTTAGATATGTTGTACAGCAAGAATGTACAAGACACACAGGTAGTCTGCTTGTGCTGAACAAATTAACTTCTAATGGAAAGTACAGGTCATCTGTCTCAAGCAGGTGTTTATTAAAACAGTTATCAAACTGTTCATTTGAGAGGAAGTGGGAGGAAGGATGAAAAGACAGGTGAAAGACGTAAACAGTAAACTGTAACAAGGCTTTTCAAAGCACTGCTTTCATATGGCAGCATACTGCAGCCAGAGTCTGCCTGCATAAATCTGATTATAAGGTCAAAGCCGGTCTTTTTCTTCACTGTTTCAGTGCTGCTCAAATCAGCAGCCTTGGTACTGTAACCTTGCATAAGTATTGTGTGTCCACCCTTACAGGTGATGATTCTTATAAGCTAAACTGAAACACAAGGGCCTGCAGGACTCAATAAATACACCACTGTCTCAAACACCAGCAGAGCAGCTGGCTGGGCTTAAATTATTAACCAAGCCCTGTTTACTGATTTATGGGTTTTCACCAGCCCTGTGTGGCATTGACAGTAACCACTTACTTGTCAAGTTTGACTTGATTCTCCTTCTTTACTAGGTAACGACGTTTGGGTCTTTAAGTGTTATTTGCTGAAAGATGCCATTAGCTGGAGTAATGACGTCACAGTGTTCCCCCAATTCGTGTGCAAGTAAACCAGTTTGTTCATTAGAGATAAGACGACAGACAGAATCTGGCAAAAAAGCGACTGCAGAATTTGCTACTTTCTGGAAATTCTAAGGGTAATAATTGGACCTTTTCCTCTGCTGATGTTCAGTCTCTGAAATAAAGCTTTATTGTAAATTAATTTATGTGGTTAAAAAGATACATAATTCTATCTCAGTATTATACTTCACAGATAGAAAAATTAAATCCTAGCTGAGTCATTATCATGTTCTGTTATCAGAGATCTTTCTCATATGTTCCCCAAACATTTTTTTCTATGGAATAAAATGTTAGTTCATGTGAAGGCTAGCTGGTAGTTCAGAGAACTTTTTTGGAATACTTCCCATGAAATCTTGTTGAGAGTTAATGTGAGGGAAGGATGCTGGCTGCTGCAAACAAGACGATGTTTTGATAGCTACTCCTTTTACTTGGGTGCTGAAAGCAAGTCTATGATTCACAGAAGTTGCAGTTGTGTGTAGTGAGGTTTTAGAAATACAAGAGAACAATGCTGATACCTGGGAACCTTTTGGATAGAGTGACTTAGGCTACTTTAAAAAAAAAAATGTGGCAGACTTGTTACACAGGGAAGCAAGATTTATGGTTCTGAATAAATGTGTGGTTCTTTCTGTTCCTGAAAAGCAGTAGGTGATGTAAGGAGACAAAGGAGTATATAGAGAGCTGTGTGGTGAGACATGAAGGAGTTAGGGGTGGAAAACAGTGATGTGAGTGGAGTTCTGCTGTGAGTTATTTCTGTCTCGATCAGTCTCGGTCACTTCAGCACAGTCTTTCAGCTATAATGTTTTCCTAACAGTTGAGATACCTGCTGTTGCTTCTAACTTCTGTGGCACGCTGGCATCGCACCTGGCATCTTAACAGTCCTTGTTCTAGGAAACAGTTTGACAACTGGACCTGTCACTGAGACTAGTAGTCCTGTCTCCTTTTATAGGAAACTTCCAGTGTTCCCAGGACATGTTCAATTTTTCTGGCTGTTATAATTCCTAGCATCTGAAATAAATTCTTTACGATGAGGGTGGTGAGGCACTGGAACAGGTTTCCCAGAGAAGCTGTGGATGCCCTACCTGGCAGTGTTCAAGGCCAGGTTGGATGGGGCTTTGAGCAGCCTGGTCTAGTGGAAGGTGTCCCTGCCCATGGCAAGTGGGGCTGGAGCTAGATGATTTGTAACATCCCTTCCAACCCAAATCATTCTATGATTCCATGATCTGTTGCTAAATCAAATTAGCTTAGAGAACTAAAGAATACAGGTCTTGAAAACTAGCTCTAATAAATGCCCATGAAGCATTAAACTTGAAGACATCTTCTCACTGTTGTGCTGCCTTTATGACAAGTCAGAGAATCACAGAATCACAGAATGGTAGGAGTTGGAAAGGACCTCTGTGGGTCATCTAGTCCAACCCCCCTGCCCAAGCAGGGTCACCTACAGCAGGCACACACTGCTCCCCAAGTGTAGATGAATAATTTTCAAAAGATGGGAGTCATTCAGGCTGACTGAATGGAGTAAAATGATGGTGTTTGATTCTCTTGTTCCCACAGCTGTAGGGACAAACAGCCTTTTGCACCATGTTCATTTTTCTGTTGTTCATGGCACTCAGGGAAAGCCATAACCCAAGTGATTTCATGTCAGGAAAGACTGTGCCCTGGAAGGCCTACTCAGTCACTGTTTGGCTTTCAAAATTTGTACGTGCTGCAATAATGTGGTGTCCTGCTTAAAGGTTTATAATTTTTTCTCCCTTTAGGATGCTCAAAAATTATCTAACATGCCATGCAAGGTTATAGATGACATGATACCTCTTTTCTGTTAACACTGTCAGGTTAGAATTTCACAATCCAAGAAGGCAGACAAGGTCTTCTGCAATCATTAGAGAAATGAAAATGCCTTTCCTGTCAATTGTGTTACAGCAGAATAATGTGCTGTTCTGAATTATCTTCAAGAATCTCAGGATACTATGCTTTGCCTACGTAGCTTATGGAAGAAAAAAAAATTAAAAGTTCATCAGGTGAAATAATGTTTGTTTAGTTAATATAACCCATTGCCTCTTGAGTGGCACATTAATTTGACCCATAGTTCCAACACTACTTGAGACACTTGAATAACATTTAACTCTTGTGTTATATTGGGGTCATTTTATTCCTGGGTCTCGTATTTCAATAAAAATTTCAATAGCAATAGCAATTACCAATGTACTTGAATTACAGCTTCCCCTTTGTGAAGTTACTACAACAGGCGTCTACATCAGGAAGAAGGATTTGCCATTTGTTTTTTACTACCAGCGAGCTGCTCCTCTTTTACCTAGAGAAATTCAAAACTTTCCTGCACATATATTGTAAATATGTGTTGGTTTATTGCTGGTTAAAATACTTGGTATATGTAGTTACAGCACAGTTATTTGCCTACAGAAATATAGTACAAAAATGTGATTGTTGTTACTGACTATGTAGTAAGGTCTGTGTGTCAAAACATAGGCTGGACCAATGTTGAGCACTTTTGAAAATCCAGTTTGAACTTAATTACTCTTTTTCATGTCCATAGTAGTTCTTTCTCTGGCCAGGAAGTGTCAAAACAGGTTCAGGAATCTCCCTTCCACTGCCTGGTCTATGGTATAAAAATACAGTTTGATTACAAAATAACTCCTTTCCCCTCTCCAAGATGACAGGCCAGCTCAAAGTGTGTTTCCAAAGATGAACAATCTCTTGCACTGAATGATATTTAACCCACTGAAAAGACACTTTTTTCTGGTCAATATTGACCTGTGTGGGTTTTTTTTTAAAAAAAAAAAAAGATTTAGAGATGCATCAGTTGTTCTGTTTTGTTTTTTCTGGTACTGATCATAGGATAAAGTGACACTGATATTCACCAGACAAAGACTTGGGCGCAGCTTTTTGATAGATATGCACAATATGGATCTCTGGATTAGTCATATACATTTTCTTTTGGTGTCATGGCTGGAAAGGTGGAACATTTTACATGCACTGGAACGTGCATGTTGAAGTTCTTACGAGCTAGCACAAATAAGAGACAAAAACATCAGCGCGCTTGTTTGTAGCAATGTTCCTTATGTTTTTAAAGTGTTACTGCATTCAGGTGCACATTGTACCAGCCGATAACCTTCTGGAAACATGAGTATGCCAGATGAATTATTTTTATTTATGTCTTCTTTTGTTTGGCATAACAATAGTAAGGGTAATTATGTAATAATATAATGATTTGCTTTAAGATCTGTTTCAGGCAGGAGGGAACACTTAGGACATTGTATGCTTCCCTTCAAAATCTCTGTATTTCAGCCTGCCTTTAAGTCAGTTAGATCCAATTAGTTCTGTTGGTTTCAGAAAGATCTGGTCAGGTGACCCAGTCTCTCCCGTCTTCCACAACAAAGAATTTTTGGGAGAGGAGCAGCACCTCTACTCCTCTCAGGTGGTGAATGTTTACTTGTTAACAATAGTTCTGTTTCACATAGCAGCATGTGGAAGTATTTCTTCCTCTTCAGTTTTCATGCTTTAATTTATGTAGGCAACAGAGTAAAAGGAGCTCGAAGACCATGCTGTTGAATGGGATGAATGAACAAAGTTCTGGATCCTGGGCAAGTAGCATACTTTCTGAGGGATCAGTTCTTCTCCCCTTTCTCCCCTTTCCTTTCAATTGTATCCCACTTGACTTAGGGGCAGTACTTGTGCCAGAAAATACAGAGTACAGCCTGAAGCTTCAGCATTATTTCCTTTGCTGTCAAGCTGTTCAAAGCAAGAGCAGTTGTCCTTTAGTCTGATTGTGATTCAGCACCCAATGAGAAAAGTAGTTTCTGCTTCTCTCTTCCCACCTCCAACCTGGCAGATAAAGAATAGCTCAAGATTCCCTCCCCTCAGTCTGTGGTCTGCCAGCCCCTTGGGTGCTCTTTAAACCCACTCCAAGTCATGATCTAGTTAGGTCAAAGCTGGTCAGATCAGAAAAGGGGCAGGTAGAATAAGAAGTTCTGCTCCATGCAAAGATGTTTGGTATTTATTTTAGCAGCAGTACCTCTGCTGGTGTAAACTCTAGTGTTAGCCTACTGCTGACTGTGTTACAGGTCTTTGTTGTCTTGCTGTATTAGAGTCGTGGCAGCAAATGTTTTTGTTTCTTTTTGTTTAATCTGTGTTGCTGTGGAAGCAGGAAAAGAGGAATGCTTCCTAGAGACTGAGAGATTAGGAAATCAGAAGACACAAATTCAAACTGTATCCCTGAGAAAAATGTCGAGTGTGATTTTGGGCAAGGTCATTAATGGGTCTTGTGCTCTCTTCCCTTTCTCTGATTTGAGACTATCTTTCCTCCTATCATTTATCTGGCTCATCTGTTTAGACTGTTAGTCCTTCTCTGAAGATCTGTTATTGCATATTTATACAATACCAATTTTAGTTGGGGTAAAGTCTATCCTGTTACTCATCTCTGTTATCATTTAATGTTCAGTTGCCTTTCCTGTTTCAGTACTTAGCAAATACTCACATCTGTTTTAAAAAAAAATCTTTACGTTTTCAAGAGAATATCTTAAGTTTTGATTATCATATATTAACAAAGATTGAACACACTTTTCTTCAGCATCTCATTTCCTTGACAACACATAACAGACTTTGTTTTAAAAGACAGGTGTCTATTATAATTTTGAGGGCTACAGCATCATACCATAAATTAGACTTTACCTGAAAAGGATCTATCCATTATTGTGTGACTGTCAGATTTTCAGGTCTTCAGATTTTCAAGAAATGTAGAAAAAGCCACCTGCTTGCCCATATTTTCCATTTCCTTATGTTTAGATTATGACATTTTTTTGTGCTTTAAAATGAAATTAATCTGTGTGGTTATTCTTTTTGGGAATAGATTGTAAATTTTCAGGTCTCTGATCTTTTGATTTAGTATTTCAAAGTACAAATTATAAGCCTATCTAGCTGCTTTTCCAAAGATGCGGGCCAGCTGTCCGCACCCTGAATCTAAAGTTGCCAGTGACTTTCCTAATTGTCTTCCGCATTCCCTCCTGAGTAAGACACAATGCTCATTAGTGTATTCTCACCATCCAAGAATTTGTGTTATTCCCCATTCTGTTGCACAGTCTTTTTTTCTTTCTCAGCATGATGTGTTTTAGAATGGATACTCCTCTGTTTTACAAGATCCTAATCTCCTTGCAATCATGCAACCCAACTAGCTGCATTGTTCAAGATACAGGGATTCTAACTTGATTTCAACCTACCTCTGGAGACTAGTTTGGAAGATAAGTAATGGTATCTTATTTTCACTGTTCATATTCTAAGCAGAAGAATTTAGGAATTTTACCTCCATACGAAGTTTCACAAAACTGGAAAGGTTACAGATCAGCCTAAGTGGATGACTGTGTGCACCCAATCTAACAAAATATTTAAAGTCTTTATATTGAAGCTAATCTTATTATGGCTTGGTATTACAAAGAACAGGAGGAGGATGTGTCTCTTGTCAGCTGTTGACTTTAGTAGGTTATGGTGACTTCTGCTTTTTGTTGAACTACGTCAGTTAGGTCTTCATCACTGGGAAGCATCCAGAAAGTTCTTAAGTGTAATTGTTTACCTTTAAAAAAACCCCAAAACACTACACTGTGTAGAGGCAGACAAGCAAGGAGAGCAGTGCGGAAGTTTCTGTCAAGGTGTCTATTTGAGGGTCTGCTGAGAAGAAAAGCTATTTAAACTACAAGATTTTGTTGATGCAGAAGAAATGGGTGAAGAATGGGAATGGAGAACTTATCATTAGTTTGAGCAGGGAGTTTTGGTTTGACAGCATTTCTGTGCCCACTTCCCTGAAGAGAAACTGCTGTAGAGTGTACAAGGCAAAGGAAAAGCATCTGAGAGAAGAACATTTGCTTTAGAGAAAATTAGTCTCAGGTCCCCTGGCTCTTTTCTTGTCTCTTCTTCCAAGGACAAATGGATATTACTTTTGCTCTAGATTTGTGTTTTACCAATTATTAATGCTTCAGTAGTCCGTAGCCTTGGTACTAACTGTTGATCAGTGCACCTTTGGCCACTGGAGCTCAAATCAAAGAACTGAGTTCATTCTGGTCACTGTATGGTAGGACACTGAAATACTTTGCTTAATTTCTCTGAATAATATTCCTCTCCTTTCCTTGGAAATAACAACAGGTGGGGTACATAATCTGCTGCCCTCTTTGATTAAACAGTTTTCTTCTCAAACAAATTATGCCTACAAGAATGGTCTAAACATGTATGGAACATGCATTAGTTTTATTTCATTTATTTTTATTCTTAACATCTACTCAAATATATCCTGATCAGACTGAAGTTATTTATGCTTATGTAAGTAACAGAGACAACTTGCAGATTTACAAAGGACATGTGATAACCTGGTAACTTTACAATTTGCTTTTGTTATTTTATTTGCCTGCCTGTGACTTTCACATGAGCAACATGCTTCTAAAACACTTATTTGCAGATGTCACTTTAAATATTATTTTCCAAGAGTTTATTTTTCTTAGAAAACAGATGTCTGTAATTATCTTTTTTGACCTTCGAGATTTATCAAAGTCAAATAGGTAATCATCCAATCAGATGGGCTATCATTATCAGAAGAAAAGTAATTATAATCTGAATATGTTTGAACATGATTATTACAAGCCTTAAACAGTTACACTTCTGATTGGGGCAGAACTAAAGACATTATCACTTCATAATTCACATGATGTAACTTCACTTATCCTTGTAATTTTGGCATATGGAGAGCTAAATTTACTGAACAGTGTATTTCTTTAAACTTGAAAAAAGTATGTAATACGCTCTCTAAAACCAGAAGAAGGATTCTCAAAATCTTTATACTGAAATTAAGGAAAACTGTGTTTAAGAACACGAGAACTAAAACACAGTATTAGAGAAAACTCTAAACGGGCTGAGGAGTACAGCATGTATTTGTGTATGAAAATGCACTTGGAATGAAATGTTTTACCACTCTGGATCTCCTTGGCTCTAAGCATTTGTATAGATTCATAGATTCATAGAATCGTAGGTTGGAAAAGACCTCTAAGATCACCAACTCCAACCATCCACCCAACACCACCATTCCTGCTAAACCATATCCCGAAGTGCCACATCTATACATTTTTTGAACACCTCCAGAGATGGGGACTCCACCACCTCCCTGGGCAGCCTGTTCCAATGCCTGACCACCCTTTCAGTAAAGGCATTTTTCCTAGTATCCAATCTAAACCTCCCCTGGCACCACTTGAGGCCATTGCCTCTCATCCTGTCGCTAGTGGCATGGGAGAAGAGACCAACACCTGCCTCACTACAACCTCCTTTCAGGTAGTTGTAGAGAGCACTAAGGTCCCCCCTCAGCCTCCTCTTCTCCAGACTAAACAGCCCCAGTTCCCTCAGCTTCTCCTCCTAAGACTTGGTCTCTAGACCCCTCACCAGCATCTTTGCCCTTCTCTGGACACACTGCAGCACCTCCATGTCTTTTTTGTAGTGAGGGGCCCAAAAGTGAACACAGTACTCCAGGTGCGGCCTCACCAGTGCCGAGTACAGGGGCATGATCACCTCCCTACTCCTGCTGGCCACACTATTCCTGGTACAAGCCAGGATGCCACTGGCCTTCTTGGCCACCTGGGCACACTGCTGGCTCATGTTCAGCCAGCTGTCGACCAACATCCCCAGGTCCTTTTCTGCCAGGCAGCTTTCCAGCCACTCATCCCCAAGCCTGTAGTGTTGCATGGGGTTGTTGTGACCCAAGTGCAGGACCCGGCACTTGGCCTTGTTGAACCTCATACAGTTGGCCTCGGCCCATCGATCCAGTCTGTCCAGATCCCTCTACAGAGCCTTCTGACCCTCCAGCAGATTGACGCTTCCGCCCAGCTTGCTGTCATCTGCAAACTTACTGAGGGTGCACTCAATCCCCTCATCCAGATCATTGATAAAGGTGTTAAATGATCAGCTCTGTGTCTCCTGCGATCAGGCCCAAAGCTAGCCTGTCTCCAGCAGTGTGTATCTTCCCTACTTAGGGGAGTGGGAGCTGAAGTATCCTTTGCTGAGCACAGCTTGAACGGCACAGGGCTCGAGCTGGCTGGGGCGGGACGGGGTCCATGGGGGCGTGGGCACGCCATGCCATGCCAGAGGGGCTGACATGGTCACCATGGGCTGGAACTGACTGCTGTGGGAGGTGGAATTGCACTGCTGTAACCCCTGTACATACAGCTGCAGGGAAAGATGGAGGCAGGTTTTAATCTCATTCAAGGCAACTTTGAAAATCGTGCAGATAGGGAAATTTGTTCTTTAAAATGGGAAATTGCGGTAATGTGAAAAAATGCAGTGAAGCAAAAAAAAAAGTTGATAATTGGAGGATGGAAGAAAGAAGGGGAGAAAGAGAATACTTAAATAGACAGGGTTGCCCATGGTAGATGTTTTGATTGCTAATGTGGGATCTGACAGGAAAATCTCAAAGCTTAGAAGTTACACTAACTTTGTAGTGAGAGAAAGATTTACTTTAAAAGAAAAATCCAGAAGGGATTGTACCTGCTGAAGTTTGTGTGGGTCTGAACAACAATGTGATCATGTTCAGCTGCTGAATATTCCTGCCCTGCAAGAAATAACTGTGATGGTTGACAAAGTGTGAGTTATCAGAGCTAGTACCAACTGATAGAGAAATGCTCATCAGGGGATAGCCAAGATTCCGTTTAGTGTACTTCAGCACTGTGCTGTATGCTCAAATGAGGTGGAACAGAATGGTCTAAGACCTTCTGCTTAGGAATCAGAATGTTTTTCCCCAACATAACAAAGACACAAATTCTATTATACTGGTCCTGCACAAAATCCCATGCATCAGTACAGGCTTGGGGTGGACCTGCTGGAGAGCAGCTCTGTGGAGAGGGACCTGGGTGTCCTGGTGGACGACAGGTTGACCATGAGCCAGCAGTGTGCCCTGGCT
>Ga0065711_1005734_pt1 | contig 30662 bp, 21 predicted proteins | sample Hoacrofraction12_FD_59098 | JGI IMG/M metagenome (GOLD analysis project Ga0065711, IMG submission 59098) | Hoatzin crop microbial communities from Cojedes, Venezuela - Epithelial fraction 12 v2 (version 2) | ecosystem: Host-associated > Birds > Digestive system > Esophagus > Crop | place... | reverse complement strand
AATCAAAGTCCTAATAGCAAGAGAAACTGCTTCAGAAGCTTACTTGCTTGTGAAGAAAGGGACCTGGCATTTCAAACGGTACGTCCGCAGCACTGCCTTCGGGAAGGAGCGGGTAACTAACCCGTGCCATGGCTGGAGGCCAGAGCTCAGCATCAGACTGGAGCAGCTGAAATCAGAGATGTAGAATTCCTCACTCCCACCACCCTCCTGCTCCTGCAAGACCTTTGTCTGCTGCACCGAGGTGAAGAAACAAGCACCAGGGAAGCAGCAAAGGCTAGAAAAAACGCCTGCATCCCAGTAAACGCTGGGGCAGAGAAGGATGGGACAGGGGGGAGTATTCACCTTTTTGTTTCAAAGCCACATCAAAGTCCAGGAGGTTCTGAGATGGTATCCAGCACCAGTCCAGCACTGAAGCACGAGACCAAATCAAGGAGTGACTGGATGAACTTCTACAAAACAAAGAAAATCTGCGCTTCAGTAGATACTCCTAATTGCCATCGTTTCTGTAGCTGTGCACTGCCTGCCACGTTCACGTGGTTTTTAAACAAGATAGCTAGGATCTTATGTGATGGAGAAAAATAAAATAAAGAATTATTGTAATACTCCTGAAGAAAAAGAGCAAGCTCTTAACTTTCGAAAAATACACTAAATACACACCTCCTATCCCAGCCAGAGATGTGCATAAAGGCCCATATGCCCGGCTCATGAAGAGATTGAGGCTGAATGCGTGACAACAGCTTTCCAACACACATTTACAGAGCAGCAGAATGACACCAGAAGCTGGACTGAAGAGTAGACTGACATCTCCTACACTCACCGGAGGAAGGATCAGAGGCAAGCAACCAGTGCTCTCCTCCAACAACAGACACTCATCCTTTGTGAGTGCACACGTAGTGTGGGAAGGTGCTGTGTATTTCAAGTGCCTGCCAACGAAAGGACTGTTTGAGCGCACCTTCCCGACTGACAGATGGCATCCAGATTCCTAAACAGGAGTTTATAGTAACCAAGTACCCATCTCCAGTGGTTATAACACGGCACTTCAGTATACGGTGCTAAATACTTCCCATCAGTAACACCATCAATACTCATTTGCTACTTTGCATTAGGCTTGAGCAAATGCAAAGAGAGGGAAAAGGAAAAAAAGTTTTTACTTTTACTTTCGTGACCAGAACGTAGGTATTCATGAGTTTGCTTCGGCTGTACCGCACTGTCTGGGGTGCGACCTTCAGCCAGTCAAGTGACCGAGTTCATTGAATACGCGTCTTCACACAGCGCTTTTTGCTGGGGAGCTGCTCCGTAGTCGATGTTGTTGAAATCACCTGTCACGCGGATGAAGAAGCCTCTCTCTCTCCGCAACAGGCCAGGCAGCTCGGCAATTCGGATGCTGTCAAAACGCAGTAATTCTGACTTAACCTTCAAAATCCTTGCGATGGTGAAGAAACTCTCTGATCAGAGCGGTATTAGCAGACTTTGAGCATGGGCAGATGTATTTAAGAACAGTGAAAGCAGCTCAGTTACAATCGTAAGTTCTGGAGGCAAACTCGAACTGTTCACAATTCCGTATGCTACCATTCAGCTGGGCGTAAAGATTTCCCAAAACATGCCATTCAGACCATAGGACAGCTTAAAATTTATACCAGCGAGACTTGATTAACCCAAAAGACACTCTTTCAAGAGGTTTTTAAATTCCCTTCTATGCTACAGATTTACTACTCGTTCCCTTGGTGTCTTAGTTCCTCAGAATATAGAGGGGAACAGCGTTTTATTTTCATGTGCAGATGTCATGGGGAAAAAAAATACACTAAAGACTGAGATGATAAAAGTGATGTGAGAAGAAACATCTGAGACAAAGATCCAAGGCATTTGACCAACTCATCGCTCTGTCTGACTCTGGAAAGGGAGTGCTCCATCTAGACCAATTTTCAAGAAACAGAAGCCCAAGGCAAGGGACCAAAACGGTCTGGGGGCCCGTCGCCACCGGGCAGACCTCTAGCTCTGTGCACCGGTATTTTCTATTCAGCCACACCTTTATGGATGCAAGCGGTCGGGACCAAAGACTGCAAGAGCAGCCCCCCTCCTGGGGGAAGAGGGGTCCGACGGGTCCTTGCATCGGAACTGAAGAGACTACAAAATCGAACAGAGGGGACGCGGCCCTGCGTTCTGCTGTAACAGGCAGTCAGATCTTGAATATCCACATCGGGAAGGACAGACTTCTCCTACAACCAGAAGGCATTTCAGAAAATTGCACAGCCATTTTCTGCCTTTATTAAGGTAATACAAAACTGCACATTTTCTCCTAGATCCCCTGCGTTTGCCACCCACACGAAGCCAAGCCTTCCTTGTCCTATCATGTATTTTATCACCTCCACAGCAACCCATTTACAAGGTGGGAAGCGCTGAAGAGAAGCACGAAGGGCTGAGCAAATGAGAGTTTTCATCCGTTTCAAACATTTGCAGTAATAATAGAAGGGATTATCATTTTCCAGGAGAGGAAGAGACACTTTCTGTTATCAGAGAGACTGGAGTTTTGCCAAGACGCCTCTAAGACTATCTGCTGGGATTAGGACGCAGCCTGTAACCATTAATCCTCCCGCGCTGGCAGTTCTTGACGCAGCCATTGCACGGCAACGCTGCTTCTGCCAAGGCATCCTCTTGTGCCTGGAAGCAAAGGAGTTAATCGGCAGGACTCGTGGCTTTGCACCCAACGCGTCTCACCAAGCATAGCTGACAAAGATAAACTATTATTGGCCCTGATAGGAGTTTTTTTTTTCCTGTGGCAATTCAGCTTAGCAGGGTGTTAGAGAGAGTGCTCCAAATCTGCTGCCTTCAGTTGTTCAGCCCTTTGTGAGATCCCCTCAAGGGCTTCGAATAGTTTCGGAAATCTTTTGAAGTGTTTCAAAACCTGTCAGTCAGACCTGAAGCCGCTCACCGTCCTCTTCCTCCACCTCCCCCAGACACTGCAAACAAGGAAGGAGCCGCTTTGGCTGACATCATCCTTGCTAGCACCTGAAGCCAAGGACTTGCTGCCTCTGGAAGCCCAAAGTTCAACCAAGCAATGTCACAAAGCTAAACCCTGAGGCGTATTTATTCAGAGATGAGAACTATCAGCAGAGACTCTGCACTCATGGCACACAAGACAGGCCACTACTGCACGGAGGTGATCAGATAAAACACAGAGGTGGTGGTGGGAGGAAACGTTACTCTGATTCAACACCACAGGGTAAGGGTGACCAGCCAGAGATTTCTAAAGCAGCTTTTCTACAGTGCAAGAGGTGGTTTCTTTCTATCACCCCGGTTATATGCCTATTAATTCCTCTGGCCCTTCTTATCCTCTGCCCTCAAAAACATCACTAAGCCTTAATAAAGCCTTGTTAGCTGTATTTTACAAATTAAACATTAGGGCTCAAAGCGATGCAATCAGCATCTTGAGGGATGTTATTGTCAGAACCTCAAAAATTAACAAAGTCAGTTAGCTTCTGTGTGTAGCCGGTAGAACGGAGAAAGGCACCTCCGTGCATCCCGTTTATCCTCAGGGGAGGACGGTTCGACAGCGTACCAAACCCTGCACACCCTCGCGCTTTGCTCATTATGTCCAAACACAGAAGCACACACGCTTGCCTGCTTGTGAGGCACGCAAGATTTGGCTGCAGCGGGGCTTTACGTTACTTCACGCAAGGCTGCAGCCCCCAGGCCTTCTCCGCAACCTTTGCTCACAAAGAAATGCAAAGATACCTGGTTTCAGGTTCAACGGGTGATCTCCAATGCAGATGGTGCTCAGTTACTACAGGGAGATTTGCAGCCTCAGTTTCCCCACCTGTAAAAAGACAAGCCTTAGAAAAACGCTGGTGAGGGCAGTCAATCCATAGAACAGCGCAGGGGCACTACAGAAACCTTCATGGTCAAGAAATAAAAATTACCCCGTCTCATCTCTGCGTTGTTTCTCTGTCTCCACAGACAAGGTTCTCGTTCACTGTGCTATGGGGCGCAGCCGGTCAGCCACGCTGGTCTTGGCTTACCTGATGATTTACAAGAACATGACCGTCGTGGATGCCATCGAGCAAGTATCAAGACACCGATGCATCCTGCCGAACCGGGGCTTCTTGAAGCAGCTGAGAGAACTGGACATCGTGTTGGCACTGCAGAGGAGGAACAGCAAAAACAGCCTACCACCTGATGACGCCGAGGGCGGCACCACGGTCTAGTGCTGTTCCTGGCAGGGCTGTGCTACTGGAAAAGAAACTCCATAAAAGGAGGGGAGGGGAAGGTGTAGTTAATTAGAGTCACAAGGATCATTTGTTATTTGGAAGGAAAACCAAAGTAATTTCAAATGCTGTCAAGATGAGAAAGGAGGGAAGCCAAATTTAAAACCCGTCTTCTTAGAACGTTCCAGCCTTAGCGGAATTCTTTGTTACATCAACAAATAAATTTTACCCTCTGTAAAAAAAGCTTTTCCAGCACAAAAGCAGGCACAGCTTAAAGAAAACCCTTTTCTAACCGAGCACCCCCAAAATCCTGATCCTAACCTAAGCATACAGCCTTTAAAAGAGCGGAGCTGGGCATTCCTGATGAAATTCTGCAGGAAGAACACCAAGATGGTAGCAGCCCAGGTGAACTGGTTAGTCCCAGAATCCTGAAGGATTCTGCAGGAGTTGGCATTTCTGTGCTGTCTCCTGGCATCTCCAGTTCTTCCACAGTAATAAACACAGCACAGCGCTTAGTGAGCCTCCTGATGAGGACCAACCTCCCAGCCTTCACAGCGGACTTTGCAGCAGACCGTGCAAACCAGACACAAAGCAAGAGCCTCGAGAAGGTCAGGTCCACAAGCAGATATACCAGACAATTCAAACAGATATGTACATACGACATCGCAGCAGTCTCAGTTTCAAGCTGGTTTTTCTAAATGCTTCATTCATGAGTTTTAAGAGGTCCTATACGTGCAGCATCCAAGCCGATTTACCAGTCCACAAAAACACCCTGAGAAAATTATGTGTCGTGACTTGTTTTCCTGCACTTGGAAAAACTAACAGCTAGAACAATAAATAAATAGGATGTCCTTTACATTCCTAAGAGGAAGGCCAGCACTGAGCTTGTGCAGTCCTGATAACCCCCCAGATAATCATGGATTGTAACGAGTTCTAATGAGATTTCAGTTTTGCTTAAAAAGGTAGGAGAACAGGTGAAGCCTTTAGAAACAAAATCTCAGTGACATGACTGACGGGGAGAAAGCTGCTGCTGTGCTTCCAGACACCACTGCTCACATTTACCAAATGTTTGCTCCCGTCTCAGCTTCAGTCACCTTCATACCTTGTTGTGCTGCAATGCAGTTGCTATTAATGGCATTTGTTGACAGAAGTCGCCCAAATACACAAATGGGGACACCGGATCTACTTTTCTGCCAAAACTTCTTCAACTTGGTCTACTGGATAGAAATTACCAGTAACTGTGTTTTGACACGATGAGAGTTTCACCACCTCAGCAGTATTTGATATTCTTCAAACATACTGTAGGGAAGGATGACAATTAAGCCACGTTTACCTTTTTTATATCTGCAAAAAGGTCATCACCCCCCCCACCCCCGCCCCAGAATTTTGCCTAATTCAGTGTACAAGCTAAGAGCTATTTACTGCCTCAGTGCTCGAGAGGAACAACCCAGCCAGCATCTCCAGGCAGACTTCTCTTGGTCTTTACCAGCTGAGAAAGGCTTTGTAACTTTGGTGTAGTATGGACTGTAGCAGCCTTGGATAGTTTAGAAACAAGAACACAAGGCAGAAAGGTGCCAGAGAACTGCGAGTATATGCTACAAACCAAACAGAGTTGAGCACAACTTTAAACCATTTTTTGTAGACGTTAATGGCTCGTTGCAGGCTTAGCATCTCCAGCATGAAGGGTTTTCTATTCCTTCACTTCCTTTTGGAGCTCAAAACCCAGTAGATCATTCCTCTCCAAAGAGCAGCTGTAGCCAACGCTGCAGGCACGCATAACATAATGTTTTTGACTTATCATTTGTATTTATCTGTATAATAAATACCTTATCTTCAAGTTCTCAGACACAGCAGAACACAATAAACACAATTAGACCACTGCTAAAAAACAAATCAGACATCACCATGTGAGCAATATTCATGACAGAGCTACACAAATGCTGGGACTTGCAGCAAATTAAATAGCCCTACACCCGGATTCAGTAAAAAAAGCCACAGAAAACGCCACAGATGAAAGGAAACTCAAAGGAAGCCATCTGACACTTCAAAAATAAATGAGCAGTCACAATGCGAGTTTAAAAAGTCACAAAAATTCTTGGAAGGGGTCCCTCAACCCTTTCCATCTCCTTCCACAGACCTTCAAACGCCCCTTTTCAGGGCAGCTTACTGCCATTTAATTCACAGCATAGACACTCAGCAGCCGGGCCAGCCTCGTGCCCAACAAACCCGCCTTTCCCACTCACTGACCCTAATGGAGCGAGAGGAACTGCCTCACCTCTCTAGCAGCAGCCTGTTTCTCGGCATCAGCCTTACAGACGGGAATTCTGCACCAAATGAGGTACCAAAATACGACCAGTACCTGCCAGGATTTCCCTCAGTCAGGTTACAGGTTGTTTTCTTTCTTGTATCCTGCATGGTAGCTTGATGACTGCTGTAACGGGAAGAGGATTTGCAGCTGATTTACAAGCAGAATTGTATTCGAACAAGGTTTTCTGAGGCCTGGAGATCGCTATTTCTTTTGCAGTCTGATACTTGCGCAAAAGACACAGCAAAAACTTGAATTTCCATAGGCCCACCTGCTTTTGGTGGAGACTGACAGAGCTTTCAAACAGCAGCCTCTCAACTACTGATAGGAAGCAAAAGTCTAGAACTCTTAGGTGGTTCCGTCTCCTTGTGTCCTGCATAACAGATCAGGAAATTGGCACGTGGCAACCCTGACACCGTGACAGAAGAACGCACTGACAATTTCCAAAGGACAGGATTCCAAGCTACTCACAAGCTAGGAGCTGGTATTCTAGGATGGAGATGAAAAATAGCACAAAAACGATTTCTTAAGAAGTAAATCAAGAGAACCTCATATTCCCGTGTTCCTACACATACTACTTGAAGGCCTTAAGTATAGCTTAATTAAGCTTATTTATTCTTACTCAGTAGATGGGGGGGAAAAAAGTACCAAGATTTTGAATTACTCAACTACAATTATGATAGAGCCGAAACTGTAATGCTGCCTTTTGTCTTCTTACAAACACCCTCCCTACTCCACAAAGCTCAAAATCACAACTTCTGAGCAACGCATCCCTCAGAGCTTCGCTATGGAAGAGCTGACCTATACGACTCCACAGGTCATCTACAACGCTGGAAATACGTAGTATTAAAAGGGAAGGGAAGAGGAAGAAAAAGAGAGTCCTAGTTCTTTACTATGCTGGTTGGTCTGCTTGCTGCGAAAGGTGTCAGTCTCCAGAGACCAGGCTGGGTTAGGATCACCCTCCGCACACAGGTAATCGCCAGGCTCATTCTCTCCGCTTACCACACCATATATAAACAGAGTTTGTTTCCATCAGCTAGTCTGCCCGATGGACAAATTAAGCAGCTTATAAAACTGAAACACAGAAGACAGTGACCTAACATAGAAGTTTCATACAAGTCCTCTGTTTCTGCCTGTACCACACGGCTTCTTACAAAGTCAGTAAAAAACCGGTTGTATTTTGCCCGCTGGTAGGAGATCAGGCAGCCAGCGTGCAACAGCTCTTGCTATTCCTGTCTCTGCTCAGGGGCGAGCCTGCAGCTCTCAGGAGCACCGTCATCCAGCAGCTTCCAGAAGCAGGTTCTGCTCCAAAGCCCTTCCCCACAACCAACTCTTCCCTGAAGCACTCTGCTGGTACAGCTACGCCAGTTAAGCAATTCTGAAGCAGACATATTACTTCTTTACTTCCCAGTTTTTTCCCCTACCATTGTCCCAGAATCCACTACACTAAATCAGAATTAAGCAGAAGTTCTGGAACACGCAGCTTCCACAAAGCAGGCAACCCTTGCAAGTTGTTAACTAGGTGACTGCCACGCGTTAGCAGCACCGACTTCACCTCCGAGGCAGGTCTGCAAGCAGTGGCCGTGCAGGAGGCAAGTTTACTTCCTTGGCGCGCATCACTAGCGGTATGAAGTACCCCACCTGCCAAACCACAGACTAAGGTTGCATGGGCGGGGAAACCTCCTGCATTTCACAAAAATCATCTATCTCATCGCTGAAGAACTCTCTTGAGACACTAAAAGAGAGCTAATTCTCAGGGGGGATGGTGCTAGAGCAGAGTCAAGTCTGACACTGTGGTGGGCACGCAACGCAGAGAACACACAGCTGCGTGGTCACCACGGGAAAAGGTGTAGGAGAGCCGCCTGTCCTTCTGAAAGGAATGCAGTTCTGAAATAAAAAAATCATAATATTGGGAACTTGCCTGCTGTGCACACACAGTACATCATTTTCCACCCAAGTTTTAATCCACGTCACAAATACAGAATTTTAGCAATATGCTGGAGTCAGGATGCTCTGTTGCAGGGTAGGACACGCTGAAAAGGTGAGAAGTTCTGATGTGCCTGCATGTTACAGGCTTGGAAACCTGGAACTAAACAGCAGTGGGCAAGGACCCAGATGCTTGTTTCACTTGCTGTAAAAACATACAAATGAACATCACGGAACATAGTGCGACTGTGAGATGCAGCTGTTATTCAACAAAGACACAAGGTTGTAGCTATAGACAGTTGAAGGCTGTACATAACTGTGTTGAGTTCATCTTTCCCTTTCCTAAGCACAAAAAAGGTGACAGTGACTTTGAAGACACACATAAGGTTTAAGTACTATGAATACTCTCTGCCTTCAAACTTGACAGTGTAAGTGCATGAACAAAGCTCTTCGTTGTATTGTGCTCTGCTTATCAAGCATTCCGACCTCCTCAAACACCAATTACTGCAAATTACCATTTGACCAGCAATTTTAGCTCCCATTCAGATCCACTGCTTTAGACTGCTGACCCATCATATCAAAATGGAACAGGTTACGCACGCGAATCTGTAGTATCAATTGCTTCATTTAGCAACATCACACACTTTAAGCGTTTTTTTTAAAGAAATACACATTTCTGACTTGTGAGCACGTCAAATATCACCTATAAAGCTGTTTTATATACCAACATGGGGACACAGTTTTCAGTGAAGATGAGCAATCCTTTCACCTTAGCTAGCCACCCTCCCGCAGGGTCAGTGGGCTAGAGGGGGGACTCGGGGGCAACATTCACATCAGAAGCGTTTTGAAAAATTCTTACAAGGCTTCCTCCTTGTGCAGATTCACACGCACCCAGTTTAAACTCGGTCCACTCACGGGCTCCATGCACAGACCGCCGCCTTGATTTTTACAGACCTTCTCTTCCTAGATCAGAAGTGTTCCTGTATACGTGCATGCGTTTGTGTGCGCGCATCTACACGGAACTCAAAGGTGCTACACAAGACTTGCATCACCTTGTAAGCCAGCAATAACATCAAAGGAAGAGATTACAATTCTACCATTAAGATACAGCTCAAATACCATGTCTGTTACTATCACATGCCCTTTAACATACATATTCACACTTTCTATAGGAAAGACGTTTCATACATTAAATATTGACAACCTTGTAATGTATTAAATACATATTTATTCAATATTTTATTAAGATTATTAAAAAAAATAATCTTAGATACTCTTTATTTTCACAAGGTGTATGCAATTATGATGAGTAACCTACACTTAGGCTCTAACAGCCTAATCCAAACCCCATCAGCTTGAATGGGCTTTAGATCAAGCGTGAGAGAGCACTTTAACAAACACTGTTTCAGGAGGTAATTCCCATGCAACATCAAACTATGACAAGACACAAGAGGCTAAAAATGGCTCATCATAATTTATTTTATGTTAAAATGTACAGCTTAGGGGGGGAGTGTTTTTTGCAGTTTTTATTTTTGTTTCTTGGGTTGGTTTTTGTGTGTTTTTTTCTTTTTTTTTAAGTGACTGACTAAAAAGATAACAGATAAATACAAGAGTGTCACTGGGTCCTATTTTTACATGTATCAAGCCTCTTCTGTTCGGCCCTTACAGTCACTCTGTACAGGTACAAAGGCTACAAAAAAGGAAGCAATATAAACAGACACAAATAACTTTTGCCTTTTTACATGCGATCTGTAAGCTTAGTTTGAGCTATTCACACGCTACTGCTCTATTTTTTTCCCTTAAAAAATAACTCCAATATTTTATAAAGATAGAAAAATCTACAGATGGAATGAAAATGTAAAGTTAGAGGCATTTCCATAAAATAGCAACTTTACACCAAATTCACTACTTTTTTTTTTAAATCCTGCCAAGTATTTGGACATATATGAAAATGTTTCAAAACTTGACAAATAAACACTGAGATGTTTCAATCGACTAAAAACATAACAGTATTTATAAAACAGAAAGCTGCCTTTTTTCCTACCCCAGCCCCAAAGAAACTGGTCACAAAAATGGAAAAGAGTCTCAACTTTACACTAAACATACAGCAATAAAACCCTTTGAACTAACCAAAATGTGAATAGCTTTCGCAGCTTTTTTTATTATTTTTTACAAGTTTTATAATTAACAAAAATATAGTTCTGTTTTTTTTACCCCTCAAACTAGGGTAACCTAATCAAGGCAAAAAAATTAAGAAATGGCTTACTGTTAAGCACAACACTTGTACAGTACTACAAAATGCACTGTCACTAACAAAGACATTAGCGGCATGCGGAAGTGTCACCTTCAGAAACAAAATAATACAATAAAAGAACTGCTAAAAGGCATTTACATGTGGGAAAGGAGAGAGAGAAAGCTCACGATCCGGTACTGTCTGATAGTTTTGGAGTCTATTTATCCACATTTTTAATGGGAGCAGGCACATAAAATGGCTCTGAACCATCAGCTGCTGTGTAATTGCAGTTCATAGAAAGAGTTCTTCCTTTCCAGAGAACTTCAAGCTCAATGAAACAAAGAAAAAATGGAAAACCACCTAATTCCCCCCAAAGAAAAGAGAAGTTAAACCCCAAAAATTTAAAAAAAAAAAAAGGAAACAAAACCCAAAACAAGAAATAAAAAAAAAAGAAAAACTTGTATAAGGCTTTCTGCTGCATACAGCTTTTACATGGTGCCAACAAACGTTTTTGCATTCACACCAATTGCTGGTTTTGAAATCGTACTCTCCAAAAGATATTTGTGCAGATCAATCTGATAGGCCAGGTCGGCAGCCTGTCCCTCCGAAGGGCCTACCTTCTCATGTAGGAGCCGTTCAGAGACTGTTTGGACATGCCCGTGTTCATGTAGCCATGATGCCCCGCAGGCGTGTACATCATGTTACTGTGGGGTGCTGTCTGCATTGGCTGCTGTGCATATGGCTGAGTTCCCATCATCCCCATCTGCATCTGCATGGGGTACTGGGGCGTTTGATTCATATACCCATGATTGCTGTGGTAGCCACTGTTCATCATCGGCTGGGACATACTATAGCCGTTCATGGCGTTAAGGGTGTTCATATTCATGTTCACTGAATTGACATTATAAGCTGGGGCTGGCATCAAATTTACACTCATGTTCATACCACGCTGCATGGTTAAGGTCCGCGCGGGCCCTTGCATGGCCACAGTCTGTGAAGCACGCCCGTAAATCTGCGGCTGATGGGCTGCAGCAGCCGGCGGCAGAGGCGTGGATTTGGTTCGTACAGAAACATGACCTTTGCTGGCCATCTGAGTCTGCAGTCTTTGGGAATGGGATATTCCAATGTTCGACGAAGCCATGTTACGCTGCAAAAGGGGAGGTGGCAAATTCATGGGAGGAGGAGTAAGGTTGGGGGGAGGGGTCATGGTGGCCTGTGCTTGGGGTCCTCCAGGAACAGCGTGTGGAGACTGAGAAAGCTGGACGAGCCCTGTATTACTTAAAGGGGTGGACAAAGAGGCACTGTTTGCATAGGAAGTTACAGCAGCTGAATGGCTGTAAGGCAAAGAATGATCCATAAGCGTGTTAGTTAACTGCTGCAGTTTGGCAAGGCTGAAGGTGGCAGACGGCTGCGAGTAATGGCCCGCTCCAAATTCGCTCTGCCCCATTCTTTCGTATAATCCAATGTTGGCGTTGCCAGATTCAGGGATTTCGGTTAACTGCATAGGTGGTGTAAAATTAGCGGCCATGCTGCACTGGGATAACTGCTGGTTGCTGCTCGGAGGCCTTTCGACAACACAACCTTGGGGAGATTTTACGTTGCAAGTGGGAGGAGAGTTGATGTTTGTTTGTTGCATCATACTGCAGCTTCCATTCATGTTCGACATCTGCTGCGTCACTGCACAGCTACTCTGCGTTAGGTTACTAGACGTAAGGCTACTGTACGAGCAACTGTTTTGAGAAGAGTTGTTTCCACAGATACTACTACCCATTGTAGAATCGTAACTGCTGGGGTTTTCATAGTTTTCTGTTGTGCTCTCAATGCTCCCTAGGTCACTAAACCCACTATCCACAACTTGTTGCGAATGGTCAGAAACCGAGGGAACGTCCATCATGGGGCTGGTCTCCATGTTCTGTAGAGATGGCACAGAAATGGCACTTTGATCTGGGCTGATCTGAGCATAGCTGTTCTCTAAAGCAGCAACGTTTGGACTATTGACAGAGCGCACTGACTGGCTGGGATGAGAGTGCACAGATGAAACCGGGCTACTGTGGTCAGACTGCTGACAATCATCCAGTGTGGTCATCTGGGGACTTTGGTCATTATGGGCATAGTTTTGCAAACTTCTACAGGCCTCCTGAGTCTCTGCACAGTCCTGAAACGTATCTTCATGTTCACTTGCTTCTTGGGTCAGCGACTGTACTGCTTGAACTGTCTCTGAATCTATCTCCATGGTCTCCGTACTCTCTCCCTTGAAATCGGAATGTAAGTCTTCACCAGCTTTTTGGTCCTGGTTGTTAGCTGTATGGTCATCATCAGATTCAGGCACCGGGTCTGAATCTGTACCAAGTTCTTTCTGGTCACTGTCACACTCATCAGCTGCCAGGTCAACTCCACAAGCCATTAAGCCCTCTTGATTTGAATTACCAGTGTGAACATTTGCGTCTAAAAAAGATTGCTGTGTTTCCAGTATTTCTTTGAAAGCTTCACCAGGCAAGTCCTCTTTCTCCACTTCTGTTGAACCCATGTGGCTATCGTCTTCATCATCTGCATCATGATCCTCATTGTGAGAAGGTTCTTCGTCATCATCCTCCTCCTCCTCCTGATCGTCCAAATGCACCGACTCCTCTTTTTGCAGAAACACCTCTTCTGCTTTGTCTTTTTCCTGATCTTTCGAATCAATTCCACCTTCTTCTACACTCCTTTCTTCTTCCCCAGCTTTCATCGTATCGTTTTCTTGTTTTTCAAAGGGTTCACTAGGTGGATGCAGTGGTTCAGGTTCCACCTCTTTTACTTCATCATCTGGTGGCGGTAATGCTTCAACAGGCTCTTTAATGGCTTCCTCCGTAACCGCAGAAACTGAGCAGGGCTTGTCTTCGGCTGCTTCCTTTTGTTCCTCCACCAGCACCTGATAGTCAGGCTCCATGGGAGTCTCGGGTGGAGTGTATAAATTAAGCTTAAAGCCAGGTTTTCTTTCTTTGCTTTGCCTCCATTTAGATGGACCGCGCTTAACTCCTTTGGGCCAACCCTGCTTACTCTTTAAAGGTTCAAGATTGTCTTTAGTGCTTTCTTCCAATACAGCTACATCCTCTGCATTATCTTTGGGAGACAATAAACAGAGACAAAAGCAAACTCTTAGCTTGCACAAACTGATCAATATTTTCAAACATAAACCCAAAGTAATTTATAAACTCAAAATGCATTAAGAAACTCTGGAACAAGAGTGCTAAACAGATCTCAGATCACAATAGAACGACATAATATCTACAGCTCACACACACTGACAGACAGATAAAGTTGTTCTTGTTTGGTGGCCTGTTAGCCGTGACCCTCAGAACCACCATTTATACACCAGAAGAATCTCTGAGATTTCAATATCACAAGACACGTAAACTAAAGCGAAAATACCATCAAAATATTTGATCATCAACCTGTGTTTTTAGAACAGAGGCATGCCATCACTTTATATAGACAGTGATCTAATACATATTCATCTATTTTCACATTAATAACACGCGAGTCTGGAGCTTCCTGTTTGATCGTTCTGGAGGACAAGCTATACTAAGCACATACTCACGCTTCAGTACAGACACTGAAAAAAAAAAAAAGGTGGTTCATTCCAGTATCTTCTCACTGGCAGCACATGCATGACAAAAGCCAAAAGATAATTTAAATACAGAGTGTGTCAGAGCACTAAATTAATCCGTTGACTATAAAAAAACTACCCAAACACATTCACTCCTCTCCTCTCTCCCCAGATACCACTTGCATATACACCAGAAAAAGGGAGAGTTCTCAGGACATAACAGGCTGCACTTGGGAGTGTCACGGCTTCAGCAATACTCCTTTGCCAACTTCTGCCTCTCGCTGCAGTGTTACAACACTCCTACAGCCAATTAAAGTGATGACGTGGTCCATGGACAAATGCACAGTATCAGTCCAGTTAAAGCACTGCAAACCTGACCACTGGGACACAGCTGGAACACTCTGAATCTGCTACTAGTTTAATTCATTTCTGTTGAGAGGCAGGAAAAAGCAGTAATATTCTAACATAATGTGCACTGGTTTGTACCAGCACCAACGTTTGTAAGCATGGTTGCTCCAGTCGCGCAAAAGCTGTTTCAAATAGAAATCAGTGCATGATCCCTCAACTGAGGATCGCAAAGACTAAACTTCCCATGCAATTATGAAAATGCTAAAGTAGGACCCACTGACTTCTTAAAGCAAATATATAGACCTGAAAATCCAGTCATTCATTCTGGAATTACAACTTATAAGCGTAATTTGAGAGCCAGGAGGTCAAGGGATGAGTATATGTTCACAAGAGCTCATTAGTAGTTTCACTATCCATCCATCTGCGTCTCTGCCAGGAAATCGCCTTGAAATCAAACTAGATAAGCAGCTTTGAAAGAACACAGTTAAAACTATCCCCTCTTTTTTGTGGGGAAAAAAATAGGGACCCTAGTGAAGCGGACACATTGTGCCCCAGAAAAAAGAAACATTTCGTTGCAATAGCAACAGTGTTGAATAGGAAGATATTCATGTGAATTAAATCTTACTTTTTGCTTGTATCCTCTACCTAGGATACATAAACAATATTAGACAATATTCCAGTGATATCCCTGCTCCGTTGCAGGGACATAAAAGTTGGTTTTGGCAACATAACAAGGACTGCAGTGCTTCATACTGGAAAAAATGTGTCTTCTGAACACAGAAAACAGATTATAACATTAACAGGTCAGGAGTAACAAAAAAAAGTAAAAACAATAGAAACAAAACAAAAAAAGTCTGAAGCCACCACTGAACTCTAATCAACTATCTAAGACTAATGGCTCCAGTAGCATCCCTAAGCAGAAAGCATTATTAAGACTGTAAGACCAAAATGGTTAAAGATATCTGGTTAAAAATTTCCAGATTTATGACAAAAATAAGCATTTCCTTTGAAGGCCACTCGACAAACTAATTTTGTGCAGATACAAGAACACCTTCAGCTTACTTGTACAATTGTCATCACTCCTGTAACAATGAATATCTTTCTCCTCCTTGTTCTGCTCCTCCTCCTCCTCCTTCTCCTGTTTCTGCTGCCCAGGTTGATACTCAAAAGCTTTTCTAATCACAGGCTTCGAGTCGTCATCTTCACCATCCATCTCACAGGTAGGTTCCAGCTGCGGCATGGGGCGCTCTTCATCCGAGTTATCAAACGGCTCATTCAACACCTCTGTTGTTTCAGAAATTGTCTCTGTTGTAACACTGCTATTAATCCTTCTGCGCTTACGGCCCCTTTTCTTTTTCAGTATGAAAGGTCTCTGAAAAACAATTCCACAAATATAACTCTTCCTACAGTCCTGTTTGTTAGCTGACTCTGGACACAAATAACTTCTTGTAAAGTGAGCTCTCAATAATCTAGCTACTCGTTCAAAAAATACCTTACGTTGCATCAAACAAACGTAGACAGAACCTAAAAGTAAAATGGCTAAACAGTTACAATAGGTATGTATCTATATAAGCACACAAATCTGTGGGTGAAAATTAAGACTAGAATTTTCTTCATATTCTAGTGGCTTTTACCTTCTTCTGCCAAACAATATTCCTAGCAATATTACATAAATTGTACTTACACATTTTTCCTCTGCAGATTTATAATTCCCCAACCACCTTCACAAGCATCAAAGTTTATTCTTCTACATTTCTGGTTTCTGATATTTTAGAAATAAGTACAGCTATAGAAAAAAACAGCAAAGGAAGCGCACCTCAAGCTTCACACAGGTCTCAACAATACACTAAAAGAATCCTACAGTTGGCTAATATAAAGAAAAAACACTGTTAAACAGTTTATATTTCTATTATTATGTTTTCTCACAGATTTAGAGTTACTTCTAAGTCTGCTCATCTAAAGTATAAACAAAGGGACATTCCAGCTCCCTAATTCTCACCAGACACACCAAAATACACAGGCTGAGGTGAGTGCTTTCAAATTTTGGGATCCTCAAGTTTACTAATTTAAACCATTCAAATAGTTGATATTTCAACAAAATTAAGAATTATGTAAACACTGCAGTAACCAGAAATTAACAATTAAAGCTCTTGGAAATTAGAAAAATAAGGGTAAAACCCCCCTTTTGTTTTAACAGCATTTGCTTTTGAAAAACAGTCTGTCCCTTTAAGGAGTTCCTATATTAAAAACAACAAAAAGACAAACCCCACAAGCTGGACTCCATCTTAAAATGAAAAAGGGAAAAACCGTTAAAATATTGAACCAATACCAACGCCAAACAGCAGAGGGCAATCACTAGTTTAAAAATTAACAGGAAATTCTGATTTTTGTGTCACTAGTATTTCACAGTTCTGTGAAAAATCCAAAAGATAAAAAAATCCGATGGAGGAGAAAAAACAGGAGTTGTTCAGTGTCCCAAGAAGATAGAAAGGATTAAAACCGCTTAATAAATATTTGTAAAAAAACTAGACTGTTATTCTGATGCTAACAATTTGATTGACATCAGAAATGAATGGCTTTCAAGCAAAGCGCTGAAGTAACACACCTTTCTTTTCATGGCCAGCGACTGTGGCTTTGTCAGCCGGGGAGGCGAACTCTGCTGATTCTCCTCCTCGCCGTCCTCCTCACTGCTCTCCTTCGATTGCTCTGTGGATTGCCCTCGCTCCCCCACCACTGCCACACTTTCTGGAGATCGCAAATATTTATTTTTAGATTGTACTTTTGCAGGTGATTGCCTACTATTAGTTCTGGTGGAGAATATCTCTTGCTCTTCCTTTTCCCAGCAGCTAGCTTGTTCCATCAGACGCTCAGCCTGAAGGGTTGAGGTTAAAATAACGGGTCACTGAAACAGCATTTACTTCGCCATATCCTTTACGTTCAGCTAAAGAGTTACAATAAGTCAACCCTGATTAGCACTGCTGGCTAACCTAGCAACAACATTTCAGCTGAATCATCTAGTAGCTCCCTTACAACAGTTAGGATAACAAACCAAAGAAGATTGCATTTCATGGGATATTTAGCACTATTAATGATGCAGCGAATTGATTTAAGTCCTTTAGCACTACATTACATGCCCACTGACATGGATCACTCCCAGCAAGTTCATAACACAAAGAATCGATTGACACTGCAGCCCCTGAGCTCTGCACCAAATTTGATCTGATTACATGCTCTTCGACTACTTCAAGAGTGATAAATACAGCTCCATGACCAGTGATTCATGTTTTCAGTTTTCATACTCATCCCCCCAAAGTTGCCATGTCTTGCTGCACAGCTTCCAAAAATTGGGCATGACAATAGTATCAGTAGCCTCCACCATTAAGCGGTGGTCAAAGTTAAAACTGCTCTATTTAAGACAGTTTAATGTTGCACATTCAGACCGATGCAGGGAAAGGAAGGGAAATCCAGAATGAGAAGTTTCTGCTCTTACCTCCTTTTCTGCTTCTCTCTCTTCTTCAGAAACTGCAGCATTAGGAACTAACAAAGGAGTCCATCGTAAGCTTTCAGGATCGACTTCATTGATACGTGGATTCGCTTTCAGTTTCTCCATGTGACTTGAAATCAGCTTTTCTCTTCTAATAATTACAAACCTACAATCCAATAAACAGTCATTTTAGAAAGTGATCACCGAAAACAACCTCCCTACAGTTTAAATCCTTTTGCACGATCACCTGTGAAAATGGATGGGTAAATAAATGGATACAGCAAATTAAAAGTATCGGCTGACACACACAGGTAACACACTTACACTACTGACTGTTTACTCAGAGAAAGTAAGGAAACAACGGCCTACTAAGAGGAAGTTTATGAAGCCAAATACCACAGATTACTAAGGCAACAGACAGGAATGTAAAGGTTTTATAGCTGACTACTCAAAACCCAGGCAAGAGGTTTAGTGTTGGCACTTCAGTCACTGCCAGAACAATTTCCAGTGTTAATACAACACACAAGCATAAACAGAAAACATTGTGGATCATCAAGTAAAGAGTGAGAAAGTCGTTAATATTACAACTAAAGATGGTAGCTAACTAGACAAGAAAGCAAGTTAGAAACCTGGGGTTTCTAACGAATCATAAAAACGTACTTCAGTCCTACGCTGATGCAGCAGTAAACAACTTTCTAATTACTATGAAATGAAGTACCATCTCAAAAGTAGCTAAAGACTAACATAGTAGCACAGTATGCTGTTATGCTACCACATATCCAACCAGAGTTCCCCTGTTACAAAGAACTATACAATTGTAAGCCATAAAAAATATGTTGATTTTTTTAGCAAGGATTTCAAATGCTATAAATATCAGGTAAGTTAAGTGACAACATTGCTTTTCCTCAGATAATGCTCTAAAAAAAAAAATCAGATCCAGGTGAAACCTCTTCACCGCATTGTAACAAACTTCTACTTCCCTACATGTAAGAAAAATTAACAAAATGTAGGAAGTCATAAGCAGCCATACTCAAGGCATCTGGCAGGCATTTCAAAGATGTGATTTCTTTTCCTGGCTCAGCCACTGACCTTCTGGACACTCTTAGCCAGCTCAGTCCACGTCCCTGTCTAAGGGATATTACTACCTGTGAAAACACACTAACTGACCTTGTTTGTAAAGTATTTTGAATTCTTTAGATGAAAAAAAATTGTTATTTTCTAANNNTNTGTCAGTATTCAGGGCCTACAATAATTTGTGACAGGGCATATAAGTAACGATTACATATTTGATTCTCCCTTAAAACGCATTTGTCCCATCAGGTTGTCTATAAGTAACACCCCATAAAGTTAAGGTTTTAACGCAATGACAGCACTCCTCTTACTGCTCTCGTAATACCAGCCTGTAAGCCAGCCTCCTTTTTGAAGACTTGCATTCTCACTAGTTCAAAACTTGCTAGCTTTGAATACTAGAGCTGGTGCACATAAAAGTTAGCGAGGCTGAGCTATTCCTGATCTTCATTTTATTTTTTGGCAACCCACTAGGGCAGTTTTGCTCAATTATAAAGTTTCTATGATCGGAACATCTGGAAAAAATTATGAAGTTCTTCAGAAACAAAAAAACCACTGGCAAGTCATTTAACACATTTTATGAAAAAAAGAGACCAAACAACAAAACCAACCCACTTAAAATCTAAAATACCAATGAAGTACATTAAGAAAGAAGATAGTCACAAAACAGGAACTCACCTGCCCAGTGCACTAACTTTCAACGTTGATTGTAACATTAAATAGAAACTTTAAGAAGTCATTTGCATTGCCAGTACCTTGGGCAGGAGGACTCCATATGGAGCTGGTCTGATCCCACGGCTTGTGTGAATGCAGCAATGACTGAGAAAGGGGGTGCGGAGAGAGAGACTGCCACCCACAAACCCTAATTTTTCCCTCACTGGTATTCAAAGCAAGGTATTTGCAAAGCAAGAGTCAGTAACTGTACTTACGGAAGATGATACTGAACGGAACAAAATTCTTCCCTGACAATGTTTCAGGCTGGCTGCACCCTTCCAACAACCAGTAAGATGAAGGTGGATCCAAAATCCCACCATTTGTTTAGGGAGAAAAACCCTTTGTGCGAGACCTCAACAAGACCCAGTCATACGGATTTCTTCAGTGAGATGGTTATCATTCATTTTCAAGTCAGAATTTTACACAGACATTTTTCACCTCAACCATTTTGTAAGCAGAGAAAGTGAATGTTTTGTCTCAGTATTTTTCAAATATTTACAAGATTCACTGACCTATCTTCTCTTTTATCTATCATGCTATGCTGTTGCAGGGTTGTAGCAATATCGTGTGGACACATCCCAGTAGCTCGACTCATTCCTTTGATGCTGATTTGTTTTTCATGGTGGCAGTTCAGGTATTCTAAGATGACACTCTTCCAGTAAGCCAGGTATGAGAGACGACCCAGATCAGACAATGGCTTTTCAGGGGATCCTGCTTGACCCTCTCTTCTAGAAAGTAAATAGCCTAGAAGGAAGAGAAACAGAATACCTTCTTGAGACAAAAAACTAAAGAATTTTAACTCCCCCTTAAGAAAGTTGGTATTAATAGAAAGATCAGCATGACTGATTACATTATCATTAACTCTCGCAATTAAAGAAATCCTACCCACAAAAGAGATTGGCTTCCATCATTACAGTGACATAGAAAAAGATTAAATCCTTGTAAGAGACTCAGACCTTATGTTATGAGAACCAAACACTAACCAGAACCCCCCCTTCTAATCATAAGGCAAGGAGGAAAGAAAAAGCCAACACATTTCAGAACAGGACTCATCATACGTGATCTCATTTAGAACTACAAATGCCTGGCCTTTTGAGAAACGTCACACCTGAGCTACATCACTGAAGCCAAGACTTTTCAGAAGAATCTCAAGCGAAAGTGTCACATGAAATATAATTAACATAATAAGTCAGTTTTCTTCAAGAAGCCCCAGGCGACATCAGTTTTTGATTAAACAGTTAGTTGTTGTATTTCAGAGGTGATATATAATTCACAAGCTGAATTACTAGGAGAATTCCTTAGGAGAAATAATCAAAAAATAATCTCCCTTAATTCACGTTTAAGAACATTCAAATAATTCCAGTTTGCAGTCTTCAAAACAGTAACCGATCAGCTATTATAAAATACACCACCTTTATTTTATATTCTATGTATGCAAGTCCTTTTCAACTCTCTTCAGCTTTAAAAGCTTTTACAATTTCAGGTAGAACACACCTGCTTGGAGATAACAGAAGTAGTCTGGTATTTGCCACCATTAAAACTGATTCAGGAGAAAGAAAAAAACAACACAGTTAATAAAATGTGTCCTTCCACAGTAATTCATCCCTCCATGACACATACTCTGCACTGTGCCTTTACAAACACTACCAAAACAGGGGCCTTAAACACCAGGGTTACAAAATGCTTGTTCCACCATAAGCACGGTCCTCATGCTCATGGAATTACATTACTCAAACTCATTTGGAATCCACCAACATATATGGTTCTTTTGCCTTCAAATATTATTAAATACTTGAAATAGTTTGTTGGGTTTGTGGGGGTTTTTTTTCAGTTGGAATCCCTCTTTTTATTTTTCAAAGATTGCTTTAAAATACACCTAGTACAGCCATGTCACATTTGCTAAACAAATCATCCTGACTTCTTCACAAAGTTTCTCCTAATCGAGTTAGCTATAAATTAAAAACATATGATTAACATCCAGCTTTGAGCGAAGCGGTGGCTGTTTCCTTTTTTTGCTGTATGCTTTACCATATACAAACCGTACACACACACATCTATTTTTTATGTACATCAAAATATGAAACGCACACATACATACACGTGTATTTACTCAGCTGGAAACAATGGTCTTCCTTTTTTCAGGGGCATTAGAAAAGGTCCACAACTCAGCTTGGAAAAGACACATGCACTAGGCACCATACTCTAACCTCCGGTTTGCATTAAAATGTTTACACCAGAAAGCAGACATCCTACTGCATTCCAAGTGATCAGTAACACCACAGATACTGAAATAAGTAGTGTACCCTTCATCTCTATTAGCATGATTGATGATCAAATGCCAGAGCTTCAGGAAGAATACCATCCCACAGCTGCCTACCTGTACACACCACAGCCTGCATAAAACCTGCCGACATCTGCACGGTACCACTGGAAACTCAGCAAGTATATCTCTTCTGCTTTACAGAAGAAACACTACCTTAAAATGTAAGAAAAGGAAGGTGTTTTAACCTCTGAAGTTGCAGCATATTATATTTTTTTGTAACTAGATGATACATCTAAGTACTAGCTGTAACTGCTGTTGACACCACAAGCCAAACTTCTCATTGAAAACAACAATGCATCCCGAACAGTCTGAAAGTAAAAAACTGTTTCACTTCCAGCTGCACAAAAGGAGACCTATAGTGTCTAGCCTGCACTGCAGCATTTTAGATAAACCTCCACTTGTACCAAGGAAGAATTTTGGATCAGCTTGTTCATAACATATAAAGACAAGTTTTGTACTAATCATTGCCTGTAGAAAAAAGTGCAAAATTGCAGTGGCACAATTATCAACAGAAGTCCCAACACAGGAAGAGAATAACCTACATTTTTAAAATAAAGCCATGAGGAGAACTTACAGTTGCTTCAAGTAACTTTACAGTTTAACCTACCAACTTCATATACACGAAAACCTAGGCACTAATAGAAAGTGTTTTCAGGCTGTCTGCAAGACCTGGACTTCATTCTTGTATAATTTAAAATTACTTTGACAAGAATTTTCTTCTTCCACTTCAATTTTCCTCATACATAATAGTGCTGTAATTATACTTTCTTGGTCAGTACCTTATGAGGATTAATAAGAAACCACTATCAAGAGTCTGGAATCATTAGTTAGGCAACCACAAGCAGCTTTAGAGTTTTACTGGTATACCCTTGCTCATGGAATCCTTCCAGTGGTTGGGGACTTTGAAACTAGTTCTTTATGGTCATTTTCACATGTTTTCACTCTACATTAAAGCAGTGAAACTTCACCTGCATGGCAATAACATTGTCAGCATTCTTCTCCTACCACACTCTACAACCTGACCTAGGCTTATCCAAGATACTCATTCTATAGGATCAAAAACACAAACCAGAGGTAACACTCTCGGTTACACGTAGTGCGTAATGAACGGAAAATTTCTCTTAACAGATTCTGTAATTTGAATGACATCTATTAAAATAAACTTACCAAAGAGACGCCAAACAATTGATCTAAGTTGCAGGTAAATAAAAAACACTGATCATGGTAGCTCGTGTATCTATCCTGAAGCATCTGAAATGAGTACAATATGCCCCTGTTAAACAGATACCCCCAGTGTCACTGTGTCTACCTAATCTTAATAATGGATGGCCTCAGAGTGGAAACATGAAGGAACTTTCTTAAACCGCCGATACAAGACTATTGACAACAGGAACATTTATGGGACCTCCCCACCCACCCCCAAGAGTAAGCAAGTCAGACTGCATGTCACACAAAAAAACCCACAACAAAATAGAAGACCTGATCTAGCAGACCAAAGACTTGTCTATCTTCTGGGCATATGAGTGATAATATCACAAAATTTAACAGCCAACATACCATTAATGATTTTTATTTCTTGCCTTATCTCCAGCCTCCACAGCAAAGCAATATGCTGCATGCGATTTACAGCCTTTGCTCTGTTTCATGCAAACGTCCCCAGAATCACTCTTCTCCAAGATTTAAAACAATTAGAAGAAATCCAATCTGAGAATGGGAAAGTTAGTGTAACACACACATATTTTCTGCCTTCAACACAAATTTAGGAGACAATCAGACACTAAAACACACACTTCAAGATATTAACTTGAGCAGTATCTTGTAATTTCAGCCTACAGCATTCCTAGTATCCAGCTCCCCTGAAATAGCTACAGCAGAGTCCGTAACACATTTAGGTGAAAATGGTAATTTTAATACATCTGTGTCAGTCTCCAGAAACTTTCAGTCGGTGAGCTACTGATTTTGCTGTGCTCAGTTCTGCCTCTTCAAACCAATTAAACTGCAGGAGATCAGACACGCAGTTTCGCAGTCCCCTGTTCTCACAGTGGTCAACAGAAAAATCCAAGGGACAGCCTAAACCAGCAACCATCTTGTGAAGCTCTCATCCAAGCAGAATTAATCTGGCTCTGTCCAAACGAATGGCACCTGCCAGATACATATCATCCCCACACTTGTTGGCATTTTCTAAGAACTTGGTAAGATTTTCTACGGATCACCTTCTTTTGCGGGCAGCACACGGTCCATCTTCCTCCTCCATTCCCTGCATTTACCTACGTGTTCACTAGCGCTAGTCTTTATCGCCGTGGCCACTAATATGCCTGGTACTGATGGGAGGTGAACTGACTTGTATCTCCCTAGCTCTCTCCTGAAAAGCTTCTAAAAATTGGGATCATGTCAGTCCCTTTCAGTCCTACAGCACAAAAGCACTTTTCTGCATACTTGAAGTTGCAGAAAGGAAGCAGCCAGGAAGAAGTTGCTGCCAGGAGCAGCTCTCTCACTACTAAGTCTCTTATCTCCAAATCCCCAAGACACATCCTTCTTTCCCTGCCATGTACGCTTCCAAACTTCACGATCTTAGTTTCTCACATTAAGCATAAACCACTCCACAGTTTTAAATAAGGCAGATACGATTTAGCTTGAGATAGCTGAACTGAATTTTATTATCTATTCAAGAAATATCGACTTGTCCCTTTGCTTTTAACATGGTAGCAAAGGCAGCCCTCAGAGGTGCAAGAAGACAGAGATGCAGACTGCGTAGAGGCCAGCAGCATAGGAAGAAGCAGCGAAGACACTAAACCACTGAACTGGTATACTGAGCAAGACCAAGTGAACAAATTAAAACTGACAGACAGAAGGAAGTAAAATGACATTTGAAAGTATTCTTTAAGGACTCTTCTGCAATCTGTGTGCTCTCTACACGTGCTTTTTATTCTATAGCAATGAACAAATCAATTTATCATTTCATTTCTGATGAATGGTCAAAGGAAAGAGACCTGGCTTTAAACAGTTCCGTTTCTTTGAGTGCATTTCAGACTGACCACAACCATTATGAAGCCATTAGGTTTTCAAGTAAGTTACTTCACTTGCTTCAAGTAAACCACAAAACCAAAAACTCCAGTCTTGTCCTCCTTTAGCTCCAGCCCATTTGCAACCTGGATGCAGGTGCCTGAATTACACTTGTTTGTCTGCACGCCAGAGAGCATGGCCAGGCTGTGGCTCAGTTACGCAGAAGTAAACTGTGCTACGCATATTGCAAAGGACTGAACGAACACTTCATCAGTGGCTTCCTATTCACCAGAGAAGCAAGAGAACTTAGCTAATATGAAGGTTCTCAACAAGTATTTTTGATGTAATTACACGTACTATTTATTTCTTTAAAAAACTTTATACCCTGGAACAATCCTAGACATGCTGTATTTTATAGTAAATACAAAGATTGCTTTGTTTATCTTTAGAGTAACCAATAGTCGGTTGGTTAGCATCCACACTTTGGAAAATAAAGAATTGTAGCAGAGTAGGTTCTAAGAACTGATCGAACACAATTCCTGGCAAAGAGAGTACCAAATCTCATTCTGTACCTGGGCAAGAACTTACAAATTGCACTTCCTTTCTCCTATGCTACTAGCAACAAATCCACATATTTGTTTTTCTACCTACACAGGTTAAAAATTAAAACAGATTCTTCAAAGCGGACCCCGAGGGCAGGGATTCACGAGTCCTACATTTCAGGTAGAAAAGATTTTTTTTTTATTTGCTACAAAAAGCTGGAAATAAGTTTACACTGCAAAACTGAAATTTATCTAAGAGTCTGTGGTCTAGGAAACAGTTTTACGTATCAATCACAATGCACGGGAGACTAAACACAGTTCTGAACTTACTGAAGAAAACATGTTCAATATCGCTTTCTAGGAAATCAGTACTATTAATCTGTCTGAATAAGAACGTTACAAACACTAGTGAAGAAAGTCTGTTACGTTCTTGTAACTGAGACAGAACTCAGTTTACAAAAAAAAACCAAAACAAAACCAACCCAAAAAACACAAACATCTTAAATTAGGATGTGTACTACCAGAGTATTCCAGGGTCCTCATCTTGGAACATACTAGCTGTTCCAGAGAACACAACTCTTCACTCCGATTTTGTAATTCAAACTTACATATTCATTTTTTTGTTTTGTTTTCATAGAATGGTTTGGCTTGGAAAGGACCTTAAAGATCATCTTGTTCCAACACCCTGCCATGAGCAGGGACATCTTCCACTAGACCAGGGTGCTCAGAGCTCCATCCAACCTGGCCTTGAACCCTGTCAGGGAGGGGGCAGCCACAGCCTCTCTGGGCAAAGAGCAGGCATCTCAGCAAAGACGATCTTTGACCATCTGCAGATTAGATTGGCTTTTACCTTGCAGCATTTCTTTCCAAAACAGAACTGCACTGGCAGTAGTTTAATGCAAGAAAAGAAGCAGAGCTCTGCCCTGCTGCAAACACTCATTACAGAGAAACGTTTACACCCTGTTTCATCCCTCCACATTCACAGAATTATTAATAAACATAACACTCAACGCTCTCAAATAGGAGCAACTCTTACAGAGCACAAGAACAGTACAGAAAATGCAATGTAGCAGAAGTCCCTAGATCAGAATAACTCCTAAGAATCTTTCAGCAGTAACCCTGCCACTGTAACCTGTTGGACTTTGAACAGCAGTGGACTTGGCGAATAGGAAATCTTTGTTCTGTTCAGCAGGGTTTCACCAAGACAGCTTCCTCTTGTGCTTTTTAGGCCATTATCTTCCATGCTTCCTAGTGAAATTGCTTGACCATCATCCTGTACCTTGCTTCAAAGAGGAAAATGTCTATTGTGAATCTTTACTTCATTTACATGTAGGGAAAAAACTCTCCACCTTTTAAAGTACAAAGGATCAAAAGTTCAGAGCAGTATCATTGCAAAAGTACTAATTTATTGCTTATGTATTAAAACATTGACAAAACAGACAACACAATATTGTCACATGTGAATAATCTTCCAATCACTTTTAAACCCAGAAAGTCAGATGGTATTTTTGCAACAGGTAATGACTGAGAATCAGGCTGGGGAATAAACCACACGAAGAATCAAATTCAAATCTATTGCCCTTGGCTTCCAAAATTCAGCCTCTTTTTGCCACTGTCATTCACCTCGCAGCAAAACAGAACAGCAAACTTCAACAGTTCCAAACCTGCCTGCACAGAAAGTCCATTTTACAAACAGGTTTCAACTCACAAAAAGGAACGACATAGCTTAGAACTACTGTCAGGTTGTCAGCTCTCACAGAGTCATGAAACAGCTACGAACTGCTACAACGTACAGCATGTTGCAATAAGGCAAACTGTCGGCAGCTTCAGTTTGCCTACGAGACACGTCATCTGCATGCGCTGGCATTCAGCAGCCGAGCTGTGAATGGCTTCACTGCCTGTGAATCAAGGACAAGACACGTGACAGAGACAGAAGCCCTGCTGCCGTTCTAAGGGACGTGCTTGCTCTCCAGCCGTGCGCTACGGCCACTGCCATCAGATTAATTTGAACAGCTACACAGACTTGCTGTCAATGCATAACCAAACTTCATTTTATCTTTCCGAACCTCTTCAGCTATGCGACCAATAGTAATACATCACTGATCCTATAAACAGGCCTGAAGAAAGCTGCCAGTGTTCAATGCCACACCATCAAGTCCAGCTCAAAATCCACCTATGCAACACAGCACTTAGACGACAGCCCATTGACAAGAACTTCACTTCCAAACCTCCTAAAGTTTACTTCCAAACTAAGCTCTCCTACCGTGGGCTAATCTAATGCTAACAGCAGAAGCTTCAGACAACACCATATATAGAAATACCTGTAGACGGGATTTACACAGATCCAGAAGCACCTCAGCATTCATTATGTGACTTCTACCAAGTCAAATGCTCTATCACCTTTGTGATACCATGATGACATAAATCCATTTATTTCACTCATTGCTGTAGTTGTTCACACTTCTTTGTCTCTTCTGCAGATGCAGGTAACATTTGCCACCTTGCAGTTACTGAGGATGTTCCCCATTGCCGTGACTTCTCAAAGATGACAGTGAGAGCTCTCACAATCATGTCAGCCAGTTCCCTTGGGTGCATCTCACCTGGTCCTACAAGTCTGTATATGTCCATTTTACTTAAAGTACTCTGTAACTTCATCTTCCTCTACCATGGATGGCATCTCTCTCTGCTCCTTAAGTTCTACCACACCTGAGAACAGGCCCTGTCAGTGAAAGCCAAGGCAAAGAAAAGCACTCAGTACCTCAGCTCCCTTCTGAGATCCCCACCACACTCCCATGTCATCACACGATGCCTACTCCATTCAGCAGCGGGGTCGCCTTCTGCTTACTCTTCCTTTGGCTGTCCACACACCTGCAAGAACTCTCCTGTTGCTCTGCACATTGCTCAGTTTCAACTCCAACGCAGCTTTAGCTTAATTCCATTCCTGCACATGTAAGCAATACCAGTACCTTTTGTAGGCTTTGTTTTTGCTCAAGCCAGGAGCTCTCCCTCCAGCCTAGCAGGCTTACTGTCATGCCTGCTATTTTCATGAACCTTAGAATGAGTCATTTTTGCAGTCTGAGGAAACTGGCTCTGAAAATTAATGTGTCCAGTACTCCTTTGCCCTTCACAGCAGCCTCCTAAAGAAAACCACTTACCAGTTCTCTAAACAAGGTAAAATTCTGAGCCTTAGTCTACTAGTTGCCCTCCTCACTTCCCTCAGGATCTGCAACCCTACCATCTCACACCCACCACAGCCTGGGCTGCCACTGACTATCGCTTCCCTGATCAATTCCTCTTTATTTGCAAGCAGCAGACACAGCAATGAATTTGCCCTAGCTCGTCCTTCCAAAATTCACAACAAAATACTGTTCCAAACACCCTGCAGAAATCTGCTGGATTGCCTGTATCCTGCTGTGCTGCCCTTCCAGCACAGCATTTCAAGCAGTCACCGAGAACAAGGGCCTTCCACTAGCAGATGGCATCCAGTTGCTTGGAAGGTTCATGCTCTTCCCTTTTTGATCAGGCTGTCTATGAGAAGTGTCCACCACAGCATTCATGACTACTGGCCTGTCCTCTGCTTCTGAGGCATACAGACTTGACAGGCCTATCACCCATCCCATGGCAGAGCTCCATGCTTCCAAGTCATTCCTTTGTGTAGAGCACAACCTCCCCTCCTTGGTTTCCCTACCTGTCCTTCCTGAAGAGACTGGTACCCACCTGTTGCAGCAGTCCAGTCTCCTGAGCTACCCCACTGCATCTCTAACACCAATGGGGTTACAGCTCTACGACAGAGCACAGTCCTCCAATTCCTCCTCTTTGTCTTCAGGACTTGAGAAATTGCAACAATAGGATCTCCAATGCAATGCAAGAGGGTGCCCTTACCCTGCCCGCCCCAATCACATTGTCTCTTGCAAACCCCACTTTCAAGCAGCCCAAGACCTGGATGGCTCCTTAGTCCCCTAGAAGTTCTGTCCAAGTCAATTTCTGATGTGCCACTGTGGTCATTCCACCTGGTGCCTGTGACACATCATCATGGCTGCGTCTACTCCGAACAGCCCCCCAGACCCTCAGGACACCCCATTTTGGGGCAACTGTTCCACCAACTGCCAGGTTGGTACGTCTTGGTCATTGGCACTATATATGTTTGTCAAATAAGAAGCTGGATGCAAGTCTACTCCACCTCACTTCCAGACTTCCTACTTGACAAGCAACTTCACCTGCTGTCTTCTGGTTCCCAAACATAGTTCAGTCACCTTCTGAACTAAGGATCTATCAACACGCTTCTTCACCCTATGCTGTGCTTCAAAATGCTCATGCTGAATTAAGAATCAAAGGAGTTGTACACAAACTTACTTCTCCTTAACCACCACCACACAGCTCTAACGTGCAGTGTCTTGCTCGTGTCCTACCATTTAGTTTGAATATTGCTCAGCACAAGAAACTAACACAAATATTCTATCATATTTTACAGTGTCCTGAGTTTACAGCAAAGCTCACTGCACTTGTGTGTTTTTCTACTGTTATGAAAAAGTGAAAAAAATACTTTAAACAAGTATAGGTCTCCATGAAGTGTTAAGATAGACAATTACAAGAAACTTCACCAAGAGGCAACTATATTCTCCTATTATTTAGGATTCATCTTGGAGAGCACTTCTCTGGTCTTCTATCCAGACAAAGAGCAGAGAAGGTTCAACACTTCTGTGTTCAGCTGGGAAGACCATACAGCTAGGTAGGTGCAATCCAGGAGGTTCCTACAGAGCATCGATGATAACTTTCTGATGCAAGTGGTGGAGGAACCAACAAGGAAAGGAGCACTGCTGGACCTTGTGTTAACAAACAAGGAGGGACTGGTGGAGGATGTGAAGGTTGGAGGTAGACTCGGCTGCAGTGACCATGAAATGGTCGAGTTCAGGATCCTGCGTGGAGGA
>Ga0065711_1031066_pt1 | contig 30664 bp, 23 predicted proteins | sample Hoacrofraction12_FD_59098 | JGI IMG/M metagenome (GOLD analysis project Ga0065711, IMG submission 59098) | Hoatzin crop microbial communities from Cojedes, Venezuela - Epithelial fraction 12 v2 (version 2) | ecosystem: Host-associated > Birds > Digestive system > Esophagus > Crop | place... | reverse complement strand
CCCCCCCCCCCTCCAAAGGCACGCATGAATGCTTCTCACGCAGCCTGAGCACAACCCAGACAGGCTACAGACTGAAGAAGGCAACTAACTCTCAGAGAAAATCAACACACCTTTTACCTCCTGTTTGTTAGTGCCAGCATTGATCAGATCAAAATTGCTCCGCATGCCCACTGAACCAAGTATGCCGTGTCTGCCTTTAAAAAGACACCATTACTCAAGTTCAGCGCCTGTGGTTATTTTTTATTTAGGGAGTTTCCTTGTAATGGGTAATAATTCACATCATCCTTTTGTTCTGTAGTTTGATATGATCCTATCTTTTTTTTCCAAATACGTCTTTAGGAAAATGGGAATAAAGCGAGCTACGTGTTGTCAGGACCTTCTGTTTGCTGTTTGGCCTTTGGCTCAACGCCTTTCCGACTTTCTCCAGGCAGGACAAGCTGCCTGCACATGTAGGGTTTGGAGAGCAGGTGGCAGCAGAGGAATGGCAAACACATTATTTTTGAGTAGAAAATACCTCCAGCTGCCAAAGGCTGGCTGCTTTGATGGAAAAGTCCAAAGGTCTAAACCTTGAAAAGTACTGGAATTTGATTGTTTGGAGATATTAGAGGGCTGTGGCTTAATAGCTCCGTGTGCATTACGTGTTTTGATACCGTCTGTCGATCTTTGCTTTGCTAACCTAGTTCGAAGTAATTGGTGCAATGTATTTTATTTAACAAAGCGTAGCATCAATTCAGTGCTAAACACAACTGTGATAAATTTAGCACTCAGCCATTGACTGTGTGCTGCTAGGAGCTCAGACTGCTCTCGAACGGCCGGTGCAGACCAGTGACTGGCCCCTCGCCGCAGAAAAGGCACTTCTTCCTCTTGCTGCTTCGCTACCCTTGCGAGGATACGCTCAGTAACGCGTGCATCCCTGAGATAGATCCAAGGATATTGAAGATACGACAAATTATTCATTAGGAGTCTTCAGCGGGAAGGTTATCATTATATATTTAAAGGGAGGCAGCAGCTGCAACTACGATTTAAAATTTTGAGCATCGCTGTACAGCGTGTAGCGCAACACCTCAGTTACGTGGAAGGCAGCAAGCTGAACAGAAACAGCACCCGGATAACCCGCTCCGAGCAGCTTCCCACCACGGTGAAAAAGGCAGTGGTTGGTCCTCCCCAAAGGAAATTCAGAGATAGCCACCCCGGCGGGATAACGAGGTGCTTGGCAAACAGATGACTCGGTGCTGAGAGTTGGCCATGCCCATCTCCTGGATCCAGCCCTGAATTTCTCATCTGAACGTTGCCTTTTGTAACTGTTCCGACCGGTACCCTTCATTCACACACGTTTTGAAAGCAGAAGGTGGTTAGGTCTGTGAGACGGCTCAGTTTAGGTGATACTCCTAATTCTATTATGATTTTTTTCCTGTGGATTTTTCTTTTTTGTCTCCATATTCAGTTTTAAGAAGAAGCAAAAAAAAATTCCCCTACCCTTCCTTCACCCAGACCACAGCTCTTCTCGTGTGGTGCTTACAGCAGAGGGGTCAGAAATGTGTCTGAACAGCTCAAACTATTCCAATATCGGTACCTGCCTACGAGCCAATATCCCACCCGCTCGCCCGGCTCTGTTGGATTCCTTTGAATTGCTTTAATGTGTCTCCTTTCATCTAAACTTCTCCAAATAATTGGCAAACTTTGCTACATCACTGTTCCTCCCCTAGTCAAAAAAATTAAGTCTGTATGCTTCTGTCTGAGTATGGAAATCTTGCAGCTCCCAAGCGTTCTGTTTTTTCAGTGATGAAAGTAAATCACTCATTTCTGCTATTGTACCTCTTCTTGCAAGACTGCTGAGTTTAGTGTTCTCTAGAGAACTTGACAAAAGGCTTTTGAAAATCCAAATAAATTACTTTGACTAATTTTATCCATTATTTGTTGCTATTCTCAAAGGATCCTAAGAGAATAGAGGACTCTGATTCTTCCACATGGGTTTTCCCTCACGGCAACCCATGCTTTTGCTTTGGTTGCAGGCTTCGGAGTGCAGGGACTGCCTTCTCTAATTTTTTTGAAAAGTACATCACTTAGCCAAACAAGGTCCTGATTGAAGTGCTGAGGCATTATTAGTACATTAAAAGCACTTACATCACTAGTTCCAGTTTTTCTAATTCTGCTACTTCTGATTATTCTGCTAGTTCCCAGATATCAAAATTAAGCTTTGTGTGTCATTCTCAGCTATCCTCATAGGTTTCTTTCCAAGCCAAGTATAGCATCAAAGTAGTTTCTTCTTAGCTGAAAACAGGTGGCCATAACACGTGTAGCGACTGTACATATACCAACAGAAAGAGTACTAACAACTATTTTTTTAGCTTTTTTTGCAGACTTGAGACTTCCAGCACTCCAGGGAATCTGACAAAACCAGCAGGAGTAATTAGGAAATCATTCTACACCAGAATGATTTCCTAATTATTCCTGTTCCATCTTCCAGCTGTGATTACTGCGCTTTTCTGTTTGACTGGCTTTGCTTCCCAGGTCCTGCAGGCTCCGTCAAGGGTCCCTTCCAGCCTCCGCTCGCCTGCAGTTCTGCGATAAGAGCTGAACAACAGGCATGCCCTCAGCCACTCCGCTCTGGGTTGGTTCTTGTCTTAGCAGGACGCACTAGGAGCGTGTAAGAGTCTTCTGATGAGAGGAACCTCCGACTTGAGCGTAATCTTTCATGTTTCCCTTAGAACTCAAGAAGCAATTGTCTAAGCACTTCATGTGTATTTACATCCTATTTAAAGCAATGAAAATAACTCTTAAAATCTTTCTCTCTTACCTTTGTAGTGAGTCCACCATGCAAATAACACTAAAAAGACTCACTGCCACCTCAGACACAAAGCCATCTTTGCTTCGTGCTATGAGACTCTTTTAGTAAAGAAAACCTTTGGGACACTCGTATTAAGACCTGATAGCCAAATTGGAGGAAACTGCTCCTGAATATACATACTGATCGAGCCATCCTTCCATGAATAAAGGGTTTTTTAATTTAGGGTTTTTTGCTGAAGGGGTGACTGCCTTGAGCACAGAGAGGAGCTGTGCCATTTTATCCCTGCGGACTCTCTATTCACCCAGCTACGTAAGCAGGAAAACAGCAATCTCCCTTTGTAGACCCCTGTAGCGCTGGGAATTTGTGACTGCAGTCTACTCCGTGTGTGGAAGAACTTTAATCCCAGAACTTTTGTTGGCTTGACATGACCATGCTAACCCAGGACACTTTCACCGCCGCTCCCTGCGCGAAGGGAGTCTGCGTCCCTCTCTGAGCTGCGTTCCGATTGCCAAGGCCCTGCGTGCAGCAGCTCCGTCCCCGGGCCAGCAGGCACTGCCAGAGAGCGTGTGGCCATGGCAACAAAAACTTCTGCCCTCTTTCAACCTGCTGCTTTTATTGTCTCTGCTAGAAACAAAACTGGACTCCTCTGTGGGACAGAACTGCCCCTGACGATGGACAGCGAATGCTTCTAGTCTCTCTGCTCACCAGAGGGGCTTGAGTTGGGTTGACTTTGTCTTTGATGGAAGATTGCTCTCTTGCTGACTTCTGTTCTCTACCAAGGATGGCAGTGCTGAAGCCACTGCTCTTCCTCCTCAGCACGTCTGTGGCTGTCCTCACTTAGCAGCAGTTTGCAGGTTCACCAATGCATAGTGCCTGATTCGGTCGTTAGGGAAGACAGAAACCAATGTTCCTCGCACGCCAGCTTGGCAAGCGGTGGGCGTTTGCCGAGGGACCTTTTCGCGGCCCTGACAGACTACAGAGGTTTTTCATAATAAGGAGGCAATACCCTCACACACGACTTTGTATTGCTGAGTTAGGAAAGTTGGTATCGATTTCTGATCTCATTTATAAGTATCAGAGTTCTAGGTTACTTTTGTTGCCTAATTAATTTACTGCTGAGAAATTAATGAAATTGTAAAGAGGTATCAATGAGGGGTAACATTCATCTTTCACACAGCAGCCGTGATACGCATCACTGACAGAAAAAATATCCCAGAAAATAGAAGTTATTTTATCTGTTGTGCTGGTGGCTAATGGGAAAGTAGAAGCTAAGCCTTGCAAGGCAATAAATGAGCCAACACATGTACGTAAAGATGCACCGGTCTTCAGAGTTTCAGTTTCTCATACCATTAAACAAATAAATGACTGTTGCCTTTTGGGGGTTTGTATTGGAATAATCTCAGACAATACGCTGATTATTTAAAAAGGCACTACCTCAGTTTGTTCCCAAAGTTAAATAAACAATATCTTTGCTTGGTTAGAAGTGTTTATATTTTAAAATGCAAATATAAACACCTTTGCATGATCAAATTTCCAGAACAGAAGTCTAATGGCTATGGAAGCTGTGAACAAGGTATGTCTTTGTAGCACTGTATTGAATGCGATAAACTTGCTTTGAAGATTAATTTTTTAAAATTCTTATTTCTCAGTAACCTATAACTTTCTCTGTTTCCATGATGTCACCTTATATTACAGTTGCAGCTCTCTTATCCGCGTTTGTGAACTTCTCACTGCTGAAGTTTGGTTGCAGAATTGTGATAATATTTAATAGATAAAATATCCAAACCATATCTTATGCTCATATAAAGTACGTAAAATAAGCAGCTGTTAATTTTCACCCTTAGGGCCCATTTTGGAAATGTCGAGTGTTTTGCTCACACCCAGTCAACATCCGTTGATTCCAACACGGCCAAAGCTGTGCTGCAGCACAGCGCGGGTACTGCTGCCCCGCCGAGGACGCCATTCGTGCGTGAAACTGTAAAGATGTCAACAGTGAGATTTGGACAATATTCTACACAACCCCCTCTCCCCCTTTGTAGTTATACTTCTTCAGCCCTCTTCACGATGAACTAAAATACTGCTATTATCATTTACTTTTTCTATGCTTCTCTTCTTTTAATCCTGTGTGCGTTTTTGCCCCTTTCTGTGTGTGACGCTGCGCTGCTCTGTGGGCAAACTGAGAGCGAAGGTGAAATCTGTTCAGCTTCCGCATTGCATGCTTGCCTTTTCAGGAGGTTGGAAGATGTATTTCAGGGTGTTTTTTGTTTTAGTAAGATGTATTTCAGTGATGTTTTTTTCAGTAAAGAATTGTAATTAAAGAAAATCATTTAAAAATGCACAAGCTCATACCAGTTCAGAGCAATTAGGCTAGGTAATTAGAAGCACGATAAAAGGGCTGCATGGGGAAAGGAATTTAAACCCTCATTGAACTGTTACATCAAGAAGTGAATAAGAAAAAGAGTAAATTAAAAGTAGGGCTTATACCTGGTAGGCAAAAGATAAAACCAATTATTCTGCAAAAAGGACTGTGTGCTTATTTATCTAGAGCTACTGCTCATAAGGCAATCAGGTTCCTGAATGGGGAGGTAGCAAACCTACTGCCCATTTCCCTTCTTGGTGCCAACTCACTGGTTGTCTTCTGCTTGAAGGCGAACGCTACCAGCCTTTCTGAGGAGCCCTTCACAGAGGAGTACGGTAATGAGCAGGGGTTCCCAAAACAAGTATATGAAGAAAAGTTAAACAATGTTAAGGCTAGCTGACATGATTAAACACTGCATCACCAAGCCGTCATTTAGTAACAGCTGGGAAGAGGAACTAGGAACTTAACTTGGTGTTTGCTTGCTTTTTTCATGAGGAATGATTTCTTTCAGTGGCTCCTACGCTCATGTTAAGCCCCAGCTGCACTTCAGAAAAGTCAGCAGTCCTGCAGCTGGGTGAGTTTGTTGGCATTTGACAAGTTTTGACTTTACACTGACGCCTTAAGAACAGGAGCACTGGGAAAAGAGACTGAGGGGCTCAGTTACACTCTCCTAGTGCGGTGCCAGCGTTTCTGTGAGCACGTACTATGCATCAAAGACCAAAAGATTGGCCCTTCATGATGCAGGGGACCTACGTGCTAAAAACTTCTCTCCTTGGCAGCAGTATGGAAAACGTCACCGTGTGATTCATGTCAAGTTCCTAGAAGGAGACGAATAAATCGTCATGGCCAGGAGAAAGGATTGCTGTGTCCACTCTCAGCCTTCGTGCTGTGGAGGCTTTCACATCTCACTGATGCCATGGGACTGCTTACAATGGTGATGATGCTATTTGATTGATTTATAACTTGTGTGTTTGATTACTACTGCCCTCTGAAGCAGCCATTAGAAATGAGCCGCAGGTCTCCCTGGGTTCATCTGTGGCTAATTAATAATCAGGTGCACTTTTATCACTACACTGTGACAGAGTTTGACAGCAAAAGACATTTAAAACTATTGATTTAATGAGGGGACATACTTTTTCTTTAATGACTGTAAATGGTCAGATTATTTAAATCACAAGCTTAATAGAAATTCCCCTCTTTGTAACAACACCACCAACAAATGTTGCCCTGGTAATCAACTTACTAGTAAACCAGCAATAAAGCAGCTTAATTGTGCTCTGTATACTGTCACACATTTCAAGACCAGAGAGCACCTTTGTGGCAGTCTAATCTGCGCTCCAGATAACCCCGGCCAGGAAAGTTCATCTCATGATTCTTCCATCCCGCATCTAATTTTGCTCCAGACGGAGTATCTCAGGGAGCAGCTCTGCGGAGCTGCAGCAATCCAGCGGCAGCATCGGAGGCAGCACGGCTGCCGGGCAGCCGGAGCAGCGGGCAGGGAGGCTCGGCGTCCCCCAGCGCGTGCTGCGTCAGGGCTACGCGGCGGGCAGCGGGCTCCCTGGCCCAGCCCCGAGCCAGCGGGTCGGAAGCAGCCTTTACTGCTGTAGAAATTATCTCTGTGCCAATGGCAGAAACCGTAATGATTCCTACCAGAGATTGTTTTAAAAGAAGGATAAAGCTGATTTTCAGTAAGGTTATACTGAAGCATAAAGGCTGTTTCAGCAAAAAAATGTATTTTTTTTCCTTAAGTAGTGGAGGAGGCGACTTCAGCAAGGAAGGAAAGGACTGGGCTACCTGGTTTTTTATTTCCTTATGTTTTCCTGGATGTGTCTTCGCCTGTTCCGTCTGGTTTTGTAAGAGTAGTTAGAAGCATGATTTTAAAACCTTTCATCCAGTTTCCATTAACAGTTTGATTCTTTCCCACTCGCAGCATAATTCAACTGGCATTGAGAGCACTAGGACTTTACTACGATTAAAAAAACATTTAGGAGTCGAACTTGTATGTTTTGGGTTTTTTACATATTTTTATTTCTGGCCTCACTCTCTACAGATTTCTTCTCTTTTGGGGTGAGTCTAGCTCTGACCAAGGCTTTTCAGTACTAACGCCAGGCAGTGGTGTCTTGTGTATTTGCCGAGCAATAGCAAGCTTTCTAACCTGAAACCCACAACGTGTTCCTCCATACGGACCCACAGGGTCACTTACCCAGCGAGGGCATGTCCCACGTCCTCCGCACGGAATTCCGTGCTGCAGCAGCCTAGATCTGCCGCATGAAGCCAACACACTCAACACTTTATTAAGGTCGTGAGACAACCATTACATACCACATACTTGAGTTACTGCTGATTTATAATGGGTATGAACCAGTGGCCTTAGGGCAAAACCTACTGTCAAGCTCTCTGAGCTATCTGTAGTTTTGTTTTGCTTTGTTTTCTACTTGCTTTCCTACTTTAGTGACAACTCATGAATAAAAGCAGAGATGGAAAAAGCACAAAAGATCTGCCTGGAACGACAGAAAGACAGAAGGCAATTTAAGGTATTTTTTCTTCCCAGAAGTCAGAAGAAACTAGGAGAAACTAAATGCTCTGAGCAATCTAGCTTTTAAATGATTGATGCTTTCTCCAGCTTTCTCCCGAAAAGACAGTTGTAGAAGGTGATTTAAGACAACTTTGTTCTTTCTCATGGGAAATGAAAATCTTTTTCATAAAAATACTACCTCACTTCCTTTGATGTTCTGCTATGAGCAAATATCTAACTGGTATAAGCTTGCCTTTCCAGAGAAATGAAGAGAAGGAAGTGTTAAAAATGAGCTGGAAATACTTTATATTATTTTTATGTGTTTGTTTATTTATTGCAGGCCTGAGAATGGCGTATAGTTCACTTCTGATTATGACACTTAATGTCATCCCGGGACGGAACTCTCCTGTGTTGGCCTCAGCAGACACCAGGGAGCCACGGACGCCATGATTTTGCAGGGATGGACACACTGACGGACGGCTGCAGGGAGTGCTCCCAGCTGCCCAGTCAGCCCTTGGCCAAAAACGCTGCCTCTCGAGCAGGGATGAGCTTCTGCCCAGCAGCTCTCGCTGCTGCGGGAGCTGGGAGCATCCCTGGGAATGGGGGTTGGAGCCGTCTCTCTGTGTCCGGCGTGCAGCAGCTGCTGGATCCATGGTGCCTGTGGGCATTGCCCCTGTTTGCTGTCCCGAGTCTGCATTTCGCCTGGGTTTCTACCTGCCGCACAGAAGCACTAACGCATACCATACTGCTATGGGAAAATATCGCCTTGCAGGAGCACCATTTAAAGCACACAAGAAATCTTTACCAGCTTTAGTGACCTTCATTCAAGCTTCTTGAAAATGCCCATGGAATATGCGGATTCTTCAGCAGCTGCAGAATTACTGAGGGTATTCACGTGTTTTCTGCTTTCCAGAAAGTGAAACAACGGAAAAAAAGAAAAAAAGAAAATTAGACTCTCTTTTCCATACAGAAATGACCTACAGTGAAGAGACAAAAGAAGCTGTCAGCTCAGACACGGACGTGAGAGACTGGAAATCTTTCTCTGCAGGCCCAGGTTGACAGAAGCAGAGCGCTGAGCAGTCCGTAAGCTAGGATGAGAGCCAGCCGTTGGGTTAACGGTGTTTCTGACTGAAGAAGCTGTACGTAACCCCCTCCACAAGAACCTGATTCCTGAGACAACGTGAGTAACTACACACGAGCATACAGAAATGATGACACAGAATAAATTTCCTGTTTGTCCATCCTCTCCATCCGCCCCACCGCCCGCGTCATTGACAGCCCAAGTTCCTCCATGTTCTTGTGTTTCCTTCCACCTCCGTAGGGCTTACGGATGAAACGCTGGCACCGCTGACCCTAGGGCCTCTGGGATCAACACCCTCAGTCCTCCTCGGCCCAGACAACAAAGCCTACGCCAGTAAGTCCTTCGGGTGGGTTAGTTCCTAGGGTACTTTTACTTCCTACCATCAGCCAAAGCTGCATTGTATGCACAGAAATCTTAGCTTGTTTAGCCTTCAACAGTAGGAGCGGGAGTTCTTTGGGACTCCCACAATTTTTTCTGTTTCTGGTAGATAAAAGACGTATCACAGTAGCATGCCTGGTTTCCGTTAAAATTTAGATCTATTGGCAAATGACAGATTCACCTCTTGCCTTCTAAATTTCCACTCAGTGACTTATAGTATGCTAATTTTTAACTATCCTGCTGAGCAGAAACATTCATAATAAATACGATATAGAATAAATGCGTGACAGTTTATTTTTACTGTACTGTTAAATTATGCTTTTATAGCTCTTGTTACTCCTGCTTCATGAAGAAAAAGTAAATTTCCAATAAAGGTACTTAAGAGTGCACAATGCTCTCTGCAGTGCAGATGTTTCCTCTTGCCCGGACACTGCTTTGTTTGATGACGGTTGCAACGACAGTTAAATACAGACTGAGTCACATATCTGCCTTGCTGTTTCTACTGGAGGGAGGCTTTCCACTCCAGTGAAATACAGTTTCATTATACGCCAAAGTTTACAGCATTTAAAAGAAAGTGCTATTCCAGTAAATAAGATGCATATTTTCTTGATCGATGTTTTTGTCTTCCTTGAAACAACTGCTAAAGAACTCCATTCCACAGCACACTCTGGTGAGCGGGGTCATAGGGCCATCTATTTGACGTTCAGCTGATATTGCTCTCTTCTAATTAGACTTGAGATCTTATGACAAGTTATTATAAATCTTTGTTTGCTCATCTTGAACAAGAGCAATGAGAGTCTGAAAGTAGTGTTGTTCAGTAATTTGAAATCACCTAACAACTTTCTTACTCGACTAGGAAGGACCAAAACTGCCTATTTCTAGGAGTGTCAGGTATTGATTTATTTTTAAAGGACTGGTACCAGTAAGAAAGATTGGTTACTCTGAAACAAGGTTTCCAAAGGGGAAAGACTCTGCATGCATCTGGGGGTGCCCACAGGGAGGACTTTTGGGAAGGAGCATCTTTTACAATGCCAATAAGAGGGGTTTTTTAACCCAAGAAAGCGAGACTTGCAATCTTGCTGTGCACGGCCGCAAGAGCACACAGATCCCAGTACGTTACTGGGGGAGTGTCAACTCCAGACCCAAAGGTCAAGTGCCACAAAATCCAACAGCAGGGTACAGGCCCCAAAATACCGAATTTCTGTGCGCCTCGGGAAAGTCAGTGACAGCTGGAAGTGAGAGACCTTGAGAGCGAAAGGCAGCAGGTGACCTCAGCCCTGCTTAGACTCCAGAAAATCCCCAGACAGAGAAGCTGTGCGGCCCGAGCTATAGAGACAGCTTCATTAGGTGCTCATACTCGCTGTATAGCAAGATAATAAAACAGCTCCACAAATTATTTACGTTGAATCTAGCCCTTTTAGGTCACCATAGGAGCTGCTGCATACTGGGAAATTTTTGCAGGAGTGTTGCACTGCTCAGGGAAGCTGCTGACTTCTTGAAAATACGGCTTTCAGCAATCTTCAAATTCTGGTGCACACAACTAATAAATCAGATGCAAATCTTTGTAGCTTGTTACCAGGAACTGATCTGCCTCTCAGAACCTGCTGTATTTATAAAGTCCAGTGCTGTCCGTCTGTTAGGTCCTCCCAGTAACCTGTAGATACATTAAAGTTCTTACCGTCCTTCACAAGCTGGAGAGTTTAACTGCATTTAGCCTGGGAACGGCACAGCAGGGCAGAATTAGTCCCACATCTGTGTTCAGTGCATGTGTCATAACACTGCACAACGTACAGGTTAGACTCCTTTCACTGATGGTGTCTTATCTGAACAGGACAGGCTTATGAGCTATTGAGGTTTCTTTAAACAGGTAAATCAATTTTTCAAGGACATCCCCTGAGCTAAGGAGGGCATCACACAAACATCACTTTACGCGTAAGGTACCGTTATGTCTCGCTGCAGTTTAATACGAAGCATGACAAAACGTGCCAGCCTAAGGACACCTTGTCAAGCCTACCGTGCCCTTCCAGGAAAGAAATACTCTGGTGATCAGTGGTGGCTAACAGCGGTGGGTTTGACACAGATTTGTCAGCTTGAAATATGTGCATACGTGCGTGTGTGTTCTTTCATTACCGGTCACCCATTTTAAATCATGTTAGAAATGAAAAAGCGTTCCTATATGACATCTTCCTTCAAAAAGTGTCAAGTAAGGAGTTTGCAAAGTGTTTTACACGTTTTCTGTAGTTGTCTAGAAGGAATTCTGACAAAAGTTGTAAGTGCAGCTTCATCGCTTTCTAGAGAGGAGAGCTGACCCCTGTGGCAGCAGGACGCCTGATGACCTGACGTGTCTGGAGTGGGGACACAGCAGGACTTGTCGCCCACGTGGCAGAGCGGTGACTGTCCGTTTCCTCATACGCTATCGGGTTTCATTCTCTGTTTTTCTATAGCTGAGAGAAATCCAAGCACTCTCTTCTTTTTCTTTGCCTTTTTTTTTTCTTCATTGACATAGGTAATTTTTTACTACATATGGTTAGAAAGAAAAATCTGCTGACATTCTTCAAAAAATGTTTTTTAGGTTTTGAGGTGTGGGTCCAAGATCAATTGTCTTCACCTTAGCATTGCTATAGGATTTTTTCTTTATGTTCTTTTACTCTGAAATTTTGGCATCTTGGATATTTGATACCAACCATCCGTTTATAAATCCTGCAGATTATCCTTAGTATTACATTGTTTAGTCTTCTAATAAATTCAGGGATTTAACATGTATCAGCAACTCATTGTCTGCAGAACAGCCCAAATACAGACCAGGAGCTCTCTGCGGGGCGGCTGTAGGGAGGGCTGTAGGGAGCCTACCCACACGCCTGCCCAAACCCACCTCGTCATTAGGTAAGGTGAGTCAAACGACGAGACATTGCCAGGACAAGTCTCTCCTGCTTCAGGAATAAACAAAATGCATACAACACACTGGCCTTATTCCACTTGTGTATCTGTCTGAAACTCCAAGGCAACTAGCTGCGAGACACGCTAAGCATTCTTAATTTTAACCTGCTGTATTTTTTCTGCGTGGAGATATGAAAGTTGTACCGCAATACAGACATGCCCAGCAGTTCAGAAATAATTGTCAGTCAGAAATATTCAGAAACGATAGTCAGCTGTCTCTGGGCATTGCGCGTTTTGGCTGCCCCTTGTGAGTGTGCTCAGAAGGTCAGGGCTGTTTGTCACAGCAGATGTAGATACCCGATATCTGCAGTAATTGCAGCAATCCAGCCTGAAAACTCTGTGACCCGCATATTGGGGCAGTCATTTCCTACCTTACTGCTTTTCTACTTTTGGGGTGCACCCTAGGAGGTTTTGCTAGATCCCCATCAGCCCGAGGCTTCCTCTCATCTTTAAACGCCGCCGTGACTCAGCTGCACTGCTTGTCTCTCCAGTGGACATCTCAGAGACGTGGCACCTCCCTGAGCTCCTGCTCGGACCTTGACCGCTAGTTTTGATGTGACAGGTAAGAACTAACTTTGTTCAGCAGTTTTTACCCAGACAGAATCCCCCAAACAGCGCCTCATGTGCTCGACAGAGGGCTAATATCTTTATCATAAGAGGCTTTTTCATTCTGCCGCATTAGGAGCAGTCCATCAGAGAAAACGATTGAATTGTGTTTGGCTACACGAAGCTGGAGAGGTAACACTGCAATATAGCAGATCCTCCCAGGGATTCCTTTCTCATTTGCAGTAAGTCGGAACATATTGGTAGATCTCACCTAACTGTAAGATGGATCTTTTAGGTGGTCTTTGGAGACTCTTCACTGAGTAATATTAAAATTCTTGAGGATGTGGAACAGAGAGGAGAAGTGTTGCGCTGCTTACAGATGGGTGGTGAAAAGACAGATGTTTTTGACCTGTCCTCTCTGTGTCTTTATGGTCACTATGCTTTTGTAGCTGTAGCTCCATTACTGAAAACAGTCTTCTCTAAGGATGATAACAGCAGCAGAGGATACCTCCCCTGAGCCCTGTAGTTACTCGATCCACTAACTGTGCATACATGCTGTTTGATGTGTTTTTGCACATTCTCTAGGAGATGTCAATGCAACCAGAAAAAATATATGCTGCCAAAACAAGGAAAAAAAGGTACAAGCAGACATCAGAAGGGATGTGATTTAGAGGAGAACGTAGCCTACGTGCTATAGCAGGCAGAACTGGAGGGATTTTACACGTAACTGGGAGCTGGCCTGACGCCGCGTGCCTGCTGCCAGACCCACCACGGAGCAGGCGTGCTCCCCTCTGGCACGCAGGGCACCGGTCACTGCAGCGGGAGCACGCTCAGAGCCGCTGAGTGACAAATCAACCAACACGAAGGAAAGCGGGAACGCAGCTCGGGCAAGCATTCGGTGCCCAGCAGTGACTGCAAAGGGTGCTGCTTTTCCAACTCTGGCTGCACTTTCTTTACAATATCGACAGTGACTATAGAGATGAAAAAGCCTTTAAAAAATTAGCATGTTTTCAAAAATAAACTGATGTGTCGATGAGCATGTATAAACCAGGTCTCCTAGTGTCCTTTAAAGCAATTGAGAGGAGTGATATTATTTCCAACCAAAAGCTTGCAGCAATGCAAACCACACAGAGAATAATGAAGTTGTACTTGTGAGAGGCTAGTGCAGCAATTTACCTTGTCTTCAAATTTTAATTTAGATAATCGCACAGACTTTTGCAGGCTGACCAAGCCATTTCTCTACAACATTTGCCACCTGTATTTTATGCGAGGCATACCGTGCCTCTGCTATCGTGACCCCAGCGTGTGGAATGCAGATACCTGAGGTAGCTTTCATTAGCAGCTTGGCACATCCTGATCTTAGTCTCCACGTTGCAGCCCAGAATCTAATATGACCGGATTTATCCTGCCAGGGAGCAAGGTGGCAGAGGTCTTCCTTGGAGGCTATCATCATATCGTAATCAAGTCAGCAGGTATCTATTTTTAAATTATTAATTGGATCTGTAAAGTGTGGAAGTTTCCTTCTGAGCTCTAGTGCTTTGCTGCAACTCACACTGCACCTCTTGCTGCCAGCTGGATCTTCAGGTTCAAAAGTCACAGGCGCTCCTATTTTGGCCTGAAGACTTGTCCGCACAGTAAGGAAAGGAATTCTCCCATTAAAGCCTATGCCAATGTGTCCTGCTTCTTTTCTTTTCTGTTGCAGTTCCCCATGATTCCTGCTCTTCGCTGAGCTACTGTGATGAATGAAACAAAAACGTTTCCCCAGGCCGCCAACCCTTAAAGCCCACGAATCAGATTTTATGATCTTTTGTTGCGGTACCACTGATACATACTGTGAAGCTGGTGTGGACACGCAATGACAAGATTATCCCAGCGCAAACAGAGCAGCTGAGAGGACAGAGCTGGAGAAGTCCTGCAGTGCAAGCTGGAGCATCTTTGATCAGCTGCCTGTGCTCGCCCCATTTAACACCTACCTCTGCATAACCACCAAGAACCCGGGCCCATCATTTAGATAGTGAGAGAAATCTTCAGAAAGGCCTTTTCCCACACTTCTTCTACGTTCGTACCTGTGGCAGGAGGTGAAAAACCACCAATAACAGGGATGTTCATAGTAGATCCATAATAGCTACTAGTCATCGGTAACATGGCGTGTTTTCGGAAGGATCTCCTGTTGCATGGGATCCTGCCTTCCCCTACCCGTGCCAGGGATGACCGGGGAAGGGCAGAGCACCCTCGGAGCAGGAAGCCCTGGTGGGTGCCCCAGACGCTGGCCCTGGGCTGCAGGTGAGATGGAGGGATGCTGCTCGCCCCCAGGACTAGGGCATCGGCTCCTGGCCAAAGGCAAGGCGTCTCCTGAGGAACTAAAAGGCAAAGCGAGAAGAAAACAGAAGGTGGAAAGTTTCCAATACCAGACCTGTGTCTGCCTCACAAACTTTTTTTGCTTGTAGCTTCTTCAGTCCTGTAAAAATAGCAACTCAGTTCTAATTTGAAGTGATCAACTTCGTTACGTTTATCCTGTTACAAAAAAGTAAATACATCCCTTTTTAAAATATCAAACATTCTCCAGCAGAAGCTAGGACACTCCTTTCAGCATTCCGCTTTGCAATTGATGTTACCCAGCAGGTGGTATTCAGGCGTTTCAATATCACTCCTCAGTTTTTGTAAATTTGCAAAAAATGTGCATAACACTGCTTCCTTTCAGCATAACAACCTTATGGCAGATTTAATTGGTCCTCAAGATACCTCTGTTATTTCCACAGCCTTTCAGTTGTTCATGCAAACGTGATCCCTACATTGCTTTCAAAGCTCTACTGAAATTACATAAAATGAAAATTCAGCAATTCACTATTTCATGCCCATTTAAAAGGTATTTTTAATGTCTTAATAGAAAGAGAAGTATCTGGGGAAATATACAGATGTTATATAGTAGAGGAAATCAGGTGACTGGGAAGAAAGAGTGTTTTGTGTCATTTACTGTAATGTTTTTAAAGGTCTTTAAACAGTTCTTCATGAACAGTGATCTTAACTAATTACGAACTCTCCTTGTCGGAGATAGCTTAACAGACATTATGTTAATGCTGAGCTCCTTTTTGGAAAAAAAAAGTTTTCAATTTTTACTTTAGAGACAGAGGGGAAAAAAATCCCCAAAGATGTAATTGCAGCACTGTGTATCACTAAATGTCCCTGCTTCTGGAGTATTATTTGCTGTTCTGATCCCCTGCCTCAAAAAAGATTTAAAAGCTAGAAAAGGAACACAGAAGGATAGGAAGGATCATCAACGGCAAGGAACGGCATTTCAGGCTTGGGGAAGGGGATGAGATTGAGATTTATAAATCACGAGTGAAAATGAATATGGGACTGTTCTTCACTGTCTGTCTCCTGTGATACAAGAATGACAAGTATTCATGGAAAGGTCTCAGGCCTAAGGAAAAGAAACAAACACCCCATCACCCGAACACTCTGTATTTTTCCACAAAACATGTTTAAACAGTTGAAACTATGTGTTTAGGGTGGCCAAAAATTTGTGTGGGTTAAAAATGTAGCTGGTCATATTAACTGCAGAAGAGCCAGCAGGGGCGGCTGGACACCAGAGACCACAGCCTTGCTCTGGAAGCTTGAGCCAGAAGTTGCTGGAGGCTGGGAAAGGGTGCCCGCTGAACCTACACCTTTACCATGAGAAGCAGGAGGGAGATCTGGGTTCACCGAGCACCGTCATGACTCCAGATGGAATAACAGCCCCTGAAGAGAGCCCCTGGCTGCTGCAGGTCTGGGATGCTGCCCTCAGAAGACTGGAAAAGCAGACCCTTGCAGGTCGCTTGGTGTGATGGCAGCCACAGTCTTGCCCGCTACGGCCCCGTGCATCTTGCCAGAAAGAAGCCCTTTCCCCATCTACGGGGGAGAGATACTCCTGCAGACTGCTGACATGCTGCTGAGCAGCGCTCCTTTTGCTGTTTCTTTGTAATTGCCAACTCCATAGTTAATTGAATTTACTTGGTTTTCAAAATTATACCAGTAGGTGCTTTCTCTCATGTCAAAAATAAAAGGCTATTGTGTTTCACTGTGCAGGTTTGGTATCAGCCAGGCACTGCTGCTGGCATCAGTGTCACCTGCTGATTGCTAATGCCGACGTCCTAATGCCAAACAAACAATTAATAGTCAGACCGGAGCCAGACAACTAAAATCAAGACATGAGGCAGCTTGATTAACAGCTAAAAACATCACTGGAACCCTGAAGAGACAGCATATAATATTTATGGAATTAGCATTGTGAATTAATTTAGGGAACTGATAGCTAGGGAAAGAGAACCAGGTTACAAAGCACATGTTACAAGTCGATGATTGATTTTACCTGACATAAGCACCTAAAAAGATTCTTATCTTGGCACATAAAGGGCCAAAGTAATGGTGCAGTTAAACCTTGATGGATAAAACCTGTCCTTCCTATCTTCCTGTTTATTTTGTTCTTTCTTTTTTGTTTGCGAGTGGAGAAATAATTAGTTGCTCCAGGATTTTATTCATTCTCTTAAGTTTTTTTTTTGTGGTATGTACTGAAGTTTATGGGCCTTGTCCCGCTGTCATTTTTGTGCAGCAATTAATTCATGATATCTCATACGCAGCCCTTGGAAGGGCTGGCTGGCGTCCTTAATGTGTCAAGGAAAGGGACATCATTCACAGCTATGTTTTGGACTATCACTGGCTTCTGAAGTCTTCTAATTGCAATGGCTGGCAATTAATATAATTGACTTTATCTCTTCCACAGCAAAAGAAGTCTCTTTAACAATTAAGCGCTTAATGCAGCCCCGGATGCAGGTTCTTCCAGTGATGTGATGGGACAGCCGCAGCACAGGAGCTCCGGTACCGCGCGGCTCAGCCTGCAGCCCAGCAGGGAAGACTGGGAACTCCAGCGGTGCACAGCTGCAGCCTCCCTCTGTGATGGCCAGGTCTCCATGTGTCCACCTCCACCCGTTTTAACTCTTCAGCAGCTTTCGCCTCCCCTTTCTCCTCTACCCACCCATCCGCACTGCAGCCCCAACCCTAAGCCATACCCCTGCCCAAAGCTCTCCTACCAGAGAGACCAGTTGGTGCCTATCAAGGAGAACGCACCCAGCTGCCTGCCGATGCCTGCCGACCCACCTGTGGCCGCGGGCAGGCTATAAGGAGCAGAGCTGGGGTGAGCTCCCTTCCCCAGCTGGGGTTCGCCTGCTCGTGCCATAGCCTGTGGAAGCCAGGGCAGCACCACCCTTCCTGCGGGACTGCCGAGAGCTAGGGAAACACCGTCTTGCTGTTTGCTCCATGCGGGTTGTGAAGGTGTTGTGCCAGTACCCCCAAGGGAAGCGGGTTCCAAACGTCCTGAGCTTCTCTGCAGTCTGTTTGTGCGCGTTTGCCATCTGCTTCCTAGCAAGATAAACTGTCAGCAAGATGGACCCCTGGCTTTGAGGAACAGGGCAGAGCTGCTTCATCTGAGCACCCGCCTTAGGAAAGCAGTGTACATTGACTTTATATTTACTGAAGTGTTTGCTCTGTTTGTGAAACTCTTATGTACAGCCTGGGCTCTGCTAAACCTACCTTCTTACCTGTATATACGTGTTTATAGTCACCTTTATACGCCAGGAGTCAATCCTTCAGTACATGGCTTTAGTGCTGCTGACACAACTTCTATTAATTGAGCGCCTGGCAGTTGTTCAGCAAAGTAGATATCTAATAACAGTGTTTAGATTAGGACGAAGAGCTTTGCTTATAGCGGATGCTAGCAGTACTGTGGGTTTGAGGCTTACGTGTGGATTTACGTGTTTTTAAACACGTAGCAAAAATGGCAACAAAAGTAAGCGGATATAGCCTTTGTTACTTGTTGTTGCATGGACAACTTAAATTGCTACGGCCCGCAGTAAAGCGCTGTGGTCTCCAAGTCACTTTGGAATAAGGCCCATGTGGCGGGAGGACTGGTAAACTGTGCTGCGGTGTTTTTGTTGTTCTTTTTTCCCTGTGGCTGGGGAAAATTGCTAATCTTTCCTCTTCAAGCCTAGCTTGCTGGCAGCAGCTCGTGCACCCCTGCCTGAGCTAGAGCTCGGTCTGCAGCTGAGCGGCTCCACGCAGCGACACGGCCCCGGGCTGGTCACAAAGCCTGCTGAAGGAGCCAAGTAGACGGCACCGAGCTGCTGGCAGCTGTGGTGGCCCTGCTCCCTGCCGCTGCCCGACATAGCGGGGAGCCAGTCGGGACGCGGACGTCGGCGCCGCAGCATCTACCTCGCCAGCGCAGGCATGCGATTCCTGCTGGAATATGCTGAGCTGGCCCCAGCCACGATGGGAAACGAACAAAAATTTGGCACGATGCCAGAACGTTTTTCTTCTGTCTTCACCTGTGAGCACTCGTGCCCGCACGCCGCCTGGCTGCGGGACGGGTGCTGCAGCACTGAGACCAGCGCCTGGCTTGCCACCTGGTTCAGAGGCGCGTGTCGCCGAATGCGCCACAAGCGGGCTGCTAGGCGTCGAAATCATGCAGGCAGCGCGTATCCCTGAACTCCTGTGCCGTATCCGGAGCGGTGCTCGCTTGCCAAACTGCAGGAGCACGTGGTGGGATAAAGATAAGGGAGACAGGATGGCAGTCGGCGGTCAGTACGCGCAGGAGGCGGGAGACGGCGTTTGCTTGTCCGGGGCTGTGGCTGATGCTGGCGGAGGGAGGGAGCGGGCGATCACATTCTGAGAAGGGAAAGCTGTATTCGTCAAGTGTCTTTCTCCTTATTATCTGATCCGCTTTTTAAAAATTGTTTGTGACCCAAAAACCACGAGATGAGAACGAAAGCCAGTAACTGTGAGATAAAAAAAAAATCTGTAAACTCTCTAAGCTGCTGAGCATCCTCTTCTAGTCCTTACTACGTGTATTACATCCCTGTTTGCTCGACACATAAAAGCACTTTCCTCTCTTATCTCCTGTTCTTCCTTTTAGCAGTAGCAGGATTCTTGTCAAGTGTCTTCTTCGGAAATTTTCTGGTTTTGCTTTCTTTCCATGCCTTTATCAGTTGCTTCCAATGAGTACATTTGCTGCAAAGATTATTTTTTATTTTCTGAAAATGTCTCCACAATCCACATCAGCCTGTCATGTGCATAACGCTGTCACAGATGTCATGATGCTACCATTGGGTTTATGTACACGGAGAAAATTATTTTAATGGGGCTATGCTGGTACAGTGATGTTAGCATGTTGATAAATGTTCCCATACAGGCGCTATTTTCCTAGAATCAGAGCTTTATTTCTCCAGGCCAGTTTGCTCAGAAATGGCTTAAGAAGAATGAGAAAATAAATTTTAGAGGTACTTCCGATGGGAAACTTTACCAGCATAGCTAATATTGGGGACTTCAGCAGGGAATAAGCTGTCTGTGTCTCTCGCTACCTGTTCCTCACTGTTTGAAACGAAGCTCAGACCCTGGCACACCCAATGTGAGCACGCAGCTCCTTGGTTTTGAGAAATGCAGTGCCAGGGAGCAGCAAGAGCTGGCTGCTACGCTCGGCAAAGGGGGCCAAGGATGCTGGCCGTGCTCTCGCCCCGAGGGATGCAGTCCTGTGGCAGCGAGCGAGGTGAGCGTGTGGGCCTGCCGGCAGCGACCGGGGCCAGCCGTGACCTGGTGGTCAGCAGGGAGGCCCTCAGTGACGGAGCAGGACTGAGGCAGAGTTGGGCAGTCAAATCCGTGGGTCAGAATCGGCAAAGCAGATGGCTGGGCACAAAAATACCTGCAATGTGGCTGAGGTAAGGCCAAGGATGAGCACCTGACCTTAACAGTGGGCTGGAGAGGACGTTTTCCATGGCAGTTTTCTTAGACACACATCAAAATTAATCCTGATGACTCTAGTGGCAAGCAAAGCACTCAGTCTTTGGTCTTTCCATGACAATGGAACAGATGTGGCAGGATGGGTATTGCTCCACGTGGGAAATGCTGACAAGTTGGAGTGTAAATAGAAGAGATTTTCTCTTTGGGCATTTTCCCACCATATCTCCATCCTTCAAGGGCCTTCTGTTGTTTCTTATTCTTATCTCCTGGCTGCAGTTGAATACACTTCAGCTGGGCTTGCTAACTGAAGGGAAAAGCTGGGGATGTGTGAGCTCATACTGGGCAGCAGCATGAGGGAGGGGGAAAGGCGAGCCGGGGATGGTCTTGGGCAGCGCTGAACCGCAAGCTCCCTCTGCTCGGAGCTATGCGGTGATGCACGGCAGCTGTAGATCCAGCCTGCTCCCTGCCCAGCTGGCAGAACGCAGCAAAACAAACAAAGGAACCAGACAGCACAAATGAATCCGACCCCAAAAGATAAAATTAGCTGGCATTAGCGTATTCCTAGGAGCTCGAGAAAGCCTCGCAGTAGTACTCTCTCTGCGTTTCTTTCCTGCTTGTGCCTGAATGCCTCCATGCGAGAAACCAAGCGCTTTCTCGGAAAAACATCAAGTTTTAACTGAAGACCACACACCAGCAATATTTCATCTTGGAGGGAGGTCTGAATGTTGTGGTTGTTTTGAAGTCTTACACTGACTCTTATGCATGTGGGAGGAAAGGGATTGTGGAAAACAGACTTGACAATCCACGCAGTGTGAACCCACAGAGCAACGTGAGCAGCGGTAACTGCGCGGGGATTCACACAGCCCGCCCGGGGTGGGAAAGGGTTCCTTCAGTGTGCCTCCCGCAGCTTAGCATGGTTTTCCTTTCCAAGTCCAGTAACCTAGACCTGGTGCTAAAGGCTTTGCACTGGGTGTATCTGGGGAGGAGCTGGCAGCGGGGGGGTTTGGAGGCTGCTGAGACGGGGCCGGGGCTGCCCCGTGGCACGGCAGATGGCTGTGACCACCCTTCCCACCAACGCTTGTGCTGTCACGCCAGTAGTTATTGTCGATATGCACCAGATGTTTCTATTATTTTGTGTCTTGCAGAGAAGACCTTTAGGTCAGGAAAGGAAGGAGGGAAGGAAAGGTGGGCAATATTTTCCCACCTTGATTCTTATTCTAAGTCATCACTGTCTTTCCCAAGTGAAGAGCAAGGCAGTTCAGGAAATCCCACGCCGCAGCGACAAGTTCTGTCCAAAAACCACGCAGCCACTTCAATACTGGGTTAAAGACTTCGAAAAGGCTGCATAGCCATGTCCACCATATGGAAACATTCACTTTATCTCCCTAACTCTTCCTGAGACTGTGCCGTGACGCACTCCTGACCAGCCCATACCGGGCCTCAAGCTCCAGTTTCTTTCCAGTGGCTGCTGCAGGTTTTCGGCTCCCCCTTTCCTGGCACTGTAAGGGTTACCTGTGCCGAGGTCATAACAGTGCCCCGTGAAGTCACCTTGCAGAACTGAGGTTTTTGGGTCACGCCGTGCCAGATGTCCTGCTGGACTGAGAGCTCCAGCCATCTAAATACAAGGAAGTGACGTGATCTGGGGTTTATTCATGACTCCCTACCATCCCTGGTGGCATTTCTTGCAGCGAGGCAAACAGCATGTCTTAAGCCTCCTAATCCTGATCAAAAATGTCATATGGACAAAGTTTCACATTTAAAATGAAGTTTAAACTCTTCATTGTAGCTCTTCACTGCACTTCTTTTTGACTTTCAGGGTGGTAGTTTTTTGTTTGGGGTTTTGTTTTTTTTCCCCCACCGTGACTACGTACATGCTTATCTGCAACAGACAGGCTGTTAATTTAAAAAATACTTCATGGTGTAATTGTCTAACACTGCAGCATGGTACAGCACGGCTGTGCAGAACACCGATTAAGGCTCACTATAGATTAAACAAACATGCTTCCCAGCGCGCTCTGAAGGACTTATGGAAAACAAGGCTGCTTGCTTTCATAGCAGGGACACCAGAAAATGTGTGAGAGTCATTTTACTGTGAAAGACCAAGCCAAAAGGGATTCTAAATGTTGTGCTAAAACCTATATAAAATGTAAATTCCTGCTGCTTGGTGATCCTGGCAGCTCTGCGCTTTGATATGTAGTCAGCGTGGGTCTGAGGAGCCAGCTGGCTTTGCAAGCCACCTGTGTGAGAAAAGAGCTGTTGGGCCCGAGGTAGGACACAGGTAACACGTGTGCCTGTTGCTTGGATGTTACAGTTGGGGGTCAGCATTGCTCTGTCCACAAATGAAATACCCACATGAGACCCTGTTTCTACATAATGTCTTTTTACTCTCTCAGCACGTCCAATCTTCGTCAGATTGGTCTGGCTTCTACTGTCTTGCTAACTGGTACTTTCGTAGTGTTTCCTACCTTTGAAATCTCAAGTCAAAGCTTTTATCTAAAAAGATAAAATCATTGCTTTTTTCAAAATGTGACTCCAGTGCAAACTGTGAAATCCTTTTTGCCTGAGACTTCTCCTGTTCCTTTCAGAAGGTTGGTATTAAAGTGAATGCTGAATGCTCTTGCAATTGATTAGCACATCCAAGAAAGAGAGTTGTTCCGAACGTTAAGATCTATCACTGCAGTGTCATTAGACTCCAATTTTTGTAGCAGTTGTGAGTGGAGTTTGGCTTGTAAAGAGAGCTAGAAATAGATGAGACATCTGGCTGGCATCTCAGGGCGGCCTGCAAACCTTGCAGGCAGAGAGGGACCCCGGCCACTGCAGCAGCTGGCTCCGGCAGCAGCGGGCAAGCCGCAGGAAATGAGCCGCTGAGATTTAAGATGGGGAGAAAGATACTGCTAAGCAAGATGACTTTTAATATCCGAAAGCAGGGCTGACATCAAGCATTGGCTCATGCTGGTGAAGAAATCATGCTTGTATAACTTCTAGAAAGTTAATACTGGAGCCAAAATGTTGCTTGAACTCACTCTAACAGAGAAGTTCTAACACTTTCTAAATATCAGATATTGGAGCATACAGTTTTGCTGATTTTAGACTTTATTAGCTTTTGGGGACTGCGAGAGTCATGCAGGTGGCTGAAGTAGAAAAACATGATTAAAAACAGCATCTTAAATTTCTTGCAATCTTCTCCCAATTTAAGGAGAAAAAAGGAGCTGGTATTTATCTGAATAGGAGCTGACTTTTCATTAGAAATAAGGCTTAATCCCCTACTCAGAAAACTCAAGGTTAAAGATATCAAATTTGGGGGGATATAGGAAAAGTCCCAAAGCATTACAAATGGTGAGCTGAGATGGCTCTGAAAGGTTTAGGAAACTTTAGGCTTTTCTTTTAAAGAACAGAACATTAAACAAAATTTCCTGGATTTTTTTTCCTGCCTTGCTGGAACAAAGAGGATTTATTTTATTAAAGAAAATCTCCATACCCCTGTGGTTTAATAAGACACCTAAAACACATAACTGACCGTCCTGTTCCACAAACATATGAGATCACAGCTCAGTCAGAGGAGGTATACTGCACTTCTAAGCGCTGAGGGCAGCAACAAGCTTCAGGCACCCTCCAGCCGCCGTTCACAACGGGTTGCTGAATGCACACACTGAGGAAAAGCTCTGTGCCTGAAACACATCGACCTGTGAGAGTCCTCTGCAAGATACTTATTGCTGTCCTAGGAGTGGCTAGCTAAAACGCAGGACAACCCATTTATCAATGAAAAATTGCAGATGAAGAAATATGTTGCATTTAACAATATGGTACTTCTCCATTGAGGCTTGCGGTGTGACTGTTCAGCAATGAGCTGATGTGATACATTTGGAGCAAAACACTCAAAATAAAGGAAGAGGAATTATTTACTGCAACTGTGGTAGACCCTTCCTCTGTATAGCATCAATGATTAATATCCTTGCCAGGGTCATCAAAACAATCCTTCAGGACATGAGTGGAAACAGCAGAATTTTCTGAAGCATCATCTCAGGCGCGGCACTATGGGAACACCTCGAGGCATTTAATAACCGGATTTTTGCTGTGGGCTTTTTTCTTCCTTTCATGGAAGATTCGCAGGTTAGATTGATGCAACTTGTGAACTGTTCAAAAGCAACACTCTGTCAGCACCTGATGAACATCAGTGGACTACCTGCTATACTCAGGGACTAAAAGTACGTGGTACTTCCAAATTAACAAATGAGATGGGCTTTAGAAGCTTTTGTCTAGCACTGGAATGTCTCTTTTGGCTACATGTAATGAAAATGAGTAGCCTTTACCCAAAATGGAACTTTTTAAATACTAATTAAGTAGCTAAATAAATTTCCATTTACATGTCAGAGCTCTGTAACCAAACTGCGAAACCTAATCAAGCTTTTTTTTTTTTGTGGAGAAAGCAGGAGGTATTTGTTCCCATATGTACAGTTCAAACCCTCTGTGACAGTATCCCGCTTGAATAAATAATATTGAATCAGAGAAAGCGCAGGAGGAAGTTAGATAATGGCATAGGTAATGCTCCCGAGGAAAAAAGCTTCAAAAAGCTTACTGTTTGAAATGGAGCTCCCTGTCTGGTTCAGTCTGGGGTGGGATGGTTTATTCATACCAAGCTTATTCTTGGGGAAAAAATATGGAAGATGTGAAACTACTAGTTTCCAAAACTCAAAACAAGAGGGAGTTCATCTAGAAGGGGCTGCTTGTGCATCGGCACTGGGTGTTGGCAGAGCTTCACGACCCCCGAACAGCAGCAGATCAGCCTGCTTCTTCCAATGCACACAGGCAGCTAACCGGGCAGCTGTGTGAAGAGGGATTAAAGGTTACATCAACAACATATTTATTAATTTTTATTGATTTTTTTATCCTTTTTTCTGTATGCTTTGCAACCATAGATTGAAGAATAAAGCTTTGAAGGTGATGTTTGAATTATTTCAGCTAGCTTGCCCTTCAAAGACCCCTGCAGTGAATGGATTTATGGGTGTCGGATTAAACTAGGTCTCTTCTGAAGACAGAGGACTGGGACTATTGGCCAGAAACAGTTCCAAAATGGTGAAGTTGCACGGTCCTGTCCAGATGGGTGGAGGTGGAGCCCCATCAAAGGGGTACACTCAAACGGATTTTAAGAGGCTGTGAAGTTGGCTCTGCCTCTGCCTGTGAAAAACGTATGGTTTGTGGAAGAGATGCTAGGTGTCTTTTTTATCTGAGTGGCACTTTTCCCAAAAAAAGATTGCTTTGACTGCAGAAGCTTTTGCAGTGAGCATACATTCCTGTGAGACTGAAAAATACCTTGCAGCTGCAATTCTGCAAGAGCCAGAGAAGGGACAGTGAAGAAAGACTCATTAAAGCCCTTTATTTAGATGGTGAATTAGAGGAAAAGGAGATAGTGCGGGGATATCTGAAGTTTCACTGTCTACTCCTGTCCATGATTGTTCTTTCCTCAGTGAATTTTAACTCATCTGTGACTTTGGGTGCCCTTCCTTTGTGCCTTCATAAAATGGCTTCAGGAGAGATGTTAGGTAGCTAAGAAATGCTGCAGCTCGAGACAGGTGCTGGCTGTAACTTCACATCAGCTGACTCACAATCTACCCTACTAAAATCTTTATTAGAGTGTTGCTTTCTTAACAAGAAAATAAAATTGACACTGTTTTATTATCCTGAGATAGCAGCATTACTGTTACGTCCTTCTGAATAGTGCTATGATTTTAATACAGCCCTTGAGAAATACTGCATTGTATCTCAGAAGCTTGTATGGCTAATGTGTGGGAGGCTTCACACGCAAGCTGCTCCACAAAAAGGCAAAGAACCCAAAACTGAAGAACAATTTGAAAACATGAACATTGTATCTGCCTGCCTGCAGATGAAGGAGGGAGAAGAGTGCCTGGAGAAGAGACAGATAACGACAAAGAAGGATGTTCTGGATTTGGGTTGACTTCTACCTCTGCCTGAAAAGTCACGGTACTCATCACCCTTCAGTAACGCTGGGCTAAGCTATACTGCTGTTATTGTAGCTGGATGGGAAACCATTTTCAGCTGTACAAAGTATTTTTACTACAAGAAAGTACCATTTATGATGGTTGTCCTAAAACTCCTAAGCACAGCTAGGCTTGAACCATGGAAGCGATATGCAGTTCCCTTCTCAGGTAATGAAAGACTCGCCTGATTTTAAGCTGGTGAAGTTGAAGGCATCTGCTCAGCACAGCTGAGCAGAAAAGAACAGCTCTGTTTTCAAGACTCGGTGTTACTTCGCTTTTGGACCGAACGTGGCTGCTCTAGCACAGCCCGCGGTAACCATGAGCTGAGGAGCTGGCACAGGCAGCGGAGCCTCCAGGCCCACGTTGCAGTCGGCAGACAGGCTTGGAAGGGGATGTCTCCCCTCCCGGCTATGGCGAGCTGCGCTTCGCCCCTCTCTGAATCGCAACCTCCACCCCGAGCTGGAGGAGGCTGCCTGCTGGCTGTGCTGCTGCTGGAAGCAATCCCTACTCTGATGAGACAGCATTTTCATGGGAAGATTTTGGTGCACCAAGTAGGGGGGGAATATCAAGAAGTTAACCTTAAAGAACACAAACCCCAGCCGAACATGCCAGAAAACAGACCAGAGTCCAGTGAAACGCCTGGACAGCAGGAGACGCTCTGCCATTAACCTTGCCTTCAGCTCGGATGCTGCCAGCCCTTTATCAGCTCTCCGTGCCCCTCTCCTCCAGCCTGCTTTCACATGTCAGTGACCTCCCGTGCAAGCGCAGGCTGGCTCAGATAAGTTATGTTAGCACTTACTTATATATCTCCCCTGCTCTAGTTCTGTGCTTTATTAAAGAAGTGTTCTACTTGGTTATTCCTCACTCCACAGACACAGAAGCTGAGGGAAAAAATTGTGGAAAAAGTGCCAACACGTCCTGGAGCTGTCCAGAGCAAAATTAAAAATGAATCTATGGTGCTAGCATATCCTCTGGTCGAAACAAAATGATGGTTGAAAACAACATGTTTTATTCAGTGTTGTATTTCAAAGTGTATTTTAAAATCTCTTTTACGAATATTCCTATAAAAGACTAACACAGCACTTGAGCATTCTGCATACACTGTCACTTCATCAAGAATTACAAATCAAATACCGAGCCAGCAGAAAAAGCAGGAATCCAATCCTGTACAGTGAACTTACACTGGCTCCTCAGCTTTGCAGGTGTCGGAGGGTCAAAGCCAGCTTCTCTTTTCCATGTGCTTTTGTCTTTGAAGCAGAAGCGCCGGTGTGAGGTGTGCCAGCCTCCGCAGGACACCTGGCCGTTCTCGCTAGTGTCCCTGGCACAGGCACAAGAGGTGTCCGAACAAACAATTTGGTTTAAAAGGTATGCTGAAACTTTGAAGGTAGCCATTAGCATGTCAAATAATACCCACTTAGTGCCTGGTTATAAAATCATATAATTAGGTTTTAAGATAACCGTAAGTACCTATCTGTGTACCAGTCAGTATTTGTGTTTGGCAGCTGTGGCATTAGCATTTGTAACTGCTACCTATGAGGATTTCTGGTGCCTGTTTCAGTTCTTTGTATGAAATTATTCTTGCATGGCGTTTGTAATTGTTCCTGTCAGGAAAATGGAAACCTTGCACATATTCAGTAATGTGCCTTGGAGAGCACGTAACCTTGGAGATCTGTGTAATGTGCCTTCGGATAATGGAAATTCTGCAGATAGTTCCTGAAGTACTGCTTTCTTCCTCATGAAAACTGAATTCTTTCCAGAGGTAATGTTTGCCCTTGGCAAAACAAATTTTGATACAATAATATTTATAAACAGCGTAGGAAGCAAGAAATCCTTCACATCTGTCAAACGTCCCAGTACCAAACTTTCTGCTTTTCACGCATGCAGCAGGCTGCACTGAACAGGAGAAGCCCTGAGTGATAAGCATTGCAGAAAATGAAGCCAAATGTGATCTTTTATTGTTTATATTTGCATATGAAAATCGATTTCTCTCTCTGGAATTGCAGTCTCCCATCTCATTCTGCCCCTTTCAGATTTGTAATGGAGCAAAATGTACATTTAAAAACAAACTAAGGAAGAATTTTCCTTGTTGGACTATTTTCAAAGGCTCTACCAATTTCAGGCCTACTCATCAAGTCATCTGTCTTTCTATCGAGCTCAAACAGCAGCTTCGTTTTCACTTCTGACAGCTTCATGGAAGTGTCATCATGAAGAACCAGTGCAGAAACCAGCTCTGTTCTCTTAGTGTTTGCAAACGAAGTTTGCAAAAAACAATCAATAAATAAAAAAACGGAGGTGGTATTTTCTAGATGATTGACTTGGCTGCTTTGTGAATAAAAGATGTCAGCTGTTATATCACGTATGTGCTTTTTGCCCAGAACTTTTCATACGTGAGTCGCTGCATAGACAGATCGTGTCGTTCTAGCCCTAAAAAGCAGCGGGTAGGGCCCCTCCATCGCTGAGGTACGCAGCCAGCTTTACTCGCCGCTGCTCACCTGCATCTCCCCTCCTTCCTTCCTTCTGCCTCCGTTCAGCTCTCCTCCAGACATCGCAGCATGCCCGGATTCAGGGACGTGCTGCCTGGAAAGGAGTGACAGCAACCACAAAGCTCGCTCAGCGACCTCCGAAGTTTCCTGCTAGGAAGGCAGCCTACCCCGTGGCAGTGCTGTCTTTGAAACAGATAAATCAATGGTCCCTCTCCTCCCGACAGCGAAGCGCCAGTGCCCTCCTTTCGACCCGTAGCCCAACCAGTCCATACCAGTCATGAGGTTTAAGAAAGCCCCTACCCAAAGTGCCTAGCACATAGTGTAAAACTGAATTAATGGGAATTCGGTCTTTCTAACTAAACACTGCATTTGCCAGCCTTGGAAATAGCTCTTAAAAATGTATTATTTGTGTTTGTGTTTGAGAGCGCGTGATCTTGGCGAGCCCAGGGAGCTGCAGGCTTTGCCGGCAGCTCAGCCCCCGCCGCGCTGCGTTCCCAGATGTTGGAGCAGGGCTGTCCTTCTGCCCCAGCGCGGAGCACCTCGGTGCGGAGCCCAGCTAAGGCGTGTCATTGCTTTATGTGTACGTGTGATTTCATGTACATGTTCCAACGAGTAGGACTTTTACCACACAAATTCACTTTGTAGTCTTGATGGTTACCAATGTGTGAATGAAAGAGAATTATGCTTATAATAATAATAATACATTTTATGAAACTGTTTGAAATGTTAGTGAATATGTAATCCATCTCCACAGGTACAGCAAGCCAAATGATTTTCTTGACCTTAAAATAATTATTAATAGATGGGGTCAAAGAAAGATATTCAGTATGACGTTATTAAAACACTTTATCACAACGCATTTTATACAAAAGTTGACAAAACCCTGAAAGAACAGGATTTTTAATAAAACTTAGTAGGAATGTTAGTTTCTACTCATATACCCTAACGTTATTTTCAAAATTCCTCTAAGTTTCAAAGCGAGTTATCTCAAAAGCAGGAGTACGATACCCCTTTAGGCTACAGAGATCAGTCAAGATGAAAACAACCCCGAGGTACCTTTAACCCGTTAGACTATATCAGCCCAGTTACTATCATGCAATTCAACTTTATTTCTTGTGCATGATTTGTCTCCATGGAAAGAAATGACAAAACATCAAAAAGTGGGGAAATGACGAAGTTTCTTCTTACTGAAATTTTTGTTTGAGGGCTCTGACTCATGCCGGTGAGAATCCACGTCTCTGCGCTCGAGCTCTTTACTGAAAGCAGACGGAAGGGCTCCCGCTGGTGCAGCGGTGCTGCTGCAGGATGATGTGCCTTCGCCAGCCTTTCTTCCTTCCAGGACGTCTGCTCAGGGCACCCCTGTGCTAACAAAGGCTCCAGGCACTGCTTTCTGCAGACCGGATTTTGAAGGTGAGGGCATATGTCCGTTGGAACCCTGAAGAAATCAAATTTTCTTTCAGCAAAGGTCTGTTCCAAAAGCCCCTGAGATCAGTAGGAACTCTTCAGTTTGATTCCACAAACTGTGGAGCCACACAAAAAGGTTTCAGTCAAGGCAGCCCAGATTGCAAAACTGCATTTCTCAAAAATAATTGTGCTGCGCATTGCTTGGCGCTTTTCTGAAGACAGTGTTGTTGGGTTTTTTTAGAAGAAATGAACCCCTCTTTCAAGAATTGTGCACAAACAGATAAATAGCAAGAAATACGGCAGAATTTTGACAACATAATGCCTCAGTGCAGCTTAGTGCTAGCAACATTCGTCCTGAGCAAGCTACTCATTATCATGTCATCTTATAAAAAAAAAAAAAAAAGCCCATGAAA
>Ga0065711_1003729_pt1 | contig 30666 bp, 6 predicted proteins | sample Hoacrofraction12_FD_59098 | JGI IMG/M metagenome (GOLD analysis project Ga0065711, IMG submission 59098) | Hoatzin crop microbial communities from Cojedes, Venezuela - Epithelial fraction 12 v2 (version 2) | ecosystem: Host-associated > Birds > Digestive system > Esophagus > Crop | place... | reverse complement strand
AAACAGCTTTCCTGAACTGGTGCTGCAGCCGCGCTCCCGATTAATGCCTCCTTTCATATAGCTGCGTCCCCGCACTACACGCAGGGAACAGCCTCCCACCCCTTTCCATTTTCCACTTTTTCTGGCCTCTACTTTCCCTTGAGCGTCCCACCCCTTTGCAGTCTCCCCCCGCATTTTGGCCTCCACTTTTTTCTGGCCTCTACTCGGCCTCTGGCTTCCCACCCATTCCATCCCAAACCATTATATGAATCTGTGGTTCCGTCCACAAGGGTAGATAGTATCTTTTAATCACTGCTGAACTGCAGTAATGAGTAAAATGAAAGGCGTCACATTAGAGATGCTCTGGGTTAAGCCCTTCTCATTATTTTCCCTTTGGCTATTACTAGGTCCTGAAAATCACGGACCACACTGGCTCTGGAACAGCAATGTTATGCAAAAATGACACGGAGTTACCTGTAAATTAGTCTTCTGGGATAGTAAACTCCCTATCTCAGATGGCATAATCCATTTGTAGCTAAAGCAAAGGGTCTGAATGCATGGACTAGAGAAACTTCTGGGTTTAGACTAGCATGAAATGGTATGTCAATCTTCATTGTGTATAAACAGACATACACAGAGGAAAATATATAAAAGTGTAAACGTATGCACTGTGGACTTGATGCTGAAACTAATCCAGCAAAAGAATTAGGATTTTGGATTTCACTCCTTTGTGAAATAAATTTCATTTTATCACTGATAAGAAATGGTGGAATTTCGAACAGTGGTACGGAGATTTAATTCTCATGCCGTGACATGCAGAGTGGTCACACTCCTCGCAGGCGGGAGCTGAATTTGGCCTTCATGAGCGATGTGTGCAAGGACTACATGTTTGCTTTTCATGAGATCTCCATCTACTAATGAATGCAGTGCAGAAATGGGATAGCTACCCCACTGGTTTCTGAGCCGCCAAGAATTTTCCACCAAAATACTTTCTCAATGGCAAGTCAAAGCCAAATAAATGAAAATTTCATGGTTTTAAGGATTCTTTGAAAACTTAAATTTAAACTTGAAAGCAAACAGGTATTTCTACATCCAAGATGTCAGAGTCTGTCAGAAATTTGCTTCTCACTCCCAATTACCACGCCAAATGCCTCTGACTTTCTTTGATTTTTTTTTTTTTTCCTAGGAACAATTCTAAATGCTAGTAACTAGGAGTCCTGATGCCACTCCCAAATTAAGCATGAATATAGAGGAAAAAACTGCCCAGTGCTTTTTAATATGGGTTGCTGTTCTCATCCTGTTGTTCTCCGGACTATCCATAGTGTGCTGACAGACCCTGCAAAGGAAACTGCAAACCCAGTGTGAAATGTGCCGACATCGTATGGAGCAGGTACAAACGCTGCAGAAGGCAGCGTTCATCAATAGCTGCCACCAAGCAGTTACATTCTTTTGGTTTGTGACGTTTCTCTGTTTCCAGGTTGTTCCAACACCTTTTTCATACCAGATAATATTTTAAGCCACCAGTTTCATTGAAGTCAGTGACATAATTAACTTTTTACTCAAAAGAAATAAAAGCTTGAGAATATGTGTGAGTATGTGTGTGTAGATTTTGGAACCCATTTTGAGGCAGATAGCATGTTAGACACACACACTGTTTCCTCTGAAGTAGTTTGTAGTAATTTCTGTCTTCTACCATTATGCTGATAAGGTAAAATTAGTGATCTCAGGAAAGAAAATAACTGTCTGTTATAAACACCTCATATTTCCTGGTCTTATTTAACGTGTTCATGTTGTTTCTGCTGGGTTGGTGGTATTTGTGAATGGATTAGCTTTATTCTGTATCTCTACAGTCTATTGCCAGGGGTATTCGGTGGTACAAGATGATATTTTGTTCAAAATCTGGCAATGCATAGAGTAACACGCTCCTCATCACTATCCAATAATACACTGAAAAGCAAATGGAGTTCATCTCTACCATTTTCCTGCAATGCTTGTTACTACTTTTCCCCAGAGCCACAGACATTCCATAGCTGCAGCATGCAATGGGCTGCAGAAGAAGGTTCCCTCCAGCGGCTATAATTGGTGTTGCCTTTTTGTTTAAAGATTCGCAGTCTTGACGCCATACTAACTATAGCTGTAATGCTTCCAGTTGGTGAGGGGCTTTTATTCATGCATTGGTTCATTGGGAAAAGTGATTGAATGTTGCATGACGGCAACTGTCCTACTCTGGTTTCACTAAACTGGAAAAGTTAGCCAGCCATGTCAGATGTACAGCAGATAAAATTGTAAGCATAAATTCTCATTTTCCAGTTATGCATTTAACTGATTTTGTAGGATGGCTACTACTCAAGTATGAAATGTCCTTGTACCTCACTCTTAAAAAATAAGGCATTTCACATTATCATGTCTTTTGCTCTGCTTTGATTTAATGAAAAAATACTAACAAAAGTAGGGGAATACAGCTGACTGAGTTTCATACTAATCACTAATAAAAAGTGGCCCATGTAAATTCTTCTAAACACTAAGCCATCTCTTGCTGTCAATGTAGACACAATTCACTGATCAGCAGCAATAAAGGCTCTTTAACTGCACACTTTTGTTATACACATTTCTAAGTAAGCATCTCCAAAGTATAAAAAGCATAATTAAAATCTATAATTCAGCTATCTGGGTTCACTGATAGAAATATAGCCCAATTTTAAAGAGCTTTAACAGTTTAACAGCTCTGTGCTTCAAAGAAAAGTAGATTAATACAAATAGCCTGCAGGGAAAGATAAAGGTTCAGATCTCAGCAATCTGAAAAACTTTGCATTTCTATGGAATCCAATTTCAGGCTACACAAATAAAGTTAAGAGGATGAGTAAACTTGCTGCATAGAATATTTTGTTATCCTAACTATTGTTGCTCATTGAATTAAATTTGATCATTCTGCTGAAGTTCCAATTTTGCTTCATTCCTCATGATACAGATATATGCTGTCTTTGATGTTCTCTAAATATCACTGAAGCTAATGCTGTACCAATTAAACATACTGCTTCAGTACTATTTTTTTCTTATTAGTCAATCGTTGTTGAAATTTTCTATACATCTTAGCATTAGCATTGAGAACCAGATTCTCAAAATCTTATTTTCAAAAGATTTTAGCCCTTACTGTGACATTTGTTTATTTAGGTACCTAAGAAGGATAAGAACCGTACTGAAGGAGGTGACTCACCAGTTTTCATATTAATAACTAGGATGCTTCCACTGTCATTAGTGGTCTATCACATTAAATGCATGTAAACAGTTAATGTATTTAACAGGATTATGCCTAGTAGTTTGCATTAGTAGGTTCAGATCCTGACTGCAAAAACTTTGGGACAGAGAAAGACAGAGGAACAAAATAGATAATTATGCGAGGCTAGATAAATAAAATAAAAAAGTTCAGTCTATCAGAAGGAAACCTTGAAAGTTTTGTGAGGTAGAGGAGTTTTATACATGGGTATGAATTACTTACAGGAGGTGACCTAGTGCTATGGATTTGAAGATTAGGGAGCATGAAAGGAGTTTGCAGAACAGCAGCATTTATATAGAACAGTGAAATTAAGAGGTCTTCAAACAGAACTGGGGAAAAAAATTACAGGTGACATGCTCAGATAAGAATCTATCATTGAACTGAAAATTTTTTTTACTCTATGTTTTTTCATAATATGAAGTGTATTGGTGCATCATCATTTTATATAGCTTAGGTCATCTTGCCTTGAGTAATTTTTGCCACCTGTTGTGGCAGTGGATGACATTATATCACTGAGCTAAACCAGAAATTTTTTTTTTCATAGATATCTAACATGTTACTTTCTGTGTTGCCGTTAACCACCTTTTGTTATAGAATTAGGAGATGACATTTCCGTCCACCTTTCCTAGGCCTCTGAATTGTTAGTGTTGACTTCTGACCATGGCACTGACAGTGACCTACTTGGTTTACTTGCAAAGAGGGGTCTCGACCCAACGTCAGATGTGGAAGAAAGTAGGAAGATTCCTGTTCATTCTGGTTCCTAATGGCATACCCCACTTTTGAACAGTTAGAATTATAAATTAATTGCTCTTTAAAAATGTGAAGTCATAGTTTATGATGGCCTACCTGAGTAATTAGGAAACAAATTTTTATAACGTAACTGGAGAAACCAAACAAACAAAACAAGCAGTCTTGGTACTGTGGAGTATCCACGCGTGCCAGCTGACAGCGCTGCATTAGCCCAGACAACGTTGTGTGCCCGTGTGGATGGTATGTTCACTGCCTGTTTGCTTTTGCTATTGGCCTTTGGTGAAGTAGTTCATGCTATTGTGAATCCATGAGTGAGCATGTCCCTGTCAGCAGAACATAGAGAAATCTGGATAGAGGAAAAACTGCTGGATGCTTGTGAACAGTTCAGTCAATTTATCTACTTTGATTATTATAGTTTGCCCTTATTTAAAAAAAAACCACAGCAAACAACACTTAACAAGCTGTGTGATGGTGTGTTTCGTTGCTTGCTTTCTCTTGGGGACTAGTTTATTTCTTAAATGTTCCAAACAGGTCAACAAGTATTTCTGAGAGGAGAGAAACATTTTGGTTGAAATTTTGCCATTATCTACTTGCCAAATCTGTGTGTCCTTTATTTCCCTTTTATATATATATTAGGGACAGTGGTCTTGTAATTCACCCTGTACCAAGGCAATAGGGAGCATTCTGCATAAACAGTGCAGGAGCACAAAGGCAGGAGAGAGTCACACACATTTTGCTCTGCTCTCTAGAAGAAATTGCCACATGGGAAAGAGGGATTAAAAAGACAAAAATAATGACAGCTAAAAGATAGCATAACAATTTTTTTCTTTATATGTTAGCAAACATGCATTCAGATGGAGCTTGTTTAAGCATTTAGTTTTTGACAAATGGTGTCTAGAGCTGGATTCAGCTGAATTAGTAATAGATGGGGCTGTGGATGATAATGTCTCTCCTCCTTGTAGCCTGACTGGAGGTCCTACTGTAAAATTTCCCTATATGGTACTTTTTTCTTCTGCTGAAACCACCGACGGTGTAATTGTCATTAGAAAGTAGATCTCCATTCCAATACTGAGTGAACGTGAATTGGGCTGTTCGTTGCGTGGATACTCATTTCTAAATTAGATTAAAGCTGAAACCATAGCATAGCTAAATAACTGGATACATTAATGGCAAATTTATGGATTGCCTGACACTGGAGCATAAGCAGATACAAGGAAACTTGTACCCCTCTGCACAGGACGTGTCTCATAAGTCCAATGTGAGTCATAAAAAAGTGCTTTGCCAACCTACTACACCTCCTTAACTGACACATATCAATGGAGAAGCCTCAGTTGGCAGGGAGTAAGTGACACTGACCCTGTGTTGTTTGTAGACCCCAGCCCAGTCTTATTCTTCTGTATCCAAGGATGTAACAGTGGGAACCCTGAACTGATGTAGATCAGGAAAACATCCTGTGACAAGAGATGGGTGGGTGCAGATAACCTCAGCTCTGGAGCAAAGCAGGAACCCAGGTACCAATAGAAGTCATAGTATGCACCTTCATCTCTCTTGAAACACCAAGCCTACATGCTTACCTGGGTTCAGAGCAGAAATCCATGAGCCTGAATGAACAAGTCTGCTCATCAAATCTTGAAAAGATTTATCCTGAGCTTTCTTAAACCGAATTTTGCAAATCAGATCCTTTTGGGGAGAGCAGAATTGAGACCTACCAGACTTTCCCTAAAAATGTGAGGAAAACCAGTAGCTTTGTTGCTTAATTGGTGTGAGGTTGGTGCTGTGCTGGGGAGTAACCAGATCCAATGGTTATGTTGGTCAATTCAATCAAGCTCCAGAAGTTGAACTTCATTTTTTTGAGGTAGTGTTATTTCACTGTTCATTGATAGCCTTTCGTGATTTTCCCTGTGAGAAGCGTACTGACAGCTTCCCAGTCTGATTATTCTATGATATACTTGTTCTGAAATTAATTTGCTGCTTTAATTTGGATGTATACATGTGTGTGTACCTGCATAACGCAATTTTTCATCATCCTGAGTTTGTAGGATGCTTTATGTGGGCTTCAAGAACATTGTACCTTCATATTAACTGTTACAGTGTCATTATGTAAATGCAAAAAAGCTCTAGACCTCTCTGAAATTAGCTGATACTTGTGAAATACCCTTTGTAGTCAACATGTATGCATATGTTCACATCACATATTCGTTTGTGCAGATGTATATGTAGAGATGCCATTTTCAAGGATACTTTACATGAACTTAGACTAATAGCTTCATGCAATTGTTATGATAACATCAACAGCGTAGTTAAACAAAACCAGCAGAAATGTCAGATTACTTTGGGAAGTTACTGCTTGGAAGTATGTCAGAAAATAGTGTTGATTCACATCTATTTCATCTGTTTGTTTTAAAACAGACTTGTAGAAGGACAATACATGATGTCATATCAGTAGCGTAAGGCTGGAGTTCAGATGCCTCCCTTATCTGAAGAGTGAACTGTCAAATTGTAGATTTTCCCATGGTGGGCTGTTCTTGTCTCCAAAATGGTTTTGTGAGGCATAGTCAGTCATTAGCCAGACTGGGGAAATTTTCAACATTAATTCATAAATACCCGTAGCTGTTCTAAAGTATTTTCTCCGAAAACTGAAGACATCTACTCTGTGCCAATGTCACAGCTTTGCTGAACTGCTTTAGGTACTGTCAGAACTGACATTTGCTTTGGAAATCTGAAAAACATAATCAGCTCCCTGACTGCCATCTCTGCCTCTGTGGAACAGACTCTAATGCTAGAAATGATCTAATTCAGAATGTCAAATATTCAATGCTGATAATTCCAACAGTTAAAGATCTTTCCCCCAGTGTCTTTCTGCCATGCAAAAGTAAAGTTATACTGACAAAATGCTGAAATAAATGTATTAACATTTCTCTTTAGATCAGTAGGTTAATTTCAGATAAGAAGTTGAGACATAATATGCAAGCAGAAATAGTTACAGAAAATCCCAAAGAAATCGAGTTTAGTAAAAGTTTATTTCTGCCAAAATAGTCAAGATGATGTATTTCAAACACTGCATTATACAATGTTTTTAGTTCTACCTGAAAGGAAGGGGAATAGCCACTAGATAACCCCAAATTCAGAAGCGATACTGCTGTAACCAGTTATCCTCCCCAAAATGCCTAGATATATATTCTCTGTAACTATGTGGACACAGCTTCCTAGAGTTTTTATAAAACATACTTTCACCTAACAGTTGAATTTAAATATAGCATCTCTGTTGCAGACTTGTGGGATAAGTGTCATTTCACTGTTACAGTTAGCATATGGTACTTCGTGCTGGGAGAAAGAAAATTGAAGCTGAAGCCAAGTTGTCAGGAAGCTACTAGCATGCCTATAAGATAAACTGTGCAGAATTTCTTCAGTGCTTTGGGGCTCCTTTCTCACCTGCTCGTATTCTGGTATTTCTATCTATATTTGACAGTCTTGGAGTGGTCACAGGGTATCCTTGGAGGAGAAAGAAAAAAATTCTTAAAAAATTCTGGTGTGTTGGCATACGTAATTAAAAAGCTGTTGGGACTATTACTCCAATTAGTGAGCACTTCTTTCAAACTGCAAACCTTGGATGAAAAAAGAGTACGCTGAGCAGAGGGACCCCTTTAATCATCACTTATAGATTTGCTTGCCCATCTGGCCTTTTCCAGTCACATGCTGCAGATCTCACAAACCTCTTAGTAACAACAGGTGAAAGGCCGGGTCACACCCTAGACAGCCTTTGATTTTCCATCTATCTTCTCTGCTAGAACAATCTTTTTTCCTGTCTCTTCTTATCACTTCATTTTCCTTATAAAAAATTGACTTTTAGCACAGAAAGCTAATCCAACAGTCTTTCAGAACGGAAGCTGCTCCTGTAAAGACCTTGCCTAGCATTGCTAAATCATTACATTACTCAACATCTGTTTTGCTGGGTGGAAGAAAACACACATTCAGATGCAGCCACTCACTCATGCCTGTAGAAATGCTGGTTTTTGAAATTTGAAGCACTATATATATAGACTTAAAAACAAAAGCAAAGTTCTTGCAGATTGCAAATAAAATCTTGCTAGTTTTAGGGTTTCCTGTCTCTTCAGGAATGCAAAGTGTAGGGGCCACCTACTAAAATGGACACAATTGCAGATGAAAGTTTTATTGCAGCTGTTTTCATTTCAACCATTTACCTTTCAATAAAGGTAATAAAGAAACAATAAACAAAGCCACAAATTAACAATGTTTGTGCCAGAAGTCACTGTTTGGGAAATGATTCTTAACTAGTGCAGTTCCTGAAGGTCATAGAAAGGTTTCTTCAACTTGGGTAAATAATAGGTCCAAATGATTCTCATTTTTTATGTGCCTGTTCTTAGGGCAGTAGTCTCTCATGCACTATTGTTAAGTTATCCTGTGTGATAGCTGCTATAATATACATTTTTACTCTATTATAGCACTACATTTTAGATGTGTCTGCAGCCAAATGAACCTTAAAGAAACTGTGGTACTCCCTAAAATGAGATCACATGATATCACTTTGGCTAACACATCCAATCAAAGGCTTCGCAGAAACATGCTTACTTCTGATTACCTTGTCTCCTGCTGAAACCCGAGTAGTATGCTGAATAACCTGGAAAAGGAATATGTTAACCTCTGTGTTAGGGAGGTCTTTGGGATCTTTTGCTTTTTAGAAGCAATCAGGTGTGCAGAGATGTTGCAAAGGTTCCAAATTATGGCTAAAGAATGCTTCTGGCCAGAGCATCTTTGCATATATTCCCATTGTCTAACAAAGGTTGCAAATAGTACTTGTCTGTGTGGCTTCCCCTATGGCATAACTACTGCTATTGAGAATGGAGCATTTTGCTATATGTTACTTTTCCATAACATGCTGCTATGACTTCTGTAATTTACTTGTCCTCAGTCCTTATGTCTATAGTACATCATATCATCATTTCAATGTTCCTAGCGTCTGCCGCTCTGGGGATTGAGGCTCTGTCTGCCAGTCTGACTTGCTGCCTAGGTAGTTTTGCTGCTTGCTGGGGTCTCAGAAGTGGATGTTGTGGAGAAACTTCTGAGGCCTGTCTGGCCCTCAGACTATTGACTCTTGCACCGTTACGTTAGGAGCATGTATCTGGGGACATGAGGGAGAAGAAGGCTGGGAACAGCATGGATTGACCAATGATAAATGATGCCTGACCCACCTGATTACTTTGTAGGGAAGTGACTGGAATAATGCATGAGGGGAGAGCACTGGATGTCATTTACCTCAGCGTTAGTAAGGCTTTTGTCATAGTCTCTCACAATATACTTGAATCCAACTTTTGATATTACAGTCTAGATGGGAGGACAATCAGATGGATAACAAACACAGGTTGAATGGTTGGTCTCAGAATGTCATGGTTAATAGGTCTTACTCCACCTGGAGCCCACAAACAAGCAGAAAATAACAGGGGTCTACCATGGGACTTGCACTGTTTAACATCTTTATCAATGACATGGAGAATGAGACAGAGCGCAGTCTTGTCAGATTTGCAGATGACACCAAACTACGAGGTAGTGGAACCATTTGACAGCTTGAAGGCAGGGCTGCCATCCAGAGGGACCTGGAGAGGCTGGAGGAGCAGGCATGGAAGAACCCAGTGAAGTTCAAGAGGAACAAATACACAATAAGCATGCAAGAGACAACAGACAAGCTGAAACAAGAATGGTGCAGACTTGATGTATGGAGAAACTTTTTCTCCACGAGGATAACTAAGAATTGAAGAGGTTACCCAGGGAGACTGTGCAGTCTCCATTCTTGTCTGACTTCAGGGCTGACCCTGCTTTGAGCAGGAGGTTGAGCCTCCTGAGGTCCCTTGCCTGGAGCCTGTGATTCTATGACCCTTATTGTGTTGGTGAGCTATTGAGAATGAACTGTCTACCATTTGAAGTGTTCAGAGAATATTTTTGTGTCGAATGTCAACTTTTCAGTAAGAATGAAAACAAAAGCAACAAGAGGACAAAATGGTACTTTGGGATGGCAATAGGTAGGTGTCTTTTCCCTCCTTTTTCCTCTTTGCATCAAGATTGCTTATCAGCTGTGCGGCCCATAAAATGTTGCAGAGACATGTTTAGTGATTAGTTTGGTACAGTGCTATGACGGTAGCTGCATTGTGGGAGAGGTAATATATTCCTCTCCAGGGGAAGTAGAGTATGAGGTGAGTAGACTGAATCCTTCATGAAGTTCCATGAGATTGTTTTCAGGTGAGAGCTCTTTGAGTTTTGGCTGAACATGGGGGAACTTCTCCCCACCCCCATGCCTCCCAAAACCCAAGGAACACCATGCCTCCCTTTTTGAAGACACAGCTTTTCATGCAAAAAGGAAAAATGAAGCTCTGTGAGGAAGACATGTACTCTATCTATATTTCTGACTGATCAAAAGCATTTTCTCATAGAAAAATGCTTAAACACAGAAAAAATGTTGTCCAGCTTCATTGTTCATTTCTTGCAGAGAAGGGATATTCCATTGTATTTTCCTTACGTATAGCTAAAATATGTTTGCTTTATGAGCTGAAAAAATAGGCAGTGGCATGAGCAAGCATTCTGGGGGATTTTGCCCTGTGGATTTAAAAGAGTAGAGTCTGGTCTTTCCTCATTAAGTTCTAGAAAAGTGCTGATTTATAAATCTCATTAAGGGACTCGGAACTGACTGCTACCTGAGAAAATATGGATGACTAATCTTATATGCTTTTGTTTGAAGTAGATTCAGAGTTGAGGGTTTAGGGTGCATTTTGCAACTTAGAAAACTTATGCGCAAATCCCTTTTTCCTTATAGATTCACTATGTGATCATGCACAAATCCTTTAGTCTGCTTTTCCAACAGATAAAACCAATTTACTGCCTCACAGGAATCTGTCAGAGTGAATACAAGTAAACGTGTCCAGGTACTACGGCAAGGGTAGGGGGCATGGAGATTAAATGGACACCATTTTTGCTGAATCTGAACTTGCTTGACCTTCCCCGTTCAGATCCCAATGTGTCTTTCTAGGCTGAGCTCTCTGGGTAATAATATATAATTGTAACCAAAAGAATTACTCTTATTATTAATTATCTGTGTAATGATAATGTCCATAATATTTTCTCAAATACTAAGCACATGATCATTAAATTAACAAGGGGCACACCTTCTTATTTAATTTTTATGTAGTTATAAGAGGATTGTTTCCTGCATGTATTTATGTGTATCTCCTCAGCTGAAACCTCTAGAAATGGAAAACATCACAGGAGGCACTAATAGTGATTATAAATTGAGTTTATGATTAACAAGTTTCACTTCTTTTAGCACAGAGGGAGGAATTTAAGGAATTTAACTTTTTCAATCATAACAACATGTTGCATGGTTTAGTTATTGGTATTACAGCACTGTTCCAATTTTCAGTGTACAGTGGGTATGTCATAATGTGTATTGTAGGTTTGATTTCTACTTCAAGGTGTTGTTTGCTCTTTGCAGAAGGAAAAACAAAGTGATGGATGGAAAATTTCAGGACAAATTTTCCAGTCCTTTCACCCATGAAGAAGTACGATCTGGCTTCCATGTGATGGCTTTGCGAAGGAGTGATGGTGAGATGTGAGCTGCAAGTGCATTGTAGTTCAAACACAGCTCCACACAGATCCCTTGATAAATTTCTTGCAGCTGAAGATGGTAAAGTACATGGTCAAAGAGGAAATGCAAATATCAGAAAAGTCTGATTAGAGTTTTTCCTGGACTAACAGGGGGAAGAAGGATGGTTTACCCCAGAAGCTGGAAGCTGAAAGGAACAAAGGATTACTGTGGATCATCCAATAAGCATTAGTTTCCAATGTAACCTGGTCACATAATGCATTTAAGAATTTGTAGGCATTTATAGGACTTTGTCACTCTCTCCCATAGCTGTTAGCACTGCAAGTAAGAATTAGATTCAGAGTGCTTAATTCATGATTGGATGTCCTTAAAAGACAGACTGCTGTTCAGCCACAGTTCCTGGGGTAATGTCATTCACTTATAACAGGATGGAGGAATCTTTTTCTCTAATGGACAAATTACGAGGCACAATTCACTGCCCCACACAGCAGTAGGTTAGATTAGATGAACTCAACAGTCCCTTGCGGCCTTAAAAAACATGAGCATGTGAATCTCTGAAATAAGGATGCATCTTGCCAATAGCTTATGACTATGTTACTAGAAATGAGGGAACAGTCCACACAATGGGAGCATCTGCTGCACTTTCCGTATCTTTTTATACAGTATGTTGCACTTACATTCCCTCCAGTGTTTACACTGCATTCATCACTAGAAGTACTTGAGCACCATATAGGTATTATCTGATGCTAATTTTTTTCCTCTGAATCTTCAGAGATAGTTTAAGACAACTGGGAGCTGACCTCATGTGTTTTTATTTCGCTGTGTTAAAATATGGGAATCAAAAAATACATATAAAGCACTATAACTAAGACAAATTTTAACAATTCACATCTAGTGGGTTCCCTGTGTTCACCTTTTGAATATCTGTTTGTTACACACAGTCAAGGTGATGACAACAGTAATAAAGTCATTCTAGGATTCAGATACCTTTCTTTGCAAATGCTGAAATTTCAAGCTGAACTTTGTAGCATATTCAGAGGTTAAAAAGTGTTGTTGTATATCACAGAAGTGCGAAAGCGATACTGATTTCATTCATTATTCACTGGACAGAGGTGCAACTGGCACAGATTTGGGGTATTACCAAAGTTTGTGTCATTGATTTACCTGGACAAGGATCAAGATTTTGCAGCACAGGGACTTAACAACTTTGTAAACGGGCAGTGAAAGGGAAAAAATCCTTTGTTTATCTGTTTTCTTGCATTTGCAAGTATCAAAATACTTGATATATAGATTTGAGAAAAGGTGTTGCTTTTTGAAGCAAGAATTGCAAGCATGAAGAGTTACTATGCCTCTGACTTAGAATGTGCATGAGATGTAAGATAATAAGGTAGTACCTTAGGAAGGTGGAAAGGACTGGCAAGTGAGTTTTGTAATTGCCATCATAATTTGATTGTTTCTTCAGCAAACCTAGTAGATGTCTGGAAATGGACCTGGGTAAGAAAATATTCTCCCATGTTAAAAATAGGTTTCTAATACTGGACTGAACAGTTTAAATATAAAAAAGTGTTTATGAACCAACAATACAAAGAGGAATTACTCAGTTCAGCAGCAGATCTTTGCTACTTTTTTAAAACATTGGATTTTGACTTTTTCACCTCATTACTCACCCATTTTCCAGATGGCTTAGGAATATGCTGAACAAGAGAGATCCCTGTGGGCACAAGGATAATCTTCTCCCTTGCGCACAACTCATCATCTTTTTCCCCCTATTTTTGTTTCCTGTCTTTTAGCAAGTTATTAATCCACTAGAGGATCTTTCTTCCCATTGCACCATGGCATCTTTATGAGATTTTGTCTAGGAAACTTCTCTAATGCCTTTGGAAAGCCGAATGCTCTAAGATTAAAGCGAAGCTGTTTCTGTTTGGATGGGGGGAAAAACACTCTCCCTCTAGTAATCCCTTTCAGAAGAGCTGTAACAGGACCATGCACTGCTAGTGTCATTACTAGCGCAAAATCATCAAAGCCTGTTCATTTTTCTTTCCATACTGTAGTGATGTCTTGGGACAAGTCCTGCCACAGGCCTAGCGAATATTTGTACCTCACTGGAGATGTTCTACCTTGTGTCCACATGATACTCCCTGCTGCTGTTGATCAGACCCTGTTCGTATTTTCCCAACACCTTTCATCGCGGTTTACATCCTAAACAGTAATAAACCTTTATCATCCGAACCAGCACAATTCAAATTCCTGGATGTAGACCCTGAACTAAACTGAGGACTCAGTGCTAGGTAGACACGTGTCTTCGCAACCCCCTGTGATCACATCCTTCTCATGTAATTTGTAGCTGTATAAGACTTAAGTTGTAAATGAAGAGTGAAAATTGAATTTCTAGTTTTACTCAGTAGGCAAGCCAGATTTCCTGTAGGCTTAGTAGCAGATGTATAGTAAAACAAGTCTCAGTACCATTCTAGTCTCATTTATGGTGCAGAGAAATCCACCTGACCCTTGCAATACCATGAGATAACAGTTATACCAACAGTGAATAGAAAAAGAAGTTTAAAAACTTAGATAGAAAGTATATCTTTCTTCTCCAGGAAATTTCCTGCAAATAGTCTTGTATAATATGAATAAATTACACTGAATAACTACAAGAAGGTATAGTTTAAAACACTAGTATATTTTCATGTGCCCTTTGATTCTGTTTAAAAGCTAGTATATGGGATTTACACAACATTTCCAAAAAATTGAACTGTGACAGTTTACACAGACTGTTTATAAAGACTGGATTATTTCCATACTTCTGTGCCATAGATTTTGAAACCTACTTTTGAAAACGAGTCAACTGAACTTTAATTTTGATGCCAGATTTATCTTTGGGAATCATGCTTTTTCTCCAAAGCAAAGCACTTACTTGTGTTGTTATCCAAATGTCAATTGGTTATTATTTTGGATGTCGTCGTCAGTCAGATTATTATTCATATGCTACACAATTATCTCACTGAATATAAAGATATTCCATGACCTAGATTTATAAATAAAAGTTGTTATTTTGCACAAGTTGAGAGCTCATGCCCTTTGCTTTCTTCAAGGGGATAGTTGTAGCATCAAGTTAGTCATGTGTCTTAAGATTTCATAGAGTCAGGAGACAAGAGAAGGAAAAGGTAAAGAAAATACAACCCCAGCAATTTCTTGGGAAGTTAATACTTCATCTGAAAAGCAGCAGTGCTTCACCAAATCGAAGAATATAATGTCTCCGCCAGGGAGTGGCCTTGTGATACTCTCTATTTTCTCTGCTTGCCAAAACTGATGAAACTATGTAATAACATGTCTGCACTGCTCTAAGGCATAGGATTGAAAAGAAAAAGTGGAAGGAAGACAGGAACAGTACTGGCTGGTTTGCTGAACATGGAAATTGCTGCCCGTACTTCCCATGCACATAAAGCTGCAGCTCCATCAGTCAGCCTGCCATTCTGTCCCTCTTGCTTCAGTGTGGGTATGTTGCTAAATTCACTGGGCCACTCCACATACTTATACAGGGGAAGTGTAAGTTCTTCAACAGAACAAAGAAGGCAGAATATGTAAAAAGTGCAAGTGATAACATACAACTAGATCTGTGGAATATGCTGTCACAGGATAGTAGAAAGAGAAATATTTTATCTAGATTGCAAAAGGTGTGGATATTTCTATGAACAGCATTGACAGTGATAGATTTTCTAACACAAAATTGACAAGGCTGCTGTAGTTTGGTTTGTAAACTGGTAACCAGCTGGGCAATGAAGAAATTTGCTTCCATGGTAAAGTATTGCACAATTAAGGCTTATCGGTTGAGTGCTGAATGCCTTCAGCTTCCAGTGAAGCTGAATACCTCACAGGCTTGCATCCCCTGCCAAATGCTTTGTGGATGTTAATCCGCCCATCTGTGAACCATCCACTCGACCACAGCTGGAGGTGAGATAGAGAGAACACTGGAACGATAGCCCGTCAAACCATGGGCACTCTGCATACTTACACTGAAATGTGTGGCAGTAGACAAAGAGGATCAGAGGAGGAAAGCGTAAATAAAATGGGAGGAGAATTAGAAATACATCATACAGGCAGCCTCAAAATCATACATAACTAAGTCATGAGCCCATTTCTCCAGAGAAAACTTCTGGAGAGGGATAGATATTTAAGGGATTTCTAACACTTATAATCTATTTCTATTATGGTCTTTCTCCTAATATCAATGTCATAATTTACTGTCCATTTATTTATTTTGTTTAGCTCATTTGGAACTTTTGAAAGTGACAGACTCTACTTATAAAATCTCTCTATAATATAAAATAAGCTCGGGCACACATGTAGACTTCCTCCTCTGCGTCCTGTTGCTGTGCTTCAGTGGCACTGATGAGAGAGGCACTTTGGGGTACCAGAGAAGAGCATACAAGGGAAGAGCAGAAAGTCATCCTCAGCCAAGAAGAGGCTTTCTGTCCCTGTAAGAATCCCAGCCAGAGATAATTATGGGGTCTTACTGAAAAACTGGATTTGGAGAACAGGCAACCGAACAATCAGAAAACAGAAATTATTTTATTTCTTAGTCAACTAACATTGGTTTTAAAATTGTCGTTTATGTGAGGTGAGCCTCACCTTACATTTTTAGCTCTGCTAGAAAAAAACCAAAGTGACTATCAGCCACTAATTTTCAGGAGAATATTTCACAGATAAAATATTTTGATTTTGAATTATCATCATTTTGAAAGCTGCCAACCTTTTAAGAGTATTGAAATTCATTCAGTCTGCCTTATGACACAGCCACAGGTACGTTAAAAGAGCCACTTGAACTTGGAGAAATTAATATATGAGTAGAGCATATGACTTCTACTGTTTGGTAACTTTTTTATACTTTCTGCAGAAACCAGCTTTTAATTTTTTTCCATGTGGTAATCTCCTTTCATCCTTTCTTCTCCTTTGACGCTTTAGAATTTGATATCCATCCTCCTCTAGTCCACCTTAATACTTTATTTGAGTCACAAGAGGAAAATACACACATTTGAAATGAGAAGAAAAGCTGTCTACAGGCTTTAGACTTCCTTTGGTTTCCTAGATGTGCTGCATAAAGCAGTGAAGCTTACTGAGAATATAAACTGCCATTTGCCTTGGACATCTCACCTCCATTTAAAGTAGTTTTGCACCTGACAATGAGGTCATTGTTAAAAACATATTCAAATTGGCTTTTACAGAGTACTGTCACAGCTCAGTAATAATTCTCCCCAGTTAAGTAAAGAAATTCATATGATGTTTCCCTTTATTTTCAGTAGAAATTGAGAATGGTTACATTCTTTAAGACTTGCAGATCATCACCACCTTAAATAACTTACTTGTTTTCCATTCTTTTTCCATTTCATTAATTGCACCTTCTGAGAATTATGCAATAAGCATGGCCCTCTAAGAGTTTTTGAATGTTTATTAGACACCAAGTAAAGTTGCTGCTCTGCCCTTTCTATTGGAGAGGTCTAATCCAGGCCTTTTTCGAAGACAGTAGGAGGAAAACGTATCTAGCAGTTTTACAGGTGGTACGTGGTAGCGAAAGGTGAGAAGAGGACAGGTCCTTAGCACTCTGACAAGACACACTGACCATAGCCATAACGAAACAGTCTCATTCATTTGGTACCCTTAAAAGTATTGCTGGACTAGAGCAAAGATCTTGCAGAACAGATCCCATAGTGTGAAAGGAAGAAAAGCAGTGTACCACCTCATTCTACAAAAAAGTGGTATAATAAGTGAAGACAATCATCTCTGTCTCTTTGACAGGCTGGTGAGCCTTTTGGTAATTATCCATATCCTACCATAAAAAACTGAAATAAATAAACTGATGGATAAGAACATTTGCAGTAGAGGAATTTGAACAAGCTTTCTATTTCTTACCTTCATATCAGATGATTCCTGCTCTTTACCCCAAACATGCATACATAATTTTTTATCTGACCAGCACATTTTCCTTTGTCTAGCTTCTGGTAAACGTAATTGTGAGCCTATAAAATCCCTCTCCCTTTGTCTTTTATGGCGATGCAGCAGTAGTTAGCAGCATCTACAAACATTTTCAAGTCAGTAAAAATGGCATTTATTCTAACATAATAATCTTAGAAACTGCATTTATTTAAGCAGTTAATGACTCCTGCTACAGTAAGTTTTCATTAGCTTGTTTTTTATTTTCTCTTTATTTTCAAGTCCCTTCTATTGTGCAAGGAATAATGGAGCTTGGTGTCATGGCAGAGGTTTTTGCTTCATTTGTGAGCAGCAGTAGTTCTCTGAATCTCCGATTCTGTGAATCTTCTTTACCATACTGCCTCCATAATACCATGAAAACCTCTGAGATTAGCTAGGCACATCCCACATAAAGAACCTGGTGGACTCACTAGGTATGTTAACTTGCTTTGCAGTTCTCGGGGAGATGATCGCAGTCTACCACATTCAGGCACTTTGCCCATTGAAGCACACCCCTCCCTTTCATCCCAAAGTTATTACACTGCAAATAAAATTTGTTATTTTTACCGTTTATGATTCCAGTTGCTTTAGCTGGAATATTTACAGATTTCAAGTGTCTTATGCAAAGGCTAGTTTTGTGACCCTCCTTTTCCGTCTTCTTACACTTGACATGGCAGGCTGTAAATCAGTCAAGTGACAGCTATACCACCTTTGTTACTAACAACTTCAGACGACCCTAGTGCCATTGGTTTGAAGGCATGTTTAGCACCAACAGGTAAAGAAAGGAAATAAAATGCAGCAAATAGATAGATGTATAACCACAGTAACAGCTTTTTTTGTATGAGATGTACAACTCAGCTGACTGTGACTCATCTGCATGTAGATCACCCTCCCATTCCCTGGAAAAGGATTTCAACCAGGGATTTCTACCCTAACTGCTCAAAAGTGATTCAAAGTTCTGGTAGGATATACAACAATTATATGATGTCACTTTACAGTTTCTAGGCAGGTGTAGCTTTAGTTGCTGTTTTATACTTCAGGACATTCTGACAGTTCAAAGCAGGGCATTCTTCACTAAATACCCTCTGCTTTGGAAGTCTCTTCCAAGCCACTTGGATTATGCATCTTTCCAAAGTGTTCATGCATTTCGCTGTGCCTTTGTGAGGCTAGAAGGGCTAGCTGGGATAGACTGCAGGACACAAGTATGTAATGTTAGACTTTTTAAAACATTTCTTTAGTTTCCAGATGTAAAAGTAGGCATTTGTTTACAAAATAGGTAATGAACAGTGGACATAACATATCTACTGTTGCAAAATATAATGTCAGATACAGTGCAAGGTCTCACTTTCAGTTTAAGCCATAGTGTGTTTTCTCATTAAAACAAGGAGCAAGAAGTAGGCTGTGAAACAGAGACAGGATATTTACTGAATTGACCTCGCCTTTGGTGCCAGCATTTTTTATTGAACCATTGAGTCTCATGACTCTTAACATGCCCCGCTGGGCCATGTCTTTTTAGGCGCTTATGCTGTTTGCATCACAGTGGCAGGACATATGAAAAAAGTCCTGGGGCCATGCAGCTGCCGTTTCTTTGAACTAATGCCACTCAAGTACACTTAAGAAGTTAAACAAAGTGTGTTTTAATAACTTCCGTCTGTGTTCAGACCAACAAATATAAAACGACGCACTGGACTCAAGCGCAAAAGGCCCCCGTGTACCTGCTGAGATGGAAGCATCTGCCTTGGCGAAGGGCAGTCACAGCTGCCACTGCTGCGATGAGCGTACAGCCTGTACAGCCCACTTCTTCCACATGCCAGCAGGGAGGACCGGCTTCCTGAAAGGCAGAGGAAAGAGTTGCTGTTTTTCTTGGTGAGAAAATGTCGTTGTCTAGGGGGCTAGATGATCTGAAAAGAACTAGTACCTGAGACACCAGAAATTTATAACAAAACATTACAATGTAGCATCTCACTCAATGTGGGCTGGTGAATGAAGTTACAAAATTACTAAATTTACTAGAATTACTGAATTACAGCAGCATGTTTGATGCAAATCAATAGTATTGAAATATTGCCCTAATGGTTGTGGACACTTCAGTTACTTCTTGTTACAGATAGAGAGAAAATGTGTTTATGTAGTTGAAAATAATCCATCTGTAGAAATAATCACACAGGACTGGGAGACATACGACCCATGGTCTGTCCAAGTGTCTTCACCCAAAGGCCAAGAAGTGTTAAAGGACGGGAATGTGAGTCCCAAATCCTGTATCTCTTTCCATTCACAAAGTTTATTTTCCCTTCGGCTTTAGATGGAGACACTATTCTTCAGTTCCCTACCTGTGCCTGACTGTGCTGCCATGAACTGTTAAACACCTCTTGTATTTCACATCAGTAGTAGTTCCACTCCAGTAGTGGATGCAATGATTCCTCTGTGGAGCCTGTATGTATGTTAAAATCTGTCTAAGAGCTTAATGCTACTTTGGAGTTAAAAAGGCACTATGTAAATGAAAATTGTTATTCCGTATTAATCAAAGTAAAAATGTTTACATACATTAATTGCTTTATTTTCAGTGGAGGAAATCACAATGTCAAACTGTGAAACCTTTTAACGGTGTCCTTTCTGAGCCAAAAAAATGGTGGCTGTGTCAAAGTGTTTTCTTTTTTCTTTTCGTCTTTTTTCTTCACATTTCAGCGTACCATCCCATAATCGCATCATCACTGCCTGTATCATTAAATTAGCTTGCGTCAAACCAGGCAATCAATAAATCCCCCTTTCTTCCTAGAAACTAGAACATTAGGAAAAAAAAAATTAAAAAATTGCTGCTTGTGTTAAAAAACAAAAATGAAAATCAGTTTATAGTGTAGATTAACTAAAATAGTAACACATAAAAGGGTTATAAGCTTATATTTTTCCTAGTATAGAAGGGGAAAAAAAGAATCTCTTAGTATTTCAAATTAACAAAGCAGAGAAAGATGTGGGTTTCCTTTTTTTTTTTAAGGCACTAGACTGGAGACTTTTTCTCCCTTTCCTTTTCCTTTTAATGTCATATCCTAGGTGTTATTACAGTATTTTTAGTATGTAAAATATCTCCTTATTCAGGTTAAAGAAGACCACATAAAACAAGAAATGAATGCATAGCAACCAGTAATCTGCTCTGAAACATGAACTGTATCAGTTCGTATCAAATGAGTGTGACAGAAGATGGAGGACTTGAGCTGTCTGTAACTTCGTCTCTGTATCTCAGCAGCAATTAAAGGCGGCTAATGAGGGTCCTGCTGACCACCTCACTCCCGATGCTAAGCCCATCTTAGAAATCAAAGCATTCATTAACAACAAAGATTAAAACACTTGGTATTATTCGAACATACATTATTCCATCAGAAAAGAGATGGGATTTATGATTTAGCCAAGCTAATGAAAGAAAATTATTCCCAGAGAAAGAACAGTGAAAGAGAAGGGAAGCAGATGAGTGCTCTGACTCTTGGTGCGCTGATAAATGATGTGTTGAGCCGCAGAAGTGAGACACTGGGCTCCACCCTGACTGTGCCAAAAATGTTGGTGAAGGATGCTGCTTAACCTGCTGAAAGAAATGTTGTCACCCTACCTTTCTGCTCTGCAGTTACATTTCTGCTGCTTGCCCTGCACAATTTGAGCACTTCTGCAATGTCACAACCAGCCTGACCAGGCAGGAGATGACAAGGCATCTCTTCCTCCCTTTCTGGTAGCAGCACAAGCTTAACCAGCCTAAGCCAATGCAACACCTCACTCAGTCTTAGTGACGATTTCTAGATGATCCTGCAATGAAAACAAATAAAGTGGTTACATTTATCAAGTAGGAAAGAGTCTATGAATGTTTGGTCTGGCTTCCTGGGTAATGCAATCATTCAACAATTTCTGAACTGAGCCCTTATATACTTCAGGTATTTTCAGTCATGTCACATGTCAGTATATATTCAGCCCACTGTGCATACCAGTTTCCATCCCTGGGATTGGGAATTTCAAAGAAGATTTCGGAATATCTGGTTTTCCTGAGGATATCCTCAGGAGCATTTTGTGTGGTGCTATAGTATTTTGGGTAACTTGGGATTTATCTTCAGGCAAATGTGTAACTTCGGCTTATTGGATATACTTTCAAGCAGCTGGTTATTCTCTTTTTTCTAAAAGGAAATTCAATCTAGCACTTCGACATTCTTTGTTAGTACATTTTATGTTAACATCAAGACAGCAATCTATTCAATACTTGTTAATTTAATAGATTTGTTCCTCCTGGTATCACTATTCTGTAACAACCACTACCAGCACAGTGCAATTATAGGTAGGAGAAATATGCATTATTTACTTGAAATAAAGCAACATTAGAAGACTGAACTTACAAACACTATGATTTTTTTAAAATAAAGGATATTGTTATGCATTTTTGTTCAATATTTAGATTCATTCAATCTCATCAAAATAAGAGCTCTGTTGCTATGTCAAACTAATGTATACCACACATATATAATCATAAGGACTTTCCCATTTGTTTAATTCAGAGTAAAATTAATTTCAGTTGCAAAGTATTAAACCTAATGTTATTGACCAGCAGATGTATTTTCCTTCCTGGTTTTCATTTAGAAACTGGTTTTGATTCAGATAAGTGGAAAAAAAAGTAGAAAACACATCTTTATCCTCTCTACAGTTCCAGTAAAATCACCATAGACAAGTTATAGCTGTGACAAAACCATATGATTGCAGTGACAGGTTTTTATAAGAATGGAAATTTTTTTCAGATAAAAGGATGTTAAAGAAAAGGTATAATAAACAGCTATAATATACTATACAAAATGTATTTCTGGTAACAAGAAACAAAGAGTAGAAATTAATGAATGCTGGACAACAGAGATGTAAAATACAAAAACTGGAAGGACTGTTTCACCTTTTTCCATTTAATTGTGTTATGATTTTAATTTCTTCATCCTCTGTTAGACCAGGTTTTTTTAGGGTTTAATCTCTCTCTCTATAGTAAGTAACAAGTGATATAATAGAACTAGAGTATTTAACAAAAAAACACTTGGATTTATTGTGTAAAATGTGCTGATGAGAGAAAACACTTTGTTTTGTGATGATAAAAATTCAAAGGCTTCTGGTTTTGGTGTTTATGGATATACAGATATTCTCACTTGGAAAGAGAATTAGCGGTTAGAAAAACTACACAACAAACTCACCATCACATAAAGTCAATGTTATTGAAAATAACTGTATTTTAATTGTGCTCACCTTAAGTAATTTTTATTTTCAGAAAAGGAAATATGCTTTCTGAAGAACAATCATTAATATCCAAAATTGGTAATAGTGCAAAACTAGTTCTTAGCATGCTGTGATAGTCTTTGGGCTACATCTTTGGTTACAAATGTCTTTCCACAGTTTATGTGACCTTAAGAATAAACTCATGGAGCTTAAAGTAATTCTGAAGTCGTAGCAGATACCTTTCCATATGCCATGTAGTCTAGCCTGTAATTTGCACAGGATGAAAGATAACTGCTTGTTTTTTGGTCCTGAAGGCCTTTGAAAATTAGCTGGATTACACCTTTGGAAGTGAAGGGCCTATGCTGGCATTTTTGGACTAATTACAGCAACATATTTCTGTTCATGGGAGTTAAGGTATAGCAGAATACAGTAAGAATGGAAGTAGATTTGGAAATGCGTTGGGGCTTCAGGGGGGGGAGGGCTGGAAGTGGTGACACATCTAGTCCTCTGGTCCCAGAAGTCTGAATTCTACTTTGTCTTTGCTAATGAATGGCTGAATTGTGCTTGGTTCTCTGTCGCAGAAACACATGGTAGTTCTGTGTAGCAGCAAATCTCTCCTGTCACATGCTATTATGTAGTGTTATAGCACAATGCATTAAAGTGATATTTCATGAGGTCATTAGGACTGTATTCAACTTCTAAAACTGGAACTGTAGAAGCAACTGAATGCCTCAAAGTTTGAGCATTTTGCTTAAGTGAATTATACAGGATTTTGCAGGGAATAGAGTAAAGTCAGAAACACTTTCATCAGCAAAACCTTTGGTAACAAATATTCTCTTCTTCTGAAATACTAGGCTTCGGTTAGGGACAACTAATTGGTTAATTTTGAAGTGTTTTCTTTCCTTCTGCTTTTGGACTGCTCTTTGAACCCTCCAGCAAGGTAATGACAAACCAGGGCTAGCACTGAGGTTTCTTCCTGTGTAGCTCATCACCACTGGTTCCATTTTCATGCACACAAGTGTCAACACAAACTTTAGTCTGGTTCTCATTAATACAGAAGTTCTTCTCAAATGCATATTAATTTTTGCATGAGCCAAACACAGTACTTAACATCCCATCTAAACTGACAAGACTTCACTTCTATACTTTATGGTTGGACCTATCCCGCTCCAATGTTTCTTGATTAATATTTTTATTTTGAAACAGAGGACATCTTAGTATGCTTTTCTGCTTTAACGGTTGATTACAAACTTGTGTGGTCTGCCTTTAGACTGCCAATGATATGTTAAACACATTTTGAATGTCTTATTGCGAAAATTAATTCTAAAGATTTTATTATTGTTATTTTTGAGATAAATTTCAATGTTTGCTTTTACTAGCATCTGCCATGGTTTATTTGTAAAGTCCAGAGTCCTTGAAGTCATATCGGTGATTCTGGTCAAGAAACAGTAACACTGGTATTATTTCTAGAAAGAATACTAGGTGAGTTTCCTACCTACTTTTTTTTTTTTTTTTAATTAGGAAACTTTTTTTCTATATATGAACACTGTTTTGTCCTACTGCACCTGTAAGTAGAATGATACTTAGTCTTTTTATAAAAGACAGCCAAGACCAAGCTCTTCTTAATGGATACTGCTGCTGCTGAATTTTCTTTTGCTTTCTTCCTCACTCCTCCCACCCTCCATCCCCCTCTTTGTGTTATGCTTTTATAAAAGAAAAAGATGAGCTGAACCCTTAGGGGTGAGGAAGGGACTGAGAAAGCTAGGGCAGAGCTGTTTTCAGAGGGAGCAATCAAGTGAATTCTAGTGGGAAACTAGAAGCATGAAGGAGACAGTCAGCCTCTGGAGGTGAGGGAATCCCCTTGAAGGCCCTGGGAAATTTCTGAAGGGATGGGGCTCAGTGCTTCAATGTGTACCTGTTGAATTGGTAAAACTGAAACCAGGAGCAGACATACAGAAAGCAATGCATAACTCAATTTTTATTTTCTATCTTCTGTTTTCCAGTTGCTTTGAGTTTCGTATCTTTTTAAAAGTTGGAGGGGTTAATTTTATTTATTCATTTATTAAATTTTTTTTCTGGTTATTAGGAGCAGGACTTTCGGTCTTTTAGTGTACTTCTAATGGAGGAGAGGTCAATGTAGATCAACCTCAAAGCTCTATTCAGCTTGGGGTCTCATCAAGCTCAGCTAATGCCTGGTCTTGAGGGCTGGCTTGGCTCTGAACGCAGGTTTGGGCCCAAGCAACTGCTTAATCTCCTGCTGAAAGAAATCCTTATGCTTCAGGATGAATTTGAACATGGCAGGGATTCTGTTTGTTTGGCAATTGTAGCTAACATCTCTTTCTGAATTCAAACGATACCACAGTGTGTACTTGCGCGGGCTGGACTGACGTGGTATTCTTAATGTTAAAATAATAAGCAGTGCAAAGTTGTCCTGTAGGAAATGCAGTCAGAAGATAGATAAGCACAATTTAACTGCTTTCAAGGTTTTAAAGTACCACCCAAGTTACTTCTGTCATAATGCAATAAAAAGGAGGATTTTCAACAAGTTGGTATGTCGTCTCATGTTGTTTAAATTCACTCTCCTATTCTGCATATACTTTTCCTGGGCTGCAGACAGCAAACTAGTTTTTCACAAGAAGCATTGGTGGTAGCAAGGTTCTGTTTCAAGATCAGGCCCTATACTAGCTCCTTATTGCTTTTTAAGCTCATTTCTGTTTTGATAGATTAATAAACACTATCCCCCCAGTAGCTAATTTTCATCTGTCTGAGGGAGGTATTGCAAGTAACTGCAGCCTAGAAGGCAGGTTCACGGAGTCTCTCCCCTTTTCTGCACCTGTAATTGCACAGTAGTACTTTCCAGTGCTTGTCATGAAAAGTTTTACTTCTTTCTAGCAATACAAGATCTGTGGACAATTATTGCTGTTAAATACTTTTTAGAGGACATTCCTACACTTTTACTCTCTGCCCGCATGAACTGTAAATATCCTCAGCAGACTTGAAGTTCTCTAGATCCCTTGTTTCCCCTAAGGATTTATTTTTTCACAGCCGTTGTTCTGTTTTTACAACATACTTACTGTTTTTGTATCTTCAGCTCATTTGTATCTAGTTTCACAAACACTTCCAAGGGTTTTGTTGAGCACTCTTCATTGGAAATAACTGTTCTCTTTTCATGGACTCATTTGGAAGGAATTTATTAGTTCCTACACATTTTTCACTGGATATAATTTCCATTGTTAAGGTAATGTCTGTGGCACTCCTTGAGAGCCAGATTTGATACTCTGAAACACAGTGAGTAGGACCTTGCTTCAGGCATGAATTCTTTCAATTCATCCTACGACTGTAAATTTGTATGGAAAAAATGCTTTTCTTCATAGCCTTGCAATAATTCAGGAGATCAAAGCAGATAAACCTGTTATCTCCATCCTTGATGGTTTTCACCACTTACCTGGATAAACCTCTTGAGTAGCCTGGTCTGACCTCAGAGCTGCCCTGGCTTTGAGCAGGAGTTTGGACTAGAGACGTCCTGAGGCTCCTTCCAGCCTGTGATCCTAGGATCCTACTGACTCAATCAGTATCTGTTAATAAAAAAAGTGTTGGGTTTTTTGTGAATACACTATCTTCTCAGAAAAAAATTAAATCATAAGTGCTTAGCCAGAGTTGAACACTTTATGTCCGTTTTCTGCAGTGAAGTCTCTGAATATTTCCACATTTATTCGCTATGGCTCATTACTTATATTTTTTGTAGAAATGTACTTATGTTTTGGTTTCGGCTGCCGCCGGCAACAAAAGCGCCACGCGGCCGCCCCTCCCCCTGCCGGCGTGCGGAGGAGAACGGAAAGAAAAGAGGCAGAAACCGGTGGGTCGGGATAAGGGCAGTTTAACAGAAACAGCAAACAGAGGGAACAGGAACAACAATGATACAGATAAGGAGAAAACACGACAAAACAGACCGCACAACAGACCCTCTCTCCCGGACAGGACCGGCGCCGCACGCTCCCGAGCCGCGAATGAGTCCCCGCCGCGCCGCCCCCCCCACCGGAACGCAGCGTGAGGCCCAGGCTATGGAATACCCGGCTCTGTCTGGCCAGGTGGGGGTTGGGCCAGCCCACCCGGCTGTGCCCCTTCCTGGATTCTGGTGAAAATTAACCCTGTCCTGGCCGAACCCAGGACAACTTATTTTTTCTAGCTTTTGTAGACTGCACATCAGGGGCTTAATTTTTCTCAGGTCTTTTCTTCAGTCTTTTGTTCATGGATTATCCATAGTGCTAGTTTCACCTGTATAGGAGGAGGGAAGCCTCTCTGATTCATCTGTCTGTAACAAATTTTGCATTTAGCTTTCATGACAAATATGTTAGCAGGTGTATAGTTTGTTGCTGACCTCCCTTTAAGTCTTCATACTCAAAATTGTGCCCAAGTCTTGCAAAATCCTGTCACGGGAAAAATTCACATTACACAGAGACATGAAAACTGACTTGACTGCAAAAATAAAAAGTTGATTTACAAATATCACCATAAAGCCAGTGTTGCCATTTGCTGAACTTGTATTCAGAGGTTTTGTCATCAGAAGATGCCGCGAAGTGTCCCAGTCTCTTGGACGGGGTAGTCTCAGGTAGTCTCTGAAGTTTGGGTAAGCTAGTAAGGATTTCTTCTTTCACAGCCTGTCCACCTACAGCTGATCATCTGGAGGCAGTATTTAGAATTAAAATGTAAAACAGCTTTTGCTTTAGAAGATTCAGAAGTTTTGTAGTGTGGGTATCAATGACTTTTTTTTCTATAATGGAATGGCTTTTTTAACTATACTTCTTGTATTTCATGCTTGGACATACCCTTTCCCATCTGCAGTTCTGAGTGTCTGGTTTCTCAGACTCTCTCAATTCCTGTCTCCTGAGTGGGTGTGAAGGGTCTGAGCACCCTTGCGCCTTTGCAGCCACAGGCCTCTCCATCCGCCGCCTCAGCTGAGACGGCAGACCGAAGGGCCTCGTCAGCGCACTGTCCCTCGCACGCTGGTGTGCCACCCCTAGGCTTATCTCCAGGGAGCCTGGTATTGTCCCTTTCCCCCTTCAGATCTGGTTTAAAGCTCTTTCAGTCAGCCCTCCTAACTCCTGTGCAAGGATCCTTTTCACGCTTTGAGACCCATGTACCCTGTCTGTCACCAGCAGGCCTCCTGTCATGTAACCCATGACCAAAGAACCCAACGTCCTACCAGTGGCTCAAGGCTCTGACCCAGGGGTTGATCTGCTGGCTCCTCCTGTTTTTTCCCTCTCATTCCCTGCTGCTGAAGAGACAGAGGAGAACACAGCCTGTGCTCCTGATCCCGTAACCAGTTACGCTGAGGCCCTCCGAGTTTTAGTTGCCACTTGGCTGCTGCCTACCTGAAAAATCGAATGACCTGAAAAATCAGATGATGATACCTGGCTTCATCAAATAGATAAGTCTTACAATACCATCAAGCTTACATGGAAGAACTTATATTCTGAGTACATTTTAAAAGATAAGATTAATAGATAATTACTTTAATAGATAAGAAACTTGCCAGCTAGACTTGCAAGAACAACCTTTTCAAAACATGAAACACAACAGTATGTGTAATATATGTAAATTACTGTTAGTAAAGCTGAATAGGTTTTTACATAACAAAAATACGTCAAATAGAAATAATGTGTTTAAGTTAACGAAAGCTGAAGCAGCAACCATTAGGAGACCGGCCTTGTAGTTTTTAGCTGATCTCTACTTCTTGCTACGCTTCTAGCTGTCGCAACAGATGCTGTAACCATTATCCCTCATTCTGATGCAGCAGGTAAATACTGCTTTATTACCTCTGAAATTAAAAGATTGTAATTTTGTATCTGTATTTTACCAAAGCAGTGGATTGCACATTCAGGATTTTTTTACCTTCAATTTTATATACTTTCTAGTATCTGAGGATTTAATAGAATGACTTTGAGAATCTGTTATTATAAACACAACAAATTATCCACAGGATAATGGATAGAAAGCGATCAGTTACCAGAACATAAATCTGTAACATTCACTCATAGTTAGTAATAACAGAAGAATGGCAAGGCTGATTTATTACTTGCTAGTGTATCTATTCCTGATCATGATCTTTTAAATTATAATACATAGAAGAATATAATTCAAGTTATTAAAATGAGAAAGCTATTTTCTGTTTTCTATATACAGTAACTTCAAACCTTTCTCATTTTCTCATAAATCTAGGAATAAGCATAACCTGCATCAAAGTGTAAAGAACAATGTTAGACATATAGCTTATTTTTAAATCTCATATTCCATCAACACAAAGGATACTATGTGTCAGAGAGTGCAAGAAGATCGAGCTTTAGAAAGCCTACCATGGAAAGACATCATCATTCATAAATATCTGAAAACCTCATAACGACAAAACAGACTAAATCCATTCAGATGTTAAAATCATACATATAATATTGGCTTAGTGGTTTTATTTCCTATTTGAGCCATGCCTTTCAGTACATTGGAGAAGCCTCCTTGTGATAAATTTCGGAATCTCTGTCTCTATTGTGCTCTAAACTCTCCCAAAAAGCAAGAAAACCAGCAGTGATTGCTGTTGGTCACAGTCCCATAAGTGACCATATCTGTGAGGGAAGAAGGTATCAGAAGAAACCCTGACTTTTATTCTTATTGTCCCGCTGTTGACAGATTTTTAAGGTTACAGAAACATATTATTTGCTAGCCAGAAGCTAGAAACCAGTGATCTGCAGCATAGAAGGGCAAACATCATTAGAAAATTGGTAAGACTTGAGATGTTCCCTCCTGAGTAACCTGGTTAGAGATTACTGGGGGACTGTTGCCTCTTTTCCTGGGCAGAGCTGGATCCTGACTCACCCTTCTGTTATGGGCTTTCATAAGGTATATCTACAAGTGTAGCAGCTGTGGTATATGTAGTACACTTTCAAATGGAAGTGGAAAACCCACAGGATGAGGAAACAATGTGAAGTTACCAGGTCTTATACTGATAACTGAATACATTGCCTGTGGCCATAAAGAGGACAAAGCCAGGCGGAGGCATGTCAAAATATCACAAGGAAATGGTCAAAAGTTACACCAAGACAAATTTCAATTGGGCATAGAAGAAAAAAGTCACAGTGAGAGTAGATAAGCAACAGAGTATGTTGTCCACATGTGAAAATATGAATAAGTCCCTTCTTCGGGATATTAGAAATGTAACTAGACAAAAGTGTTCAAAACTCAGCTGAAAAAGTCCTGAGCAGCCTGAAGTAATGGGACCTGCTTTCTGCAGGGGATTGGACTAAATGACCCTAGAGGGTCCTCTCAATTTAAATTACTTTGTGAGTCTATGAAATAATACAGACACTGAGATTCTTCTTTCAAAAAAACACACATGGTATTATAAAGATTCTTTTTTTGACACTCAGGTATGATCCAGATCTGGAGTAGGAAAGACATGTGCAACAAAATATTTCTAAACCTACTACAATGACTTTTCTCAGACTATCCAAAAAGATTTTAGGAAAAAAAAGGGTTTAGAAATGGATTTCTCCTTCCTTAATTGGTTTTTATTCACTGACACTTGATTTTATTGATTTCTAGCCTTCCAGTAACTTGAATAATTTTTGCAGTGGATCAGTACGAAATTTCACTCCAAACAGCAATTTAATTTACTCAGGGAAGAGAAATCTAATTGGCAGTTAGATCAGCTTTCAAAGCCTAAAGTAAAAGACAAGCCAGTTTAGGTTTAGGTTCTCAAACAGTGCACAGCTGTGATTTAGCATCCAGAGTTAAACTTCAGCCCTGACTTAGGTAATATTTTGCCACTTCAAGAATTTTCAGCTCTACTTAGGTGTTTAAGCTTCTTTTTTTTGCCCCCCCC
>Ga0065711_1031065_pt1 | contig 30670 bp, 17 predicted proteins | sample Hoacrofraction12_FD_59098 | JGI IMG/M metagenome (GOLD analysis project Ga0065711, IMG submission 59098) | Hoatzin crop microbial communities from Cojedes, Venezuela - Epithelial fraction 12 v2 (version 2) | ecosystem: Host-associated > Birds > Digestive system > Esophagus > Crop | place... | reverse complement strand
CCCCAAATGATTTAAGAATGCTTTCCAAAAGTTCATTCTTTCTTTGCCTGAAGTTAGGTAGCTGTGCCCATATTTCGGCACCTAAGTAAGTAGAAGAAAGTTTCACAGTTGGTGAAGCAGCATCTGCAGGTGATGTTGACTAAGTGGAAATGCATTGAACTTTTAACTTAGATACCTGGATGGAATGTTGTTATTTTCTTTAGTAACACTGGCTTCCTAAGAAACTAAAATTCTGTGACTTGAAGCAAAGTATCTTTTGTGTAATTTTTTTTTACTGGAGTAGTAAATAGGAAAAATTTCTTATAAGTTTCTTATGTTAAAAAGGAAAATTCTTGGTTTGTAATCACGATCTTAATTTAAAATAGTCTAGAATTTGGTGGAAAATAACAACAATAATACTGATGAAAAGAATATACAGCGTATAATTTTCTGATCGCCTAATGCCCAGCTCACTCCTGAGCAGCCATTACCCTGCTCCAGCCAGCTCCCCCACTTAAATACTGAAGATGACATCATATGTTATCAAATATCAAAATTGTTGGGCTAGTTTGGGTCAGCCCTCCCGGCTTCTTGTGAAAATTAACCTTATCCTAGCTGAACCCAGGACATTATCTACCTTTTCTTCTGTACCATCTGCGTCATGCCCAGGTCCCACACTTTCCAATTAATCACCATCACTTTTCCTGCTTTGATGTATCTGTGTATATGTATACACATAACAATTAACTTAATGGTCCATAGACTAAGGGAATGATAGACACAGATATCATTCCCTTAGTCTATGGACTATCCCTCTGAAATGACCATTGAGTTCATTTAACCCATGACTTTGGGCTCCATCTGTCATACCAGTCTTTCAGGGCAGAGATGATGTGTGTTGTTGGATGGTTACATGCTGCATCCAGAGCTCCGAGCTGGTGTATCTTGCACGGCCCGTGTCCGCGGTCTGCGGGCTGCAGATGCTCATCTAGAGGAAGTGGCTGGGCGCCAGTTGCTGATGCCAGGCCTAGTTCCATCACCTCTGCACCTGTCACTCCGGAAATACAGATGGACTCTGACTCTTTGTAATCTGATGGCACTGATGTACACTGTCCACCTGTGTCCACTAGAGCTTTATACTCTTGTGGATCTGCTGTGCCAGACCATTGAATCCACACTGTCCAATAAATGCGGTTATCCCTTTCCTACACCTGGCTGGAGGCAGGGCCCCTCTAATCCTGGTCAGAGTATTTGTTACTCATTTCTTGTAAAAAGAACTGAGACGTCCCTTCAAGTGGATCGGAAGTAAGACAAAACTGTCTACCTTGTCTGGAGAGCTGCCCGCTGGAAACTGGAGTGGCATTTTTTCTAGCAGAATCCCATTTTGTGACTGGTTTTCCTTCCAATTCACACACTCGTGCCTCTAGGGTTGAGGTAGGTTTTGCATCCCACTTCCTCATGTCCTCTCTGTGTTCATGCAGGTAAAACCACAGGGTGCCCTGTGGTGGGTACCCTCTATGTCCTCTCTCTTGAAGAGGCACGCTTACTCCTAATAGTTGAGACACTGGTCCATACAGGTGGGGGTTAGGGTTAGGACATACTCTCTTTGATTTGCTGGACCTCCCAGGACAATTTCTCCATGGCCAGGATGAGGGAGGAAGAGAGACTTTCTTCATATTGCCAGAGTCAGCCAGCCACTTCATCCACCTTCGGTGCCTCTTTGCCTTTTCGGTCCCTTATTGCCAATGAGCTGGCCTATGAGGATGGTGCACTCCATACAAACCTCCTCCACATGTGTCGTGTGCACTGGACTTCATCTGTGTCTGTGGGTAGGTGTGCATTGTATGGATAATAATAAACCAGCTCCCGCATAGCTAATTTTCTCAGGTACAGGATACCTATCTCCATAGTGGCCCACTTGCCTGGATAACACCCAGTATCCTCACTGAAGGGGTACATTTCCCTCATGCCTGACAGAAGTCGCCTTCAGAGGCTGAGCGCTTGTTCCTTTTTTCCAATGGCTTTGTTAATGCCCCCTTCCTTGGCCAGGGACCCCAGCTGCTTGGCTTCCTTGCCTCTGATTCTAAGCTACTGGCCCCATTATTCCAGCACCACAGCAGCCAGGTGACAATGTGCTCACCTGGGTGGCAGCTGAAATTTTTCTGCTTACTCAAGGACAGGGATCGAGTGATGATCTCTGGTTCTGCCTCTTCCTCTTGCTTTCGTGATGGCCCTGGTTCATCATCATCCCTTACTGGGTCAAGTGATTGTTTTGCGTATTTCTTTCTCTGTATAGGGACGACTGGAAAGCTGCCTGGCAGAAGAAGACCTTGGGGTGTTGGTTGACAGCCACCTGAACATGAGCCAGCAGTGTGCCCAGGTGGCCAAGAATGCCAGCGACATCCTGGCTTGTATCAGGAATAGTGTGGCCAGCAGGAGTAGGGAAGTGATCGTGCCCCTGTACTTGGCACTGGTGAGGCCACAGCTGGAGCACTGTGTTCAGTTTTGGGCCCCTCACTACAAGAAGGACATTGAGTTGCTGGAGCGTGTCCAGAGAAGAGCAACGAGGCTGGTGAGGGGTCTAGAGGACAAGTCTTACAAGGAGCAGCTGAGGGAACTGGGGCTGTTTAGTCTGGAGAAGAGGAGGCTGCGGGGGGACCTCATTGCTCTCTACAACTACCTGAAAGGAGGTTGTAGTGAGGCAGGTGTTGGTCTCTTCTCCCAAGTAACTAGTGACAGGAAGAGAGGCAATGGCCTCAAGTTGTGTCAGGGGAGGTTTAGATTAGATATAAGGAAAACTTTCTTTACTGACAGAGTGGTCAGACATTGGAACATGCTTCCCAGGGAAGTGGTGGAGTCCCCATCCCTGGAGGTTTTTAAAAAAAGTGTAGGTGTGGCACTTCGCGATATGGTTTAGCAGGCATGGTGTTGTTGGGTGGATGGTTGGACTTGATGATCTTAGAGGTCTTTTCCAACCTATGATTCTATGATTTCCGGCATGGGTTGGTTTTTTGGTTTAGCTGCATTTCCCGTCGTGGGGATTGGAGTAGCAGCGATGCCCATCAGTTTGTTTTCCCCTCTTTCCCTTGAGAGCATTGAATAGTGTTGAACAGGGCGGCTCGGTAGGCATGGGCCATACCTCAGCGCATTGCAGTGGTTTGTATCTCTCTGGAATGGCCAGGGTGACAGCACAGTTTTTCCAAATATTTTACTAGTTTGTCAGGATTCTGCACTTATTCAGGGGTGAGGTTCAAATATGCTGGAGGTGCCCCCTGTCCTACATACTTGCCCATATTATCTCACACACCCTACCACTCATAACTATCTAGCCTCAGGACAGATCTCTAGGTGATATTTTTAAATAGTTGTTTAATCCTAAATAAGACCTGAAACCCATTCAGGATATGTTGCAGTAGGAGTATGCTGGCTTGAACATCCCCCAGATCCTCAAAAGCTGTTTTATCTAGCCTGAAAGAGAAAGGGGAAGTGAAAGAGCAGGGGAATGTACCCTGCCTTCCCCCCCATCTTCCCCATAGATTGGATGTGATTATTAATAAATGCTGAGAGGGAGCGCCCCCCGGTAGGGGCATGATAACAATGCCACATACAAATACCATGTTAACTTTGTGGCCAGCAGTGTTATCATATCGTAAGCTTGTATTATATAATAATACGAATCATTTTGCCAGAGGTGATAAACATCACCATAGGGAGTGCATACAGCAGTTAAGCATTTACATAACACAACCATGTGACCAAACAAAACACCATTGTGACCAGCGACTACTTAACTAATATAATAAATGTGTCTAACAAATTATAACCAAGTTGTTTTAGCAGACTTTGGTCAGACTTGCCATTATCCCACCTCTTTGAGCCCCATGTTGGGCACCAAAAGGGACTGTCATGGTTTAGCCCCAGCTGGCAAGTAAGAACCACGCGATTGCTCTGTCACTTCTCCCCCAGTGGGATGGGCAGGAGAATCAGAGGAAAAAGGGAAAACTCGTGTGTTGGGATAAAGATAATTTAACAGAAAAGCAATGAGAGAAGAAAAATAACAACAATAATACTAATAAAAAGAATATACAGAGTAGAATTTTCTCACTGCCCAATGCCTAGCTCACTCCTGAGCAGCAATCATCCATCTCCAGCCAGCTCCCCCACTTGAATACTGAGTATGATGTCGCATGGCATCTAATATCCCATTTGTTTGGCTAGTTTTGGTCAGACCTCTCAGCTTTTTGTAAAAATTAATTTTATAACATATATTTACTTATGTTGCTTTCACACTTTTCTATGTTAACTCTGTTTCATATCACTTCGTTGCTATCTGAAATTGCCTGAGCTACACATTGGATATAGAAATAATAATGTGTCTCCAGAGCAACGAACCTCTAAATTCATGGGTCAATAATCTAGGCAAAGAGATTTTAATGCTTCCTCTGCAAGTCTACTCACTTTTCTTCTTTTCTTCTTTTCTTCTGCAGAAGGGGTTTGTGTGCTGAGTAATGGCCCATGCAATTTCAGATAGGAAAAAAGTGATCTGTGAAACACAGATCTCAGCACACCATAAAAAAAGGTGAAAGGTGCATAACAGCATTTGTTTACTGAACATGGATAATTATGACACATTATTTTTTAATAATTTTATATATTTAAGGTTCAGAAGCTGGAATGGCTTCTAAAGTAGAATTCTGAAGCTATAGTATTTGGTGCAAAGCAACAGAAGTTCGTTCTCAACAGTTTGTGAGAGAAAAACCTATAGAAGTGCAGTGCGAAGCCAAAAGCAATTTGATTTGTGTTGCCTGATTTTTGTTTTTTTCCTAGTGATAGTTAAAGCTAAAAAGGATATCTCTGAGTCACTCTGATGACAGAATGTTCTTGCTAGTATGGACCTATATTTTGTGAAGCTCTAATCTTCTTTTCCCTTTCCTCTCATTTTCTCCAATATTCCTTTCTTCCACATATTCTCCTCCTTCCAGTCTGCTGGGATTGTTTTTATTTGTGTATTTGCTTGACAGGTAATGGAAATAGATTTAGGACAGCTGTCTTAAAATTACCATATAAACAGGGATATTAATATCAGCCTGTGAGTTGTTCTGTCTTAAATGTTATTGCTATTTCTTCTGTTGGGTAGACGTTCTCTGTGCACTGTTACAATTTTAGTAATAACTTCATCCCACGAAGAACAGACTAAATTTGTCGCTCTCAAGACACAATTACAATTTTTGGAAATACAGTTTCTAAAAATAGATCATATCCTTTGGGTTCTATCACATTTTACCTTTTGAAGCTTGTAATACTCCTGCCCAGGAAATATGCAAGAGTTCAATAAAAAGAATTAAATATGAATAATCAAGACTGCTACATACTGACACTTGTTTTAAAAGCACTGTCTGGCATCAGTACATAGTTGTATGTCAGCTTTATATTTGAATGAAAGAGAAAAAAAGACTAGAGATACATTTCATTTGAGATAGTTAAATAACTGCCAATCATAACTCTGTTGTGTCTTATACATGCTAGGTGTAACTTCAGTCACTTTAAAATGTTCTGTAAGGAAATTGAAGAACTGCTGAAAAAGACTTTTTAAAATTCGTTGTAGTGCAAAAAAAAAGTTTATAAATATCCTGATAATACTAAAAATCTTGTGTGTAGTGTAAAAGTAAAGAAACACTAGTAGCAGTGTTTCATATTGTAACTTGATCATGAAGTATAACTGTAAATTCCAAAATTAGCCAAGGATCCTATACTATGCTTTAAATTTCTCCAGAAACACATAAAATAGTTTATTTTTCCATTAATAGGACACAATGTTTTATTTTTCAGTTCCCCCTGCAATTACTCTGCTACAGAAATCCTTTAATGCCACTGCAGATCGAGGAGAGGCAATAACTTTGTTCTGCAGAGCCACTGGATCACCTCCACCAGAAATCAGCTGGTACAGGTAAGTTCAGTTGAGGTCTGCACATCAGAGCACACTGTTTTAACGTGTCATGATTTTATACCACAGTCCATTAAGCTGTGAACCCTTAATTTCTTTACTGAATTTTAAGAGCATTTGCTGTCCATTTCTGTTCTAACTTCTAAAGCTCAATTCAGCATTAATAAGTGAATGAACTCACACAAATTCAATTGTACTCAGGTTACCAGCAAGTGACATAAATGTAAAAAGTAACTAAAATGCCGTATTGACATGAGTTCTTCATATTTGAGTGGCTTTAGACACCCCTAGGATATGGAAATGCTTCATTGAATAAGTTTCAAGGGTATTTTATGTAATTTTTACAATGTAGTATGTTTTGAAAATGGAACTGCTTTTGAAGTTCACATGTGGTTTTTGATGATATCAGTAACATGAACATAGTACAGCTATGTCAGTTGGGAACACTTACCATGTAACCTCTGTAAAAATCTAAATACCCATACACTCTATACTCTTTCAGTTTTGATATAAAGTATCTCAGACACCTCATACCAGGGCACATTTCTATTGTAGACGTGAATAATTTGCAAGTCCTTACATTGTTTCAGGTGAAATAAAAAGTCATTGTATTTTCAAAATGGACATAGAATGGATTTCCATCAATTCTTAATCTCCTATGGAATCTTTGAACAATACTAGATTCATTTTAAATGTTACCTTCCTTTGACTGACATGTTTATCTTAATGTGCCATAAGTCAAATGTAGATTTAAATTTTTATCTTGTGCAATTTGAATCTCAGGAGATTTAAATAAATAGAATACAAAGTTAATTCCTTAATGTGGCTTATAATTCAAAATTTGGTGGAGAGGAGGGAAATCAAAACAAAATATGAAGAGCCCAAATTAAAAAGCTGGTAGTGAGTTCAAACTAAGGTTGAATATTCTAATTATATTAATGTCTTTGAAGTAGTTTTTTACAATGTCTTGGTCTTACTTGGGCAAAATTCTTAAGAGTTGTCTGAAATCTGGTATCCTAAATGGTCTTGTTTTAAGACAATCAACATTAATGATTTATATTGTTCAGAAAGAATGCATAAATTTCCACGGTTTGTGGATACTTCTGTTCAGAGTTGTGGGTTTTTTTTGAATATTTGATAAATATTACAGTATATGCACAGGCTAAATGTCTTGGAGAGACACTTATCTCTGTCTACTGATCAGAGCCTACTTAAGGATTTTCCCTTGGTTTGCCAACCCCTGAGACAACTGACTTTTTTAAACCATTCATTAAATACATTTTGTAAAAGTTTTACAAAAGCTTCACCTGCCTCTGTACAGGATAATGAATCTTAAACGCGGAATCTTCCGTTCCTGTTTCAGGAACTATTTTATAGTGAGAAATATCAGCTTGTGTGCCTCCCTTCCCTGTTGCTTTTTTTTTGCTTTCATTCTCTATTTTGTCTTATTAGGCTATAAATTCTTGGCAGTAGAAAATATTCTTGCTTTTTTATTTGCCAAGAGTGAGAGGTTGTAAAGTGCTAGGTGGAAAAGGCCCATGGTCTCTGTGACAGGATATTATAATTGATATGCAAGCAGGAAAAAAAAGATGAGAGGAGCTAAGTTATTTTTTCTAGAGGAAGAAAACTTGGTTCTAAATTGTACTGCAGTACTAAATATCTGCATCAGATTTCTAAAATCTCTGTCCTGAACTGTTCAGGTCCCTTTTCACTCACATGTAGGTAGCCAATTAAAAGAATTCAGAATCAGCTGATATCTTCCTCTTGTCCTTGAACTTATCTTACAGATATGTCAAGATAAAGACCTTAGTTTTCTAGAATATTTCAGATGTTTTTTCTTTAGAAATCAGACTGAGTATTGTAAAACTAGATCAACATAACCCTTCTTGATTTTGAGGAAAATCTAGAAAGCATGGTTAGTGATAGAAAAGTCTGTCGAAACTGATTATTTAATATTAGTATGCTTGTTATCCATTGAGAACCTAATTTAATCTCTTTATCGGAATTAATGGCCAAGATGTAAATTTCATCCTGTTTAGTGTACTTTTTGATGTTGAGTGTAATTTGATGTTAACGTTAGTTTTATGTGTTTCTTTTGTAATAAGCAAGTGGAATTACATCTTGCATCTGATTAAGTGTTAATGGTGATTTTGGAAGGATTATAACCTTTGGTTATAGCAAGTTATGGGAATCATGTGTTCAGTTGTACTCCCAACTGTACCGTTTGTCTACGTGAGTTCAATCATTTTATTTAATTTGCCTCAGGTTAAGCATTTGTAAAATGGGCATGTGTAATAGAGTGACTTAATGGAAGTCTGTTTTCTGAATACGTAGCATTGCTAAGAAAAAAAGTCCAGAGAGATGCAAACTATTATGACAGAGTATGATGTTTCCTTGTAAAACATTCAGAAGTATACTGAGCATTCTGGAGAGCTGAGGAAAAGCTCTGATAAAAAGGGTGGGAATAATTTCTGTTCCATACTGCTGGAGGATTTTCGTTATATGGTATAGAAAGTATATCCGTAACTGTTGAGATAGTTCTTCAAAATTAAGGACCTCTTTTATACACAGTTCAGTGTTCTTAAAATGGGCTCTGACACCAATTATTCTCTCATTCACCCTATTGAAGTTTGTTTAGCAAGACCTGCATAATTTGGAACTGTCATTGTATAGCCTTACCTTCCTTACAATCCACTGATATTTTAGTCAATTAAAAAAGAAATTATCGTGATTTTTTTTTTTTCTCGTTTCCTTTTTGGTTTCCAATGAACTGATTTAACAGGTCAGCTTCAGCTAGGGCATGAAAAATGGCTCTATTTTTAAAATCAAATGAGACAGTACTGTTGAGGTGGCTTATATATGCCTCTGTGTTGACGGTAAGCAAAATGCTGGCAAAATAGTAGTTTCAAGCTTTAAACTTTTTAAGACAGTATCTAATGTGGTAAAGCTTTAACTATTTACATCAACGCTTTTCATTACCAAATGCAAACAATGTTGAAGAATTTGTCAGTTTAAATTGAAGGCATCTGAACTAATGTGTAAATCTTTCTCAAAAAACCGCATTAGATTACTTACAAATTAGTTGATTTGAAATACCTAGTCAAGAGGAAAGGTCACCTAGGTTTGGTTGCTGCTGTATTTAGTATGCATATATACTTTGTTGATATTTCATGGTCCGAGAGAATCCAGTTCTTTCACCACTTAACTGGTATCTTTGCTGAAGCTGATATTATATTAGTGTAAAGCATAACCTTCAGAGAAGCAATACACTAATAGAATTAAATTAGTTGGGACTGAAAGATAAAGATTCAAATGTACAGGTCATGATCTGGAAATCTTTATTCATGTGAATAGTCCTGTGAAAAAACAATTATTGTTTACGTCTGTGGAGATAATTTGCACTAGTAAAGTTTAGCTGGATCGATCCCCTTGTCTTTACTGACAGGACTTAGAATTATCTGACAAAAGAAATAACCCGCTTTTAATGTGTTATTCATGTTTTCTTGTTCTCCAATATCAGCATCATTCTGAATCTCTCTTGTTTGATAGAGGGTCCAGGGAAATGTTGATAATCTCATCTCTGCTTAGAAATTCCATATATATAGGTGACATTTGTGATAACAAGCATTTGGAAACTACTTCTGACCTTCAATATAGACTTTTGTCTCCTAACAGAAATCACTAGATTTTTTTTGTGAAACCACCTATGTGGAAAATTAGACCCTTTCTGTTCTGGAAAACAATTTATATGATTTGCTTTGGAAAGGTTATGAACAAGTATCACAATAATGTCTTGAAGTGGACAGCTAAGCGGACAGGTGTTATTTATGAAAGTGTTACAAAAATGCAAGACAAATCCTATTAACAGATATTAATGTTCCCAAGAAAGAAGCAGTATTCTCACTTTTAGGGAAAATACTGTTTTAGAAAATACGAAATGTATGTAGTTATCAACATTATTTAAGTCAAAAGTGAAAAACATAGTTGCTCAAATCTTGAAATAGAACTAGATTTCCTAAACTAGGCATATTGAATTGAGTAGAATATTTCAGTAATGCATTTTGGTTTCATTTTACAAAGTTTCTTTTTAAGTAATTGGCATGGTCAGCAGGATTATCAATGCTGGTGAAAATCAGGCAATTTTTATGTAGGTGCTTATAAGAAGCAAGTATTGATGATGCAATAGAAATAAGATCAAAAGAAGCCTACAACAAACTAGGCAGAATGAGAAAGAAATAAAATATTAAAATTGCAGTCTTGGAAAAAGAAGCTGTTTTGATAGCTGTGTGTATGCCAAGGTGCTCAAATGGACCAGTCAAGCCTCAATCAGCCCTCAGAATTGTTCACAGGTTTCATTATTTCTGTACCATCTGGTCAGAAGTTATTCTAACATCTGGAGACATGCCTGCTTACTAAGTTGTGGCTAGCCAACAACAACTGAGAGGAAATAATTTGGGAGGGTTCTTTATGTGCCAATAGCCTCTATGTGTATGTAGTTTAAAATATTTTTTATGTGTTGGTACTTTGTTACTAGTATGAACTGCAACAGTTACACTTAGAAAATATGCTTTTAAATATTTCTCACATTCAAGTATGCATTTGTCTAACTGATTTCCTTCTCTCCTTCCTTGAGTGTAAGCCATATATTAGAGTTCTGTTCACAATCATTTTCCTAACATTAAGTCAATATTGAACATTTAAAAATAAAGTTGTTATTGTATTTTCGATATGTATACATTTTAGAACTTGACAATAAATTTGTGAAGCTGGAGTCTTGAACGTCAAAATGCAGTTCAGAATGCTTGTGTCTAGAATGTGCACATTCTTATGAAAAAAAGACTGTGATCCTGCAGAACAATTTTTTTTCATGATAAATTCAGCTCCCTTCTATACATACTGACAATTTGTGCCAAGGGAGTTAATGCATTTTTGAGGCTAACATAATGGCAGTCTCTTCCTTCAAAGTTTGTTTTCAACATATTGATGCTTCCATAGCACATTGTTTCAGACTTTGGAACCTACTGGTTGATTTATACATTGTTTTTATTTTTTTAGGAATGGTAAACTTATTGAAGAAAATGAAAAATATATGCTGAGTGGAAGCAATACAGAGCTAACAATAAGAGATATAAAAAATATTGATGCGGGTTCTTATATGTGTAACGCTAAAAACAAAGCAGGAAATGATAGAAAACAGACATTCCTTCAAGTTTTTGGTAAGTACTGCATGGTATGATTCATCCTTCCTTTTTAAATGTAAACATTAGGGAACTGAGGTGATAATTCACAATTTTCAGTGGAACAGTATTCCTGCAAGGTGTCTACTGATGCGGCAAACCACTATCTGTATCATTTTACAGCTTTTTTCTCCCTGTTGGCTACTTTAACCTTTACACTTGAACTTAATTTTTAAAAGGCTATCTTCGGCATTTGCTTTTCTACTATTGAGATATAGTACCATGGAGTGTTAAATTGTTAATTCACTCTGGTTTTCCTTTAAAAGTTTGTTGCTTGCAAGAAACAGAGAAGAAAGAGGAGAAAATTCTGAAAGGGGAAAATCAGGTTATTTGGACTTCTAAGCAGTGCTTTTTTTACAAGAAGACTCATGATTTTTTAACTTGTTTTTCTTCCTTGATTTTTATTTTTTAAGTGCATAATTGCAGATTTAGTCACAAAAATATTGTCTGATCTGAGTTTCAAAGAATGAAAGTAATAACATGAAAACTCTTTCTCTTTCTATGCTCTACCACCCAGTCTGTGGTCATGCTTCTCTGCTATACATAGAACTGGTTATTTCTTTGAAGATTTGTATAGCTCTAGGCTAGTGAGAGTAAGCATCTGTGAGAATGTAGAAAACCTCCCTCAGAATCATCGTGCAGGATGGAGGCTGTAGCTTACTTACGAAAAACCTACAAAAAAAGTAATGTGTTGGGGTTTTTTACATTAACTAGAGCTTGTAGTAAAGACCGTCTATATTTGAATAGCTAAAGCACGTACTTAGGACAATGGCAAATTAAATTTTAAATCCCAGTTAAAACTACTAGTAATTTATACAAAGTGAAACAATTCTAACAGGAGAGGGCAGTCTGATAACTTGCGCTGGAATAGCTAAGCTGTTGGGTTGGCTAATACTGTCATTTGGGATCTAGGAGCCTGAGGCTGAAGCCATGGTTTCAGGTGAACAGGTTAGCTGTGTCCCTGTGCGTTCCACTGTCCTTCCTATTTGAGAGACTCTTCATAGCGCTCCGTGCTGTGCTGTCTCCAGTCTTCTGTACTGCAGATGGGTTGCCTAACCATAGGGCTACTTTGTTGTTCTGAGGTACTTGAAAATTCTTCTTAGTTATTTTTCAAGAGTAGGAAAATGAAATACAATTTTAAATTTCATCCCAGCCTCAGGATGTACAGCATCTTGAAGATTTTTGTAGAAAACCAAAACACTTCATTCAAACATATTTCCAAAATTTAAGAAATAATAATAATAATTTGAAGAAATAGAAAAGACTTGCTAGTTTTGATATGAGTTTAGGAAAGTTTCAGACAGAAATAATTTTCCCTGTTATTTGAGTAATTTGAGGTATGGCTGAAATTTACTTAGTTTTTGCCTACGGCAAGGCAAATTTTTAATGCAGGGAGCAGGGGAAGGGAGACGCCAGACTATGAGTATTTCCTGTATACATGCTTCCATCTTTTAATAATCACTATTCTGGCGACTCCCCAGAAAGCTAAATCCAAATTTTTTAATAGATATCATGAGTTTGTTTGATCCATTTTGAACCTATACATCCTTTGTGTTTCCACGATATCCAAAACTCTTAAATTCCTTAAATAATTTCTTTCTTGCACCAAAAAATATTTCTTATGTTTAAGTTTGGAGCCTATTCATTTCTTTGCTGATATTTCTCATTTTAAGGTAAAAAGTGAAGAATAATTCCGTCTGTTCTTTACATGAAATGTAGTTTTCTATCTCACTAGTTCATCTATTTTCTAAGCTGTGAGTTTCCAGTCTATTTAGTTTCTCCTACTGTCGAAACCATTATGAATCTCTGAACTGTGCATTCCTGTACCTTTCTGGTTATAATCCCGTTTGTGAAATGGCAAGGCAAGAACAGCATGCAGCATTTGCCTCGTGGGGGAAACCTGGCTGTTCAGCAGCACAGTGCTGCTTCTGCTTCGATCTCGGTGCCTTCTCTCACATTCTGTTTGCCTCTCTGGCTCTCCCCGAGTACTGAACTGATGTTTCCACAGGACTGCCAGTAGTGTCTCCCAGGTCTCTTTTCTGCATGTTTATAGCTAATTTAGAGTACACCATCGAGTATGTATATTTAGAGTTATTTTTCCTGTGTGCTTTACTATTGGATGTATTTAAAATAGATTATCATAATCTGTGTACTGTTAGTTTGACCTTAAGGAATAGTACCATAAATTAAGCCTCTTACCTTATTTGTGACATCTAAACCTCAGTGTAATTTTAGTCTAATATTGCCTTTAGACTTTAGAAAGTTCAACTCTACTTTAGCTCTGAAAATGTGGAGCAGAGTTGTATTTTCTTCTACAAAGAACTTTATTTTCCTGTCATTTCTTTCACACAGGTTAAACTCCCAGTCATGTATACAGCTAACAACTTATATTTTTCTTCCCCTTTAGTCTGTTTAAAAAACTGCAGTCTGAAACTGGCAAGTCAGATGGTTGATCATTATAGCTAAATAGTACACAAACAGCCAGTTGGTGTTAAAATGACCTATTAAATTACATTATTCTTTCCCACTTCGTTAGCTTACTTGTCTCATATTCCTTCTATCTTTAATTTTAATTTGCAATGCAGACTCCTTGGGGCAATGACTATTGTTTCTGCTACAACAGAGCTCTGGCAGGGTTAAAACTTATAATAACAGTAATGCAATAAAAATAACAGTAATGCAATATAAATAACAGTAACGTTATAGCATTCAGCATTTAAAATTTCTAGTACTCTGCACTTTTGAATTAACATGCCCATCTTAGTGCCATCGTACAGCTGCATATGTTTAATTTCTATGTGTGACGTAGAATTTTATGTTAAACTTTTTTTTTTCCAGTATCGGTGTTAAAAAGCTATTTTAACCTCATATCAGATTCTTACTCTGACAGTTCTTCTGCAACACTAACACATGTATAGAAACCTATAGGCACAAACCCTGCGCTCCCCAATTCTTCATCTTTATTAGTGCTTTTTATCTCTTCTACCTAATAAGACACAGAAGAGTAAAGGAAGCCCTGTTTCCCTCAGAGGATTTCTGACTGATCATGATTCAGTAATCTCTGTCAGTCATACTGTCATCTGCTATAGTTCTCTGTATCATTATCTATTACTACCTAAAAGATCTCATCCATATTAATACTTAGATCTTGTACTAAAGTTTTTGATAGAAATTCATCTATTCGTAGTCCCTCTGAATGGCTTGAAATTATAGATGTTCTTCCTTGAATTCTTTAAAAATATTTTTAGTGTTTATCTCTGCTTGGTAGCTAACTTTTTATATCTCTTTCCCCCATAGTATTCTGTTTCATTGTTTTCTTTCATTTGTTTTGTGATTCAGTTGGCCTTATATATATGTGTGTGTATGTTTTGGATACAAGTGAATTAGCGTTTTGAATTATGAAATATCGGATTTTTACAGCTATGTGCATCCCAACAAAAATTTCCAAAATAACATAGTAACAATCAGTTGATTTAAGAGCAGTCAAGAAAGTTCAATACCTTAAAGCCTTCCTACATCGTCTTACTTTCTCAGACCTAAACGTTCATTTCTTCATTCCTTCTCCAGAGTGATGGCAGTAATGTTCATTTACCTTACAATAAAAATCTAACCAGGCTAAATGAAACAAAATTCCCTTTAATTAAAGGCAAATTTATGCTTGATAAGAATAGTGCTTATATTCTGAAGATAGTTTTTATATCTTCATTTTATTTGTTCTTTAGTTGCTCATTTCCACTCTTCAAACATTCATATGCTTAGTTCTGCCATTCAATGATGCATAAACAGATGAGATTTCAGCAGGTTTTCTCTCTTCTGTACATATGTCACAGAAAGAGACATTTCTGTGTCTAATAATTTCTATTTCTAGAAAGAGAAAATTTTTTTTTTCTTTAATCAGAATTGGCAAAAAATTGGAAGGAGTTCTAGCACAAGTTTATTTGAAGTTCTCTCGGGTGTAGGTGCTTTACCTACGTAATCAATGAGAGAGTAGTCTGAGCTTATAAAAAATATTTCATTGGCAGTTCAGTAGTTTCTGACAATTGATTTCATGAAGGTCAAATGAGGGAAAAATACCTCAAGAAGCATTATAAAAGACCTTTTATAATTATTGTATAGTTTGAGTACATACTGGTTTTGTTTTCTAGATGTCATTTTAAGTATGATCTGAATCGTGTATAGCAGGAAGGTTTTTGCAGCTGTGTTCAGTGTAACTTTTATTGGTTATTGAGAAAAGTATACACTATTGTTATCATCTGTTATCAGGCAGATGAGAGAAAATGTAACAGAGCTCTCCTGTCTTATCCATCTTAGATGTGTTCCAAATGTTAAAATTCAAAACATTTAGGTTAATTTAGACCCTCAAAAGCCATGCGTCTTGGAACCAAAGAGGCTGCAGTGAGTCTAAAATGAGATTGGGGTGAGAGGTTTTCTACATTTTTCCATTATTTTCAGGCTTGTTGGCTGCATTCATTTTACATTTATAGCACCTGGAGTACACCTAATTAATTTTCCCTTGTACTTAATAAGTAGATTAATGTATGTTTTGGTATGGTGTGGTTTGTTTTGTTTTGTTTTTTTTTCCCTAAACACTCTTCAAAACATATATGGAAGTTCTTTATTTAAATTCACTGATAACTCTAGAAAGCGAATCCCATGTATCTGTGTATGGAACTATCTGTGCCTGCTCATCCCAGATATTATGAAGTATACCAACTGCAGCTTCACAAAGTGCAGTTTGTTGATTAAAGATGTGGTGTCAAAAGTTCACACATTTTCAATATTCCTTCTTCCTCTTACGTTCTTACCTGTTTGGAGCAACTCTACTTTTTAAACTAAAAATGATGCAATCTATAAAGGCAGGGATGCCAGTTCTCTCAGAAGACAGGTCTTAAATCCCTTTGAGTGTGAAGTAGCAATACCATTTTAACATCTATAAAGACTCAGGTTTATCATGCACTAAATGAAGTCAACACTTCATACTGGTGCATGTGAGAAACCTTATTATGTCAGGAATCAAGTTTCAGGAATCTGTTTCTTAGCTATGTCCTTGTTGAGCTCCGACTTGTTTACTAACTTCAAATTGTACCCGCAGTTTCCAGGAGGATGGGGTTGCAGTTTTGCTACGTAATTCAAATGTTGCTATGCAGGAAGATAGCATGAGAGTATGATTGCTCATGTGTCTTATTCATCAAGAGATCTTATCAGGCAGGGATACAGACATATACTAAACCTCTCGACAGTAAATCCATGTTTGTATTAATAACAAGCTGTTTAAAAGCAGTTCTTTTGATGAGACATAATCAGGAGTACCTGAAGCCTTGTATATGTGCTGCTTCTCAAGTCTGATGAAACTCTTTTGTCAAAGATATGGGTAAAACTCTGTAAATTCAAGAAATTGTGTACCTATTCCAAGAAATTGGTTTTAACCAACCAATAACAATTCCGGAACCTCAGATTGCTATCCATGTTCTTTTTAAGCTTTTTTGGGAGGCTATGGGTACACAACAATGAGCTTAGCCCTTGTCTGAGACAATTCCAGAAGAGACCAAGAAAGGAATCTGAAAGAAATTTGTTTATTGAGGAAGTGGTAGAGAATTTAACACCCACCTTCTCTTCTCAGAGAGCAAACTTTACAACCAGTAAATGTCATTTCTGTATTTGGCAGCATCACTCCTTATTATTTGAAAAATGCATGTCTAGTAATAAGCATTTCCTTACTTTCAAAATAAAATAATTTTAATGAAGTTTAAGCATAACTCCTTTCTATATTCAAGCCTTCTTTCATTTCAGTCAGGTCATTAATTTCACAATTTTTTACAGTTACAATGTATTACATTATAGTACAAATATTTCAGTATGTTTCACTGAAGAAACCAGCAAAGACCTGGCGGCTTCCTGGATTTACATTCCAAGACCCTGTATTTTCATTTGTTTCGTATTTGCTAGACTATAGGAAGAAAATACAAATTCAGTCTGAGAATGACCTTGTCAATTTAGAAGGAACAGTTAAAGAATTGTGAGTGGGGGGTGAGGGGGATGACAACGACGACAGCAACTGTTTCAGTATTTCTGTCAGTGCTAGTCTAGGCATTCTCAAATAAATATTGTTATTTACACAAAGACAGTAGTATTTTAATATTTTCTGATGTTCAAAATGTCATAAAAAAGTAGTCAAACAGTGTAAAAACTTCTCAGCAATAACACGTTACGACTTGCGACCTACAAAACTGAAGCAATTAAAGAATATCCCCCGTATGAGCTCTCTTCTACTTCCTAGTAATAACGGTCATCTAGATATATTTGGTGATTAATCAGTGCTTATTCCTTTAAATGTCAGCTGCTCATGTCTAAAATGTCAAGCTAAAACTTTTTGTCTTGTAGTGATCCATTTGAAGAAGGGTTTAAAGAATTTTAGAACAGAAGTCTAAAATTAAAAATTAAAGAGTACTAGTTATATGTTTTAGAACGTACATCTTTTTGAGCAGATCACATTGTTTTGTCATGTTATCCAAATGAGAAGATCCTCTCGTTCTGCTGAAAATATTGCAATACCAAATTTTTCATATTTTTGTTATAAAATATGTGTATGATGCTTTTTTTTTATGAGCAGTATATCTGCCATAGTTCATTCCTTGTTGCCACAGATTATGTTATATCAAAGGAAAGAAAGGAAAGAACAGAAAGGAAAGAACAGATTATATTGTAGCCAGGAGACATGGCTAAAGAAATAGAGTACCTGAGTACCAAGGTATAATATTTCATAGGGATTTGGCTGATCCTGAAAATGAGAGTAATAACTGAAGTTATTTTGGAGTTTAACATAGTTATCTTTTATCTCAAATTCTTTTTGATAGTTCTTTCAGCTGACATCCCTTGTTATACCACTGAGGAGAGTTTCAGCTTTTCTCAGCCAAATTGATGTCCTGCTGTAATGCTTTGCTCACTACCTTCTACTGCATCCAATAAAGCTGGATGCAGTTGACATTTCAAGAGCCCCTAATCACTCAGGGTGTTTTCTTTCTGCACATGGTGTCACTCACCATAGATTATATCTTAATGAAGCAGCGTATTAGTTCAGTGCTTTCTTAGGTAAAATATTACTTGGTTTTCATCTCTATGCAATAAACACACAACAAATTATTTGTAATAGTCAATGGTGAACAGACAGTAGACAAGCAACAGAAGGAGTATGGAGATAAGGAAAGAGAAGTGAGACCAAGAATAGTGTGGTGGAAATGGATAAAAGAGAGGTAGGTGGCATATCTGGATATAGCAAGTTTGAACCTGGTTTTGTTATTTTTCTTGGTGATGCTGAATGAAACATCTGTGAGACAATGGTCATAAATTAAATAGTGGTCATAAAATGAAAAATTTGATGAGACATAAGGAAAATATACTTCACTATGAGGACAGCTGGCGACTGCAACAGGCCGGTAAGAAAGGCTGTGCAGTCTGTTCTTGGCATTTTTCAAGATAATACTCAACAAATCCCTGAGCAATCTGATCTGAACAAGGTCTGTTGACTCTGTGTTGATAAGGAGGTTGGTCAAGATGGCCTCCTGGAGTCTCTTCCAACCCGAATGATTCTCTTTCCCCTTATGATCCACTAGCATTAGCCAATATTACTCTTCTGCATAGCATATACTTTAGTAACCCCATTAGAAAATAGGTTACCTCTCTGTTTATTTTCTGCTTCATGTAGACTATACTGTAGTAGTACTTCCTCAAAAGGAAAACTACATAGAAAATACATTATTTTTAACAAATATGCTTAATTTTGACAAAGTCAATGTTAAGAGCTGCCAAAATTTAAGTCAGTAGTGTAAACTTAATTCACTGCTTTTGGGTGTAAACATATTGAAACATATTACATGACTACATGCTAGGTTCTCCAGTGGGATGAGTGTCTTATTCAATATGTAAAGTGGATAGATTCAGAGAAACTTATTAATGCTTATATATGAGTGAATGTATAGGACCAAAACATTTTTTATGACGATCTTTTAATGCCATGGAAGAGAGTAACATTCTATACACAGTTCTATAATAGAGTTCTTGTATGGTATTGTGCAGATAAGTCCTCTAAATAAAAGTGTTCACATGTAACCAGAAATTGTGTTGCATATGTATATAACCTGACAAAGTACAGTATAGATTGAGAGCTGTAGTTGCTGTGTACTTGTGGCTATAAAGTGGAATGGTTTGGAGAATGCAAACAATATCTGGAATTTTTTAAATGTATCTTACCACCAATTTACTTCATAAGTAAGGATGAATAGCTTTGTATCAGAGGACTCTTCAGTTCTTAATAGCGTTATACTGGTACAATACGTTTGTTATTGATTTTGTTAAATTCAGTGATTTGTGTAAGGCAGTTAGATATTGCTAAAGATCAAAGTCCAAGAATATTAATAATTCTTTATTTTTCTCCAAATAATTTGTATTTGAACACAAACACAGATTATCATAGAATCAAAGAATGCCTGAGGCAGGAAGACACCTCTGGAGACTATCTAGTCCAACCCCGTGCTCAGAGCGGGGTCAGCCAGAGCAGGTGTCTTGGACCATGTCTAGCTGGGTTTTGAGTATCTTCAAGGATGGAGACTCCACAGTCTCGTGGGCAGCTTGTTCTGCTGTTTAGTTACCCTGTCAGTAAAAGAAGTTTTTCCTCTTGCTGTGTTTCAATTTGTGCCTGTCACCTCTTGTCGTGTCACTGGGCACCACTGAGAAGATTCTGCCTCTGTCTGTACTCACCTCTATCAGGTATTTATATACATAGCTAGGATCCCTGGAGCCTGCTTTACTCAAGGGTGAATTGCTGGCTCGTTTTCAACTTCTTGTCCATCAGGATCCTATGGGCTCTCTCTGCAGAGCCAGTCAGCACCCAGCCTGCAATGGTGCACGGTTATTCCTGCCCAGGTGCAGGTTCATCATGGAATCGTTGAATCTTTGCTTCGTTCCTGAAGTGCCAGAGAGTAGCAAGGGCTGGCTGGTCCCTAAGGGACAGCAAGCCAGGAGAAAAGCACACAAACACTGCCACCAGGGCAGGGGCCTTAACAGCCCAGACCCATCCCACACTACTCCAGTGAGGGAGGAGGGAATCCTGGGGGTCTCAGCCATAATGAGCCAGGAGTCAAGTTCATCAGACATACAGAAATGGTTGTTGTGCAACTTGAAGTCAGAAAAGTTGATCGATCTTATAGATGGCAACATTAAACCTTTAGCTAATCCTAAGTAAAAAAAAACCACGAGTATGTTTTAACAAAAAAAAAGTGGTTTAAAACGTAAGTTCTGACTTGACATTCTTTGTGCAGAATGAGTAATGTAATTTGTATTTTTAACAGTACAGCCTCAAATAATACAACTTAAAAATGAAACAACGTTTGAGAATGGGAAAGCCACCCTCATCTGTGAAGCAGAAGGAGAACCTATCCCAGAGATTACATGGAAAAGGGCCATTGATGGAGTAACTTTCTCTGAAGGAGACAAGGTAAATCAGCCTTTAGTGTCTAAAATATCTAAATACAAATTGTCTGGCTTATCTTCTTTTTGTAAGCAGAAAATTAATTAAGAGAGAGATTAATTCCAGATTCCTCTGAAATTGGAAGGAATTGCTACTTTCCAAAGTAATAAGAGAGATGTTTCTAAATTTTAAATTAAAAAAAGAAAGGTAAAGAAAAAAGCAATTAAAGTGCTGAAAGGTAATTCATCTCATCAGGCCGAAATTTTCCTACATAATCCCTACTAAGGGTTTCAATTTCATTTTGATCATAATAGCTGCCCATAGCCCTTCTTGACTATGTTTGGACTCTGTCCAATACTGCGTAAAATGCAGCTGAGCTTATAGAAATCTGAAATAAAAAATTCTGAATACTTTGGAGTTCTATGTTTCCCACTTCTGGTGGTTTTGTTTCCTGTTTTTCTCTTTCCTTATATTTTTCCTCACACAGTGCAAGTAGTCTATAACTACGAAATGAGCCTGTTTTCCCATTTTCATGTTTTATTACAAAAGTAAGTTGAGTAGAGAAAGATTACAATATGACAATGAAGACAGTCAGTTACTGTGGGAACAAGAGCTGCAATTAGATGGAATGGTGACATCAAAAGGTGTAATGTTATTCTTAACCATGCAGATAACAAGCTGTTTCTGCAGACCTCTTTTTCTTTTTCCTTTTTCTGAAAAATAATTTTATTGTAGCATTTCAACAAGTATTTTCTTCTTAGTTTCCTTACATAAACTACAGAATTTCTCTGTGCTGGTTGAAGTATGAGATACCATCTTTCTGGCTGACTAATTCAGAATTTTTGCTCCAGATAATCAAATAGCGAAATACAGTCATCTTGCAGATGGTTGCATGTTCATAGCTGTTGCTTAAAAAGACAGTTGTTGACAAACTTATACAACAGTCATGCCACTGAGGGAATTAGATACATAAAAAGTCAGCTTATACGGAATTACTGTATATTAAGGAATTATGTACTTCCATTATTTGCGTTCTGAAGGAGAATGTCTGGTCTGGTCTAGCCTCTGGCTTGACCTTTCCTGGAATTATTATGCAGTTTATGTGAGGCTTTGTCTAACTTTTTCCTGCTGTGTGATTTCCATTTTGGAGCAACAGAACAGTAATTGTATAATGTTTTTTCTAATAATTTTGCATTTAAACAAAGCAGTTTCTCTCCTCCTTAAATACTTCAGGTCAAAGGTCATCTTTCTGACCCACAAAGACTACATTTCGTTCACGGGTTACAAATGTAACCTTTCACTTACTTTGGAAAGCTTCTAAAATAACTTTCTTATATCAGAAACTGAGAATGAAGTCAAATTGCAGAAATGAGCTAAAAATGTTGGTGCAGTTGAAACCTGAAATTTATCTAGTGCTTATACAGGGCAGTATTACATTCTTAATTCAAACTGCAGATGGTTCAACTGTCTAGACATGTTACTGTAGCATTCTCTGAACTGTGGTTCAACTGAATAATACTGACAACCAAATTAAAACCTATATTCACTTTCTACTAGTGTGCTGACATACTGTATGTGGAAGATAGAAAGAGAATAAATGCAGTTATATGGGTTCCTTTTTGTATTGCCAATGAAAGAACTCTATGTGTATTGCTCATGGTTTTTGCTGAATGTTGAATAAGTGTTCTGAAATACTGCGTATGTTCTTGAGCTATAAAATATGCTGCTGTGTTTGCCCTGTGGTCCTCCAGCTCTAGGGTGCCCAAAGCCTTGGCTTGTGCTTTCCTACCAAATTAAGTGAATAGGGAACAAATCTGGCAGTGATTAAATTATGGAATAATTGTTGAATAATACAGCAATGTTTTGCACACAGGAAGAGAAGAAAAAAGTGAACTGAAAAAAATGGGGCTTGCGACATAGTCTTAAATTGCAGTTATTACTTATATGTGATAACTTTTGAAGTAATGTCCCATCACCAGACATGCTTGCGTAAACATAAAAATTATCATCTACATTCAGTGAATTCATGTTTTTAATTTTTTGCCAGTTTTAAAACATTTTTTTGATACAGACTGCACTTTATCCAATATTTTTGTTGCATGAAGAATACCTTTAGGGGATGGATTTTTGCCATAGAAGATGGAAGAACTGCTCTAACTATAATATTAACATGATAATGATTAGAAACTGCAGAAAGTGTTTTTATTTTTTAATTATCCTTGTATTACTTTTAGTATGTAGCTCCTCAATCGTGTTATTCTTGTTTTGCTAAAGTGCAAGCATACCTCATGTGGATAAGGAAGAAGGCTGAATGTGAGATCATTCTTAGCCTGGATTGATTCAAAATGTTTTCTTTCAAATGATAGATAGATCTTTTAACCAGGACATAGGCTTTTCTGAGTGTTGAAATTATTATGGCTAAAAGAACAGAAAATATACACCAAAGTCAGAGATCAAAGAAGTAACCCTGCTGGGCTTAAGGAGGATAATGTTAATGAGTAAGAGGTCTGTAATTATCTCTTAGGAAAATATAGCTTTGATAAAGGATTTTCAGTACATCAGAAGTGTGTATTTGAAAGTTGAAGCCAAGTGAGTTCAAACCATAAGTGAAGAATCCTCTTTCTCTCTACTTTTATCAGTTAACCTTTGGAACATCTACCACACACTGTGGCCCCTCTTTCATGAAGAATTTAAAATAAAGGGGTCTTTGCCCTTCTGACCTCTCTTGAAAGTTTAAATGGAAAGTTTTCCAGGACGTCACATTAGATGACCCCTGTAATCCTTTTATGACTTTGTAACCTATAAATATAGGAGAGTGAGTAAGCCTGAGTAAATGAATGATTATGCATGACAGAAGGTGTTTGGCTCACCCGTAAAGATTCGAAAATGGAAATGGAGGTTTAGTCCAAGACAGAGCTTCATCTGCTGTTGTAGTGTCAAGCCAAAACTCTGGTGAATGTACTCTGCCTCTGCGCTTCTTGTCCATGTTCCATGGCATTGCACGTCCTTTCACTAACATGCCAACCTGGCCATGCCCCTTTTGGGTGTGATTCGAAAAGTCATGTTCCTGCAGACCTCTGTGCATCCAGCAGGCCTGGCCCTTTTCCCAGTAAAAAGAGGAGGCAAGAGAAGTGTTGCTTTTGTAGAACAGGAGGAATGACAGTGATCGGATTTGATTTGCTGTAATCACTTATAAAATGGTTTTTGGACATACACATACGTATCTACACACATCCATGAAGGAGAGCGTATCCTGATTCTCTGATACAAAAATGTTATTGATTCCTGTGCGAACTGCAGAAGCATGAGGGTAGAGTTTCATGCTCTACTCTTCTAGTATCTAATTCTAGCAGAAATATGAAAGCTGACCAATGTTTTTTGTAATTACCATTTCAAGCCCTGTTTTGGAATACAAATGACAATAACAGATGGGGCTTGATATGAGACAGTAGCTCCACAGTATGCAGCATGTGTCCAGGAAGACAATCTTTACCCTGAAGAATTTATGATCTAAACATGTAAAATGAGTGAAAAAAGTCAGTGCAGAGAGGTCACAGTCCAGGCCAGTATCTGACACTCAGTTTTGATAATGCTTCATGTGTGGGGTAACTGGTTAACAAAAAAACAAAACAAAAAGATAATATGCAACTTGGGTATTGGATTTAAGATATATAAAATGACACTGTGTTTTGTATTTATTTGATACAGATTCACCAGCTGTCTTTGAAATACCTTACACTGTTCTTTTATCTACAAGTAAACAAATCTCTGATTTTTAACTTTATAATGAAGACTACAGAGATGCTTGAGTTCTGCTTCCTTCCATCTACCTGCCATTCCAACAATAATCTGGGTGTCCTATGAAATTTCCCGTGAAATTGTTTCTGAATATTGCAGACATCAGACCAATAATTAAATTATTTTTCAGCTTTGGATTCACTTTATATTGGCATGCAGGTCAGAACTATTTGGAGCTTGTCAAGTTTTTCATAGTTGCCATGAACAGGCAATGGGCAAAGGTAAAGAATTTGGGGTTTGTTTTGTGTTTTTCTTTGAAAAGTCAACTCTGCTTTTACCCCAAGCCTCTTAACTCCACCTGTCACAAATGTTAATAAAAAGAATCTGAAAATGTTTTGACTTTCTGTATATGCTATTGTCACTGCACAAAAAGAAGCAGTGTTATAGTGTCAGTGAATTGTGTTGCCTTTCTTTTGAGACAGTAATGAGAGCTCTGTTACATTGTTGCTCATCAAGGATCAGGTCTTTATTTGAAACAAATCACCCAAGAAGAGGAAACATAGATGTATCTAGGGTATTTTAATTTATTCCAGGAGATCTCTTTCTTTTTCTGAGCTATACAAATCCCAGTCTTTGTAAATTAATCTCAGGAAGTTTTCTCCTTTGAACAGTTGGAAAAAAGTAAGGGGCAAGTCTCCTTGCCTTATTGAAGAAAATTGGTATAAACTGTTTCACCTACATGTTGTGTGAACAGCTTCTACTTGCAACGTCATTGTATATTTTCGCTGTTGTAGTATTAGCACAGGCCTGCAGGCCGGAACAGTTTATGGCCAGCTGCAACTGCATTTGATTATGCAATTCAGACACTCTTCAAATGATTCAATTAGGCATCAAAGATTTTTAAATTTTGTTTTTAACCACAAAATGAATCATGGTGGGCTTCACATATTACGGCTATGAAATAGAAAAATAAGAATATTGTGACTGGAAGGAGAAGGTAAGTAAATGGACCTGAGAGTGAGTAGAAAGCAGGAGGGTGACCTTAAATGTTAGGTAATTAGCGATGTTGAGAATATACAGATTTATACCCTGTGACATCTGCAAAACATGGAGCACATATGAGCACTGAATATATACTGTCACCAGTCATCTGATCCATAGAAACCTGCATATGTTTTGAGGCTCCATCGTCTTCTCTATGGCACGTTCAGTTACACTAGTATGGAGTTTGGACAAACTCTTCAGTTAAATAGAAGGAGCTAAAAGTAGAGTGTACAGTTTTAGAAAGTAACAGCATTCTAGTATGAAGATTGATTTTGGAGTGGTGAGATTGTATGCAGTTAGAAGTAAAGAGCATCTTTCCTGGGTGAGCTGAGGAAGCATTACAGAAGGAAAACTGCAAGCCAGTGTGGATATTTCAAAGTCCTTAAGTAGTCCAATCACTCATCCGAGTTTCACGCACTCCTCTAAGTAACAATATCTGCAGTGATATGTAAATTAAGCCAAAACTGAAACTAGAAGTTATTTTGATGTACCATAGCCTCTTCCCCAGTGTAGGGTTGGTTGGTAGTTACATTGACAACTCAATACTAAGTATCACCCATTTGGCCCGAGGGCCCTTCAGATTTGTTCGTCTTTTAGGAGAGAAATTAAATGCTCTGCTACCCAGAGTAGACTCAAATGACTTTACATACGCACATCCATATATGTATTTATCTTGTGTGGATGACTGTATTGGCATTACACTAGCCCAGAATTTTCTCATTTCTTCAAATTTTTCCTTTCAGTAAAACTTTAAAGTCACTTTCTACTGGGACAGAATCAAGTAAGCAAAGTTGTTGATTCTTTAAAGGTGACAAAAAGCCAAGGAAATGTAAAATTTAATACCTCTTCTGTATTAAAAGCTTAAACAACCTGGGGAAAGAAGGATGTTTACTTAGGAATATCACAAATTTAATAAATTGTTTAACATGATAATTTGAATTAAGTACAAAGTTTTTATCCATTCTGTAAATAGATAATCTTATTTCTACCTAATTTATATTTCAAGCTTAAAAATTGTCTCCCATTTAATCTATTTGTTTATGTACTATCTTTGCACCAAATACATATTTTTGGGTACCTTCTGTGGGTTGTGGTGCTGCATGTACTGGATGAAATAAAGCCGTACAGGCTTGGAAAAGGCATTTACATTCCTTCCACTATTAGCTTTTTCCATTTAGTCATCAGTGATAATATTGCGTCTGTAACACAAATGAAGACTGAAATTATCAGGGAACTTTTTATGGACCGACATTTCATGCAGTACCAGTGCAGCTTGGACTTGAATATTCTTTCATTCCTTCCACTACACAGAAGATCGTTTCCTGAGCTTCTGCCGAAGTAGCAGTTGTATTACCTGCTAATGGTTTAATAACTTTCAAATATCTGTTACTTGTCTGATGAAATAGAGATCCTGCATCTGATGATACATTAAGTGATACAGCCACACTTTATAGACTGGAGTCATTTGGTAGTGTTCACTGATGTACTGCTATAAGACATTCTCCAGAGACTTTGGAAATGTTACATTTTCCATGTATCATGGAAACTCATAGCAAGTGAGCGTAATCAATGGCACAATCAGCAGTGCACTGCTCGTAAAATGTATTTTACGCTATTAAAACCTGTTGGCAGTTTTCCTGACCTGAAAGGCAGTTTGAATACCCTTGTATATTAGGAGAAAATACATATTTAAACTTTTAGCAAAACCAGAATGAAAGCAAATGACCTGGATTGTGTTTTTCAATCTGTTGTTTGTTTTGTTTAACAAATTATCTAAACTCTATGTAGTAATTAGTTGTTAATTTATTAATGTACTTAGTATGCTGTTAAAAGCCCACGTTTTTCTATTACACTTTCACTGTATCATCTCCCTGTGTGCATCTACTTCCACACTATCTTCCTATTAATAGCAGTTCTCAGATTTCAAACACAGTCAAGTTTAACATGACAGTGCTGATGGACCAATGTATTTCTAGCATCTGTGACAGTTAAGAGGCTGTGCAGCTTAGTCTAAAGCATAATGCAAGAGTCTTACTTCTTTGCATTGGGAAAAGTGAAGACTGCACCATCCCTTACTGACAGCTTCTGTAATTCAGCGAACAATATTTCTTACGACCACATAACTGAACCAGAGGTCTGAGCTCTGATTCGTGGTCAAAATAACTCCCATTTATGCATTGATTCAACCTGTGTTATCAAAATTTCTAAATGTTGCAATAACATAAATAATGGTATCAACAAGATGATGCTTTTTGTCTTTTTATAAATTTCTCCTTGTACAAATGAAGTTGTGACATTTATGCCAAAAGTAAAGGAATCAATAGCCTGTGGTAGTCTTTACCTTTCTGCAAGCTGATCATCTAATGTGCTTTGATATATCTTATACATAGCTGATACATAATGTTAAAGCCCTCAGGGTTATATTGCTTGGTAAAATTTGAGTGAATTAACATAATATTCTATAAATGTTCCTCCTCTTAAAATAGTATACAAAAGTGGATATTTAATACTGAATTTTTTTTTTAAGAATACAGTTTTGTGAATATTTACAGTTCCAAACTGAATAAATACCATTTTGCTAGTACATTTCAGAAGCCTTATTTGGAGTTACGGTCTGTTGATCAAAATATATTTTCTCTGTTGATTTAGAAAATGTGAAAATAAGTACAGAATCTCCTCAGAAACTACAGTGGCTTTCTTTAGTGCTTTTAAATGTAAGGGAAAAAAAGAAAGAGTATGTACTCTGATTAGACAAACATAATATTTACAGTATGGGACATGCACAGTTATTTAGACCACAGTTATCAGTGCTTCCTTACCACAGATTCAAAGTGCTTTCAGTAATATCAAAACTACAGTAATCTCTGTTGAAATAAAAGCATCACTATGTCACCCAAAAGCAATACTGTAGGCATTTAAAATTAAGACCTCTAAGAACTTTAAGATTCATGGATACTCTTTCAGAATTCCTGAACTCATAGGTCATCATATTTAGCAAATATGCCCTAATTACGTTAAAAAATCTTTACAAATTCTGTGTGAAAATGTATGGATTTATAGAAACAGATTAGTCCTTTTGTCTTTATTAGCTTTATCATATTTGTTAAAATGAAATTGTGTGGTTATAAAACATGGCACATGCTTCATTCACCTTGTAGCAAATTCCAAAATTTTAAATAACATGGGGCTTTTTTTGCCCATGAGATATGCTCAGAAAATGTATTTTTTGGCAATTTTTTTGACAACTTTGTTTCTTGGATAAGACATGGGGAAGTAGTAGCTGTACAAAAGAGAAAGAAAGCTCTTACCCCTACCAGCAGCCCACCAAAATGCCATTTGCTGCCGACAGTCTCCTCTGCTCCAACGTGGGTTCCTCCCATAGGCTGCAGTTCTTCAAGAACGGCTCCAGCATGTGTCTTTTCCACAGGGTGCAGTCCTTCAGGAACAGACTGCTCCAGCATGAGTCCCTCATGAGCCACAGGTCCTGCCACTAGCCTGCTTTAGAGTGGGCTCTCCGTGGGCTACAGCTTTCTTCCGGGCATGTCCACCTGCTGTGGCATGGGGTTTTCTGTGGGCAGTGGTGTGGATATCTAGTCCACCGTGGACCCCCATGGGGTGCAGGGGGACAGCTTGCTTCACCACGGTCTTCTCCATGGGCTGCAGGCGAATCTCTGATTGGGTGCCTGGAGCACCTCCTCCCCCTCCTTTTTCTTACATCTTGGTGTCTGCAGGGCTTTTTCTCACATTTTTTTCCTCATCCCTCTTTTTCCTGTCCTTCCTCTACCCAGAAACTGAGTACCTTCCTCCAGGCCTCCCTTTCTCCTCCCAATTTGTCTGCATACCTGAGAATCCTAGAGCTATGACTAATTTTTTTAGCTGTGATTAATTTATCCACATGGTCTCTTTAGTTTATGTGTTGTTACAGATCTGTTTCTTCAGCAATGTACTATGCATAACTTCTGATAATTTAATTTAATAATACATACTCCTTGAGTTTCCTAATTTGTGCAGTTGAGTAGGAAATGCTATAAATCAACTGAAAATAAGCTATAGATAGGTTTTAGGGTTTTGTTTCTCAGTGACACCCTAGCAGAATTACATATGGGTTTTTGTGCTGCTATGTTGCAGTCTCTGCTTTCCAACTTGTTTCAAACGCTAGTAGCAGCACTTTTTTCCTTAACAGTTTCCACCCAACTTGACTGATATGTTCAGCATAATCTTTTATTTATATCTGTACATATAAAGAAATTTAGAAAAGTAAATAGAGAAACTCTGTTGGATGAAATCAATTAAATAACTTCAAAACTAATATATCTATGCTGTTTCAGATACGTCCAGGTTAGATAATTTTCTCCATTTTGCGTGCTGCTACAATGATTTCCTGTTATTTCTTCAGTTGCAAAAAGCCCTACAGAATTACTGGGCTTTGTGAGAAAAGACTTTTTGAGCTGTGAGATCCGGATCTGTGTTCTCCTGCAGACACTTCCCCTGCTCCTCATGACTCAAGTTATGCATTTCTGGCTTTCTGTGCCTTTCCTTCCCCTAAAGATGCCTTGTTGCTTATATAGCTCCTGCAGGGCTCCACCTCATCCCAGTTTCCAGACAGACTTCCTATCTGCTGTCTAGCCATAGTCATTTTAATAAAATATACATCGCTTTTACAGAAAGCTGGAAAGCATCCCAAGCTGCATACAACTACTGAACAAACCAGTAAGAGAAACTCAAATCATGATCTCTTTTGGTTCCCTCCCTGACGCCCTACAAAAGCACACATTGGGCTGCTCTCTGTTACGTAACTGCATACCTTCACCACACCAGTCATTCCCGTAACTAAAGCTAAACTGTGTCATGGTTTGAACCTGAACTCTAAGAGAATGAAATGAATACATATACAAATGCATTAAGCTTAGTTTGAGAATCTTAGAGCAGTTGTCATTTTAGCTTACAGAAGAGTTTTGTGAGCAAGAAGGGCATATGACCCATATTTATCCAAGAATTTGTTATCGGTCCAAGTAAAGTTTTATCAGTTTAAACAAAATAAAACAAACAATTATTCTTAGTCGAGTTACAATGATACGAACACTTTAATCCAAGTTATCTAAGTAATACAGGGAAAAAAACCCCAAAACATTACAATTAAAATTGTTATACAAAAGCTTCCTAGTTTTCTTTTCATTGTCATAGTCACTCCTCTGGTAATCCCCTGAGACCTGAGGCTGACAGTGCTTATTTTCCTTTAAAAAAAAAAAAAAAAAAAAAAATTAA
>Ga0065711_1031063_pt1 | contig 30671 bp, 24 predicted proteins | sample Hoacrofraction12_FD_59098 | JGI IMG/M metagenome (GOLD analysis project Ga0065711, IMG submission 59098) | Hoatzin crop microbial communities from Cojedes, Venezuela - Epithelial fraction 12 v2 (version 2) | ecosystem: Host-associated > Birds > Digestive system > Esophagus > Crop | place... | reverse complement strand
GTGCTTTCATTTTTTTTTTTTTTTTTAGAAAAATATTTCTTCCTTCTATCAAAGATCTTTTTACTGGAACCCACAGATACCATTTTTGTCTGTCTCGAATAGCAGCCCAGTGTTGAACCTGCAGTACTATTAATCTAGCATGACTGCTTTATCTCCTCTTCCAGACACAGCTTTTATTTTTATTGATGTTGCTCTTGGTGCGGGGCTGTTGCCTTCAGACTGACACGTTCACGGCCTAGAGGAGAACTCTCAAGATGTGGCTTGTTCACTTCTGAAGAAAGGATAAAGCTATTTTTCAAGGCTGCACCTCAGCCCTGCTCTTGGAAAAGCACGTTCATTTCTAGACTCACAGCAGAGTCATCTCAGCGCTTTCATGCTGCTGCTGCCCACGTGTGCGCTCTGGAGACCTTCCCTTCCCCAATCCGTGTGGCACGTGCAGTCGTGGCCTCCAGACACACCTCCGCCTGCAGACACAGCAGCTCAAACCCTCGCTACCGTGCGTGCTCGTCGCCGCTCTGCTGTCTGCCCTGACAGGGGTCTGGCCCACAGCCGAAGTCCCTCGCTGCACCTCCCCTCTCCCTGAAGCGTGCCAGTGCTTCCCCAGTGCTCCACGCATCCGTCAGCTGGAACGCAGAACAGCCTCTGGGTCAAGCTGCAAAATTAACTGCGTTGTTACTGCATTGTTTACTTGAATACACACGTATTCAGCCAGCGTCAGACACCCCCCGGCCCCGTCCTTGCGGCGGGCAAACAATGACTGCTGAAGTCCCACAACGCACAGAGATGACAGTCCAGTCCTGGTTTTCCCCTCTCAGGGCCATTTAACACGTAAACACGCGACTCCATGGCTGTGCAGGGAACATTCCCCCTCCCTGAATCAATTCCGCTTGTACACCCAAATTTCAGCCACATATGAAATATTAGAGACTGATGTCCCCAAGAAATTACACCCTTCTCTGTACCTGGAACTCCTTTTAACCCCCAAGCAGCACACCTTTCTTGTCTTCTCACCCCGGAGCAGAGGTCTCAGCACAGACCACCACCCGGAAGGTGCTGGGGAAGGGAAGGACTGCATGGTTTTACTGTTCGAGACAGAAGTTCATACCAAATCCTTGGCACACTCTTCTCTCCCGATGCACTTTGCTCCACAGAGTTTTGTCTCTGCTGGTGGCCGGCTGGGCTGGCCGCTGATCACACCCACAGAGCAACTCCAGCAGCAGCTTCTGCCTGTGGAAAATAAATCTGTGTATGCATTACCCGGGTGTGAGCAGAGAAAACGGATGGCGCAGCAGGTGATGTAAGAAAAGTGTGACGAAAACCAGCACCACCTCCACCACCTTCACTTAGCAAGCACTGACACAGCTGCCCAACATCTGTTTTGCCACTCTCTGGAGGGATCCGAGGCTGGAGATCCACACGGACACCCGGCCACTGCTGTGCATCAGACTGCACAGCGACCAACCTGGCCACCAGCGTTCCCAGCCTTCCTCCAAAGCTGCCAACCTTCTGCCTTCAGTTCCACAGCTCTCGGTGACTCAGCGTTCAAGGCATCCGCAGCGTCTGTTGGAGTCACGAAGCCTTTTAATCCTGTATTTGGTTCCAAAAAGGAGAGCCAGGGCCAACGGGCTGCCCTGCAGACAGCTCTGCTCTCAGTGCTGGAAAGCCCAGTTCAAACACTTCAGGAACTCTGCAGCTAGGTCCTGGAAGCAACCACCAACGTGCTCAGCACTGTGGGCTTCGGTTTAAGACCAGAAATACGTGGAAGCAAACCCCTGCCTCTCCTTCGGATCGGGTATCTTACTGGTGCTGCACGTGACCACAGCCGGGGCAGCCGGGCACGTTTCAGCCTGGTCCGATGCTCCTCCTGTGGCACCAGAAAGTGCACATCACGCAGAGCAAAGGCGGCACAACGGACACGATCCCAGCGTCTGATGGATGGTACAGGAAGGCTTTAAATAAAATCACATTTTTCAGCCTTGAATCCACAGGTAGGGCAGCTCGCTGAACGCAGAGGCCGTGCGCTACTCCTATTAAATCATGAGTTCGGATCTGAGCAACCCAGGGAGGCTGATGGATGTGGTTGCTTCATTCTAAAAAACAAGATTTTTGGAAAAATGAAGCAGGGTGGGGTGGGAAGGACTTTTTCCTGCTTGTTTTGGTTTATCCTGTGGAAATCTAGGATGGACAAGAAGAGGAGTGAAAGGGACGGCTGATCTGAGCAGACGCTGCTGCTAAGCGTGTTCTGCCCTCACCATCCTCCCTGGTGGGGAACGTGCACAGGGCGCTCGCAGCAGAGCCCACCCCGAAGCGAACAACAAGTCTCTTATTTAGTTCGACAAGGCCAAGCCCCGACCTAACCCAGTCTGCAGGAGCCCCACGGGGATGAAGTCCAACAGCCACGGCCCCACGGCGCGGCCGGCACCGCCAGCCCCGCAGCAACCCCCAGCCCCGCACTCCCGAGGTCACAACTCCAGCAGGAAATAAAACACAAATCCTCAGGCAGACGCCCGGTACTGTGGGCACAGGTTACCCAGGGACGGGATTTTCTGTTTCTGTAAAGTTTTCAAGCAAAGATGCGGTAATTTCCCAAACATCATGCTCTAATTCTACTTCACTCATTAGCCCTGCTGAGAAATTTTGTTGTCAGGACCACAAATGTCTCCTCTGGCCTCCACAGTGCACAAAATGACAACTTCCCCTTGGTCCTCCACTGAGTCATCACGTTAAACGTCACTGCATCGCATTTCTTCTAGCACTTCTTGACAAACAGCCATTTCTTCAATGGAAAATAATAAAAGGGACACTGCGAAAGAAACTTTTGTCATATTTTCAGCTGCATCAGAACACTCTGCAAGCTCTTTCTATTTCAAGTTTGTTTGCCTGCCCCCTTTAAAAGGAAGTTATTACAGAGCAGGTTTTTTCCCACAGCTTGGAATATTCTCTTAGCATTGCACAAAGGCTTCTTCCAACCCAAAAAACCAAAAAACACCCCCAGCCACCCCCCCACCCCCCCAAAAAAAACCCGCAAAAGATCCTTTTGGTAATTACAGTAAATAAAAAAGACAAAAGCATACACACGCTTAACCAACGCACACATGGTCAGGTTGTCTCCCCTTCCCTGCTTTTACACAAACCACCTACGCCAGGCTGAAGATTCTCGAACAGTTAAAGCATTCTCAGTGTTAAACCCCCCGACCCCCCTGGGCAACCCAACTCCCGCGCCGTTCTGATTCCCCGCAGAGATCCACCGCGGCCTTCCCAGCCACGCAGGGCTCGCAGGCCTGAAGCCAGCAGTGCAAGATTTACCAGCACATGGCTCTCGATGAAGGGAGGGAGCACCAACACTGCCGCACTTCTGGTGACAACGGGATGTCGCAGGGAGAGCGCTCGCTCCGATACAAGGATCTCCTGGACTCCCACCACCCAGGGCTCCACGAGTTCCACCCCATCAGGCCACAGCACCGCAGCACGGTCACCAGGCCGCTTCCAGAGCGGTACCAACCATGTTCTGCACAAGCCACATGGGGTGCAGCCCGTCCTGCAGCACCCTGTGGGCTTAAACACAGAACCTCTCCTCCTCGGAGCAACAGCGCCCGAGGCAGCACCGCTGTGCCAGCACCCGCACTGCACCAGTCCAGCAATTTCCTTCCTCCTCCGGTTTTTAGCCTTAACACGAGCAGAAGCAGCTGACAGGAATCCGCTCACAGCCACGCCGAGAGCTGCGGGCCAGCGGCGCGGGCTCGGCTGCAGCAGCCGCACACCCCGCGGCGAAGGGCTCCGTCCCACGGCCGCCGGACCAGGCTGGCAGAGGAGCTGCCCCACACCCTGATCCTGCCGCCGCCAAGTCACAACGCGGAGTTTCAATCCTTCATTCACCCAACCTGCAAACCTTTCAGATCTGGGAAAGCTTTGCGAAAGACTTGAAAAAGGTTGACTTTTTGGTGTGAATAACATTTTGATCTGCCTTCTCCTTTCAAACCTGAATATAATATACGAGTAAGGTAAGAAACTACCAGGGCTTTGGGGGTTGGTTTGTTTGTTAAGCTGGACTTCTCTTGAATAAGAGCACCCATCAATGCAACCACTATCGATCCAGAGGGAAAGGAAGCTGCATTTCAAGCTCTCTAAAAACACCAAACATTTAATTTTATAACATAACCAGGGGTTTATTCCACAATATAAACTGCAACATTTGATACAAGCTACCCAAAAAAGGAGAAAGCCAAAATACAGCTGTGGCAAGTACTTTACAGAGCTTTTTTTTTTTTTTTTCCTGTCTTCTACATCAGTGGGCCGTCAGTGACACTAGGATCTAACATTCGCTTTCTGTACATCAACCAATGCTAGAAGCAACACGCTGCTCAGAATTGTCATTCCAGTCACTGAAACCAGACATAGAAGTTATTGCTCAGATAAATAAACCTAGTCTACAAAAAACAAAGTGGAAAAAAACTAAAGTCTCCAAAGAGTTAACAGAGTAAACAGGGATTTCCTCAAAAGAGGATTCATTGGAAAATTCATGGTGCAGGTTTTTTTGCACCTAAACCAAGCTGAATTAAATACGCCGGTAAATCCCAGAGAGGTAATTCAATGCTGTACAATAAAAGGTGCATGTTTCAAATGCCTTCCAAATTGGTGGAAACCCCTGCTAAACAGTCAGCATCTCAAACCTCAACAACCACAAACAGATCAAGGGAAAATACAAAAGTGTCAAAAATTGTTTCGAGTTCTGGAAAATGATCCCTTAAGGATAGAAGTAGCACCATTTGCAATCTGGTTCTTAAACCAGCCCCTGTGACTTTATTGGAAAACTCTGGTAACCTTTACTCAAGTCCTGAAGGGTTTACGGGGAGTTTTACTTCCGATACTGAGAGTCCTTCCCAGAGCAGCTGACGCAGATGTAGTCCTCCTTCTCGGCCATCTCTGGAGAGATCCCCACGCACACCTGGTGGAACCACTGGTTGCAGCTGCCGTCGCACTGGACCCAGTCCACCTGCAGAGGAACAGGCACAGCGGCGGTCAGAGCAGGACCAAGCAAACGCAGCGTTCCTCAGTCACGCTGGGGTGCTCCATCTGTTTCAACGAGCGCGCGGTGTCCCGTCCTGCAGCCGGCTGGTGCCCGACACTCAGCTCGCGCTCGCTGCGCGTCCGACTCCGCAGGCCGGCCCCTCTGCAGCTGAGGGGAGGGCACACTTCCCTCTCCCTCCCGCTGCTTTCCCACCTCGGGCTAGACTGCGGATGGCAACTTCACCACGGCCCTCCCAGGCATCTGGGGAAGGCCCCCTTCGCCGTTCTCCAGTACGGACGGACCCGCGCAGAGCTCCAAGGCACTGCCGCCCGTCCACAGAAAGGCTGCGACCCACCAAGTCCATCTGCGCCCTCATTTCAAGAGCACAGCTGACTACGCTGCCTGCACAGCCCCACCTCCTCCTCCCGATCCCCTGCCTTCCCCAGGCCCAGCTGCAGGCTGCTCGTAGAGAAGGTGGGGAGGGTCGTTCCTAACCGTGCCCCAGCAGCGGCAGACGCTGTCTCTGGGTTACCACGGGCCTCACGCGCTCTCTGTACCCGGCGCTTCCGCAGCCAGCCAGTTTCTGGGCAGCGGAATGCCCCAGCTCCCAGCATCCAGGGCACCCCAGCGGGGCTGCCTCCACTGACCTCCTCTCCCTCAGGCTGGAGACAATTCACAGCAGGGCAGATGGCGTCTTCATCCTCAGAGTCCTCCTGCTCAGAGAACGACACATCCGAGGGAAGTAAGTGGCTTTCACTGGAGCGCTGCATCTCCAAGAGACGCTCCCGCTCTCTCTCCAGTTTGTTAGTGCAGAGATCCTTTGAGTGACTCAGTTTCAGTTTCTTCTTTTTGGGTGTTCTCATTTTTCTTAGTCTTGCTCTCTTCTCATCATAGAAACTCTCTCTCTCAAAACGTCGCTTCAGTTTTCTCTCCATGTAACTAATTCCATCCTTCTTTCCTCGGCAACACTCATTCTGTTGGAAAGATATTTTCGGAAAATGGTAAGTATGCAACTAACGCTCGTTAACCTGTTATTCCACACCCTGCTTTGAGGAAGAGGCTGGAGGAAAAGCGTCGTGTTTCATGGAGTGCTGCCTTTTCAGCAGAAGCAGGCTGTGTAAGGACAGGTCACACTCCAGTGACAGAATTCATAGAAAAAAAGACTCATTTCCTGCCTCCAAGCCCAGTGCTTCAGAGGTGGCTCTCTCGGAAAGGCTCTTCAACACAGGACAAGAGCCAAATTAGGACGGATGTCTTCAGAATACAGAGAGTGACCACACAAAACAGATGCAATTGCAAAAATACACCAGGCTACAAATTACGTTCAATAGTTTGTAACAAATTTGTTGTCAACTTCTTGACCCCTTTCAAACAAGGGAAATGCGTATTCTCATGCAAGTACAGACACACACACGCCTCTTGGTAAAGCTCACGGGTGCAGGCAGAGCCGCCGCGGCAGAGCGACGCCACGCGCGCTGCTGCTGTCAGACACTCGCCTTTTCGTTCGTCGGTCCGACGGAGGACTTCTGCTCTGTCTGCAAAACAGGGCTTGGCTTTGTGAATAGGATCTGGTACAGCTCCTGTATTTCAGGCAGAGAAACCTGCAGCAGCTGGGCTTCCATCATCAGCTCGTCCAGCTCGGTGCTAACGACTATTATGAAAGACAGGGAGAGAGGAGAAAAGGAGTCCTTCAGTGTCAGCACTGACAGCAACTGCACAGCTAACGAAAATTCTTCCCTGGTATCACGTTAAAAAAAAAGGACAAATTGTGAAAACTTTTTTTAAATCTGCAACTGCTTGAGTTAACCCTTATCTGTTCCCTCTTCAGTGCTCGTTTTTAACAGCAGGACTGAAAAGAACGATAAAGGCTTGCACAGCGGTTCCTGCACTGCAGCTCAGCACCCTTCCACGCTTGCATTTCTTGCTGGTTCGACGACAAGCAATTGTCATCACTCCTGGCGATGTCTCCTGCTTCCGAAGCTGCAGGAAGAGCATCGATGATGCCCTCACTAGGTAACAAGTGGGCAAGAGGAACAAACTGCACAAAGTCCGCAAGTGAGGCCAAGAGAGGAGAGGGAGCCAAGCTGCGAGGGTGAGCCTTGCAACTGAGCCCTGTCCTGCAGCCCCCACCCGCTGCTGCTGTCGAGCTTCCAAACCTGCCCTGGGCTTCTGAAACAGCGCAGTCAGGGGAGGCCAAAACCGGCGTGTAAATAACAGCTCTTTAATACAGCATTCAGTACTTAAACATGGCCTGAAAAATAAACCTGGTAGTACAAAGGACTGCCCTGTTTGATTTTAACTGTAACGTTAACCTGAAGTAAGTGTCTTGTGCAGCACCAGTATGGACTACGCTGCACTGACTTGAAAACACAAAGATAAGAGTAGACCTGTGCGCCCGGAGCGCTACCCATCAGCAGGAAAGAGATGGCAACAAACTTCCTTTACAGCCGTAAAATGATGCAGCTCAGAGCACGTCTGTGTTAGCCCAGTAAACACAGGGCCTGAGCTAGGAAGCATGCAGAACCTGCGCCGAGGGACCCGGAGCACAGCAGCAGCCACAGCAGCCAAGAAAACTCCAGTCTCTGGGACAACTGTGCTGCAGCAAGCTTACGTCGACTCGTGTCCTATGGACTAAGGACCCCGTGGTCTCCAGCGCTACTTGCCCACGTGGTTCCCATCCACCTCCCACCATGGCAATGGTCGCTCGCCTCCGCTTCCCCCTCCCGCAGCCCGTCTGGCTGCCACAGCCACCGCGGGCCATGCATGTGGGAAGGGGCCAGCTCTCGACTGATACCTCTTGTCATGCCGTGCCACATCTTGTCACTACAAGTGGGCAATTTCTATTGTTAAGACATTTATCCCTCTGCCAAACTGCTGTGGGTTTGCATGGCAAGGTTTTGGTAGCTGGGGGCATAGGGGTGGCTTCTGTAAGAAGCTGCGAGAAGCTTCCCCCATGTCTGATAGAGCCAGTGCCAGCCGGCTCAAAGACGGTCCTGCCGCTGGCCAAGGCCAAGCCAGTCAGCGAGGGGATGGTGGTAGCACCTCTGGAATAACATATTTAAGAAGGCGGAAAAACGAACTGCAGTGAAAAGGGCAGTCGAGAGAGAGGAGTGAGACGATGTGAGAGAAACAACTCTGCAGACACCACGGTCAGTGAAGAAGGAGGGGGAGGAGGTGCTCGAGATGTCGGAGCAGAGACTCTTCCCTTGCAGCTCGTGATGAAGACCATGGTGAGGCAGGCTGTCCCCTGCATCCCATGGAGGTCCACGGTGGAGCAGATCTCCACCTGCAGCCCATGGAAGGGACCCCAAGGCTGGAGCAGGGGGATCCCTGAAGGAAGCTGTGACCCCGTGGAGAGGGGCAGGCTCCTGCCAGAACCTGCAGACCCGGGGAGAGAGGAGCCCACACCGGAGCAGGTTTGCTGGCAGGGCTGGTGACCCCATGGGGACCCATGCTGGAGCAGCCTGTTCCTGAAGGACTGCACCCTGGGGGAGGGACCCATGCTGGGGCAGTTCGTGAAGAGCTGCAGCCCGTGGGAAGGACTCGCGTTGGACAGTTTGTGGAAAACTGTCTCCCATGCTCGTGCCGGAGCAGGGGCAGAGTGTGAGGAGTTGTCCCCTGAGGGACAAGGAGCGGCAGAGACAACGTGTGATGAGCTGACCATAACCCCCATTCCCCATCCCCCTGCGCCGCTCAGGGCCATTTCAGAGAAACAGGAGCGAAGCTGAGCCCAGGAAGAAGGGAGGGTGGGGGGAAGGTGTTTTAAGATTTAGTTTTGTTTCTCATTATCCTACTCTGATTTGATTGGTGACAAATTAAACTTCCTTTTCTCCCCAAATTCAATCTGTTTTGTCCATGATGGTAACTGGTGAGTGATCTCTCCCTGTCCTTGTCTCGACCCACGAGCCTTTCCGTCACATTTCCTCTCCCCTGTCCAGCTGAGGAGTGGCAGTGACAGAGCGATTTTGGTGGGCACCTGGCATTTATCCAGGCCACACCAAAACACAAAGCTGGAAATGAAGCTCTAAAGTTGCGGAGAGGATGGAGAAGCGACCAGACGCACTGCGCAGTCACGTGCCTCCCTGCCTCAGCCACCTCCTGTTGACCAGGACACCCTCTCTTCTCCACCAAACACAGTGGAAAAAAAAGGAAGGAAAAAAAAAAATTGAAAGTGAAGATTACAAACCATGAAGTGGCATGCACTGCTGTCCCGTAGAAAATGAAGAATGTAAATATATGGTTCTGCTATCCCAGTCATGAGGCATGGAGAATGACATCGCTCCAATTGTCTGGGAAACCTAGGAAACAAAACGCACAGGTATTTTCACTCAGCATGCAGTTCTGAAGTGTCAAACAACTGCAACAGAACAAATGCTTGTTTGTCTTATGATTTCTTAGATCTTGTATTCCTGGAAATTGTTCAATGTAATACACCCAAATCCTTCACCCTACACCTGGAAATAGCCACAAGCAACTTTATTGCCAAGAATTCTTAGCTGTGAATCATCGTTTTCACAGAGATCAGAAACCGGCCCCAGCGCATGCTCCTCCAGAGAAACACAAACTTGGGGACAGAGACAACCCAGGCAGAGTCTCTGCAGGGACAGTCCCTGACCTCTGCGGGGACAGTCCCTGACCTCTGTGGGGACAGTCCCCGACTCGTGCAAGCGAGGGCTTCAGCGCTGGCACTGACTCAGGGTAAATATCAGTTTCCTCCCTGTGTTCACAATGGAGAAGTGATTTCTCATTGCCGTGATCCGATGAGACACCAAACTGTTCCGAAGCACTTCTCTCCACCCCGCACGCGCAGGCGATGTGCCCAACGCAAAACGTGCGCTTCCTCACGCAGACACCACTTAGACAACCCGGCAAGTGTCAGTTTTGGACTCACGAGTGTCAGACAAGCATCCCACCAGATGTCTTCCAAAATATTGTCTGTCTCACTACTTCAGGTGTCTGAGCCCCTTTCAAAATCTGGCGCTCATTACTTCTCACGGCTGTTTTTCAAGTGAATTTCTCAAACTCATCTAACTGCTCCACGTTCTCCACTTCGACCAGCACCAAAGAAGCCCAACTCCTGCGGTTACTGCTACGAGCTCCTCTGGGGGAACGCGAGTGTTGGATTCCACCAAATAAGTGGGAAAACAGAATTGTTACAGCACAGGCCAGCAATGCTGAGACACGGCATTCACCAAAACCCACCCCAAATCCATGGAGACCAAAGTTCTAGCTCAGCGCCTGCGCCGAGACGGCTGTGGAGGCACCTCCGACCTGCCCTCAGCACCCCCGACCCCAGGAAGGCTCCCCAGCCCAGGCACAGCGAGGGACCCCAGCTGATGCACGTGGGCAGACGCTCTTCCACCGAGCCTCCCAGGGACTCCCGATGCGGGAAATGTGGTCACAAGGGCCTGAACTGGCTCTGCTAGAAGTACCATGACGCAGGAGGTTACTGACCTGAGCTCCAGACCACACACACAAGGTTAGACTGCTTTCAGGTCAGAGGAACCTCCCGGTACCATGCCGAGCTAAAAAAACTGTGCTAGTAAAACTAAGCTTACTGTTTCCATTTCTGGCCCAAGCATCAACTCATATGCCCAAAATCTTGCCTAGTTTTTTTCAGCTATCTTAGCTGGTCTAGTAAAAAGATACTTTCAAACCCAAATTATCAGAAAAATCCTCTTAGATGCCTGAACATAGTTTTAATTTCTAAAACTAGGTTTGCCTATCTGAAAAAAGTGGTCAACACAAGCAGCTTGGTGTAGCTGAGATACTGGAGCCGCACCCACAACACCTCTTCGAGCACGCGTGGCACATTGCACGTTTTAACCTAAGTGAGCAGGAAAACACAAACACACCGACTAACTGTAACAGGGCTGGGCTAGCAAAACTAAGGTGTTTCAATCTGAAAGTAAAGGCAACAGAGTGATTTCATTTTGGGGTGTTTTATGTTCTTTATGCTACACAGACTTTTCTTTCAGATTTTTTCTGCATGTATTATCTCGGGAAAACCATTTCCCACTTTCCCTGGACTTTTTGCTGAAAGATCTTTCCTGAAGGAGGTCTGAAACTCCCTCATCACCACACCTGAACAGCTGCTGTAGCCTAACTCCGTAATATTAGCAGAACATTCAGTCTGGCAGTTCCAGAGTAAGTGATGAGGAGAAGGAGCAGGAACGGATGAAGATACCCTGTTGAAAGCAACCTCTTCCGAGAGCCAAGCTGGTAACACACTGGGCAGTTTGGGCCTCCGTTACTAACTCTGAACACTTGAAACTGTATTGAAATACTTGTAAGAACAGAATCTAAAGACCAACTGAATACTAAGCACTCCAGAAACAATAGCTTCAGCAACTCTGTCGTCAATAGTGTCACATTAGAGAGCAGGAGCTGGGAGGAGAATGGAAAACAGGCCCTTCAGGAGTAATTGTTCCAAGGACGCCAGCAGAAGAACATGAAGCTGTTGCTGGAGGACACACACGTCCTGGCTAACTGTCAAGACAGAACCCGAACTCCTTATATCTGCAAAACAACACATCAGCAATCTGCCTTGCCAGTATTTGCATGCAGACACAACAAACCCAAAACCCGGAGAGGTGTTACAGACTGCTCCTGCTGACCCCCCACCGCCCACCGCTGGGAAACCAACCGCAGCTCAGCCTCACCTTGTTTGTCTCCGGTAACTGGCCTGCTGTGGCTTGCCATCTGCTGTACAATAATCCTGAGCTGACTTTGTCTTGTATAAGTTTTAGATTCCCTGAATATAACATTTGTTGTGCTCTGTGCTGCCAGTTCACAGTTCTCTCGATCATATACCGTAGGGCATCCCCCTCAGGAAGCCTCACACGGATACGCTGCAAGGAGGCCAACAATGGTAAGATCTTTTCTAAAGGTGGCTTTTCTGATCGATGACAGTGTGGACAGAGCCACACACGAGGTCCCTGGAAAACACTGGGCACGGAAACACAGCCGGTATGGAAGAACCCTCTGCAGAGTTCACACTGGATCATGGGAGCAGCTGGCTCCTTCTGGCACAGGCAGACTTTCAGTTCTGTGTCCTCTTCACTGGACAGCACCTTCGCTTCGTTTGCTGCTCGCAGAGAACGCAACGCTTCCATCTCCTTTAACCGGGCTTCCCCAAGCGTAGCCATCTAAAAGGGAGTTCAAAGACAGGGATGTAATTCTGAAAGGAACATAACTCCTTAGAAACAGGCTGACCTCTGCACAATCACACTCTTCAGATAAGCCAGCGAGTATTTCAGATCATTAAGAAGCTCCTCACCCCTGCACGCCTTGAAGGCTTTGAATGTCTGAAGCGCAGCAGATACGAGGATGTGCAGGGATGTGCCTCAGCTTCCTCCCGTTTTCTCACCAGGTTCAGAGTTACAAAGCATATTCCCTTGCAAAAATAACCTCTTATCTTCCATTCTCTGTGTCAAATCCTTCGTGTTTTGTACTACAAAAATACTACTGTCATTAAAGCAGCTCAAATTCTGAAACACGTGCAGACTTGGCTTGCAGGTACTTCTCTGTGAAGATGTCTCAAATCTGTTGTCTGACTCCGTGCAATCATAAAACATATCTGGGCAGTTTCCAGAAATACAAATGCAGCTCTGATGCCCACCGAGCGCACACGACACCAAGTGCACAGAGCCGTACCCTGACCTACGCACTCGCTCTGGGGTTTGTAAGCACCAAGTAAAGTCCAGGTGTACACCTGAATGTGTTGTGTGCCCTTTCTATACCTACTCATGATCTTTTTTTTTTCTAGAATCTTTAGCGTTAGCTGCTATTAAAAATAGCAATATATTTCAGTTTCATGAAGGCTATTAAGTAGCAGCTGCAACTAATAAATTCTATACGTTTTATTGTGTATACGAAAATAAATGTATACAGGAGAGTTTACAAATATATATGAAACAGTTGTGCCACACATCACGGCTTTGAAATGTGATGATTAGAGAAAAATCAGCTATGCAAAAATTAGACAACTGTGTCCATCCAGCATGGGCAGACACAGGGCTTGGGCACAGCACACGACATTACGGACGCAGGGGTGCTGAGCGCTGTGGCTACAGCGCTGGCTTGTGATGGGACCCAAACCTCCACTACAAGGAGATTCCTACAAGGAGATTCTTGTTCCTCTCGTGTCAGCAGCAAAACCTGCCACACCAAATGACCGCATTTTCCTGGGCTGCATTTTCCTGGGTGCAGCCCACGTGAGTCTCCTCCTCTTCTAATACCCCAGCCATTAACGAGAGATTGCCTCGTCAAAGAGCAGAAGGGTGTGCGATTGCAAGGACCCAGCCTCTTCTCCTTACAGCACTTGTAGGGACGCAGGCTGCGAGTCTGGATTTCCAGACAAGGGAGGCCAAAGCCGAAGCACTGAACATACAGGTTTCAAGTAGTTGCCATAGGTTAAAACTTCAAACGTCCCATACCTAGAGGGACAGTTACGTTCAAACCCAAGTGAGTCTACTGCTCCTCGTTAATCACAGGACCATGATGGAGGCTCTGAAACAAGGGTCTTTGGGATTAAGCGCTTTTCCACCAGCAACTAAGCCTGCTCCATCCAGAACTAGTGTTTAGTGACTTCATAATTCATAAGGTTTCCTTTAATTATTTACGGTGTTTGTTTTAATCCTAAATGGTGTTGGGTTATTGTGTTCTTTGAAAGGATCAGGCTTGGGAAAAGCCTACCCTATCTTTACAACGGTTTCGGTATGGTGGGGGAAAGCAGGTCTCAATTTTTTATTTTCCGATGCTTTGTTAGGCTACAGGCATTGCCTGGCAAACTGTCAGGTGACTTCATGCACAAAGACAACACACGTTTGTTCCACTAACAACAATTTTGGGAAGTCTGAAGCAAGCACAGCAAAGTGCAGTCCTTCTGCACAACAGCACAGCAAGCAGAAAACAGGGGAAGCAAACACTCCTGCACCAGAGGCAAACATCAACAGGGATTCAAAGCACTTACAAGACTCTCCAGTTCGCAAAAACCCTTAAGCCACGTACCGCAGATGCAGTATCTTTGCTCTCAGAGAGCGCTCTTTCTAAGTCACTCAGAGTCTCCAGCTTAGTGCTCCTCTTCTTTCCACCTGGCACTGGCTCCTTCAGCTTCTTCTGCTTTCTCTTCAGACTCAGCATTCCAATATCACACCGGGGACATAACACCTGAGGGGCAGAAAAGCCGTATTGTCTGCAATGTTTTCAATGCATTCGTACTGCCCTAACACAGCCACATATGACTGATTACAACAGGGATTGCTGCAGTTTCTTCCATCAAAGATTTGGGGGACTGGGATGAGGTTATCTGGAAAATGGGAAGAGCTGGAAGGTTAAAAATTCAATTTTGTAACATGGGCAGACCACGAACATGTTTCATTTAGGTTGCTGGTGTATGCAGACAGGTGGTAAACTCAACAGCTTCCAGGCGATTTAAGCTGCGAGCCCTGGAAAGCAGGAGAGGATTCCCGGGGCTGGCCTACATTCCTGTCTGTGCCACGGGAGAGAGGAAGGTGGGGGCCGAGGGGGCTCAGCACCGGCTGGAGAGCCTGGATTGCTCAGGAACTGCAGGCGTTCACACAGAGGCAGCCACAGATGCGGAGGGCCAGCTACATCCTCAGCACAGCTAAGCCTCAGGGGGATGGAGAGGGTATGAACCCGCACTCCAGCGGCTGCAGCCCTGCACGCTGAAATAAATCCCGTGCCACAAATATGTCAATATTCCCATATTTATATCGAAAATGCCAGACTCTGCCACAGCATGCTCTTGTTAAGCCACTGACTAGAATAGAGAAAGTACAGTTAAATCCTAAAGCCTTCTAGAAGTTGAAACTTATCATTAAAATTACAGGTCTATCTAATAAAAATTATGTTAATAATATAATCCAAAACCAATTCTGCAAATGTACTTGGTATTTACTGCTACTTCATGAGCGAATACTGTAACTGTGATGTGCTTTTGCTGTGGCATGAACGGTAGTCTTCTCCAGAGCTGAGGTCTCTTACCTCCAAAAGAGAGTAAGGAGAGTTCTCGCACAGGAATGTGTTAGCCGCACACTCCTTCCACGCTTGGACTTCCGACACCAAGGACTCCAGCCTCGGCAGGTACTCCAGATGCACGGGAATAGATCGACCTCTCGTGACAAGTTCCACTAGGGTGTCCAGTACAGGCACACGTCCTCCAACCTGTCAGATAAATCAAAAGTGCCTGGTGTATAGAAGACACACCACTCCCATGAATCACAGCAAGTCACTTAGATTCACTGAAGTTAGAGCTTGTAAAAATGAATTTACTGCTTAGACACTTCAGTCACTTCCACAGCTGTTATTCCAACATTTGTGCTTCTCGCGCTCTCGTCATTAAGTACACAGACAAAACTAATGAAACACTGGGGGGAGGGAATACAGTTAACAAATGACAGTTTAAAAAAAAAAAACAACTGCCAACAATGTAAGCAGACTCCCAATCTAACAATCTGTATTCAGAGCAGAAAATCAAAATAATTTTGAAACAGACCCAGAAGGCAAGTCTAACCCAGTCCCCGGCACGCCAAGGGCAAGGAACCATCGCCAGTACCCAGGGTGCAGTTTGAAAGCGAGCCCTGCTCATCCACTTCGCAGCCCGTGCCAGCCGCCCAGTCACGAGAGGCCCAGCAGTGAAGCGGCACCGAGAGGTAACTTCGGCACGAGGCAGCGACGTGGGACTCGAGAATTCTTCATCCCAAACCACCCCAACACCTCCAGCAGCAAACCTCAGAGCGCTGATACCGAGAACTTCCTGCAAGTCACAAGGACTGCGGGCATTTACTAAACTCTTCACAGAGCTGAAGCAAAGCTTCTTGGCACGTACAGACCCGTTTTTCCACATTCAGCAGGCAGAATTGCAGAATGCGAAACAAGAAATTAACAAATATCAAGGCCAATTCATTTAATCTCTCTCAAGATAGCCTTCGAACGAAAGTTAGTACTACGTGAACTTTGTTACTTCAAAATTATAAATCCCAAGACAACTAATTTTTTGAAATAAAATCTTCTAGACTCAAAAGAAGTTCTAATTAAAAGCCTGATTTAGTTCAGACAGACTTTCAAATGCTATTAAGTCAGACCAGCGTTCACTTTATGGAAAAAACATGAGGACAAATGAAAATTTAAGACAGTATTCGACAACTTCTATCAAAACCTGAAGTGAGGGCTGTCCCAGTCCCACCCTCTCCTCATCTGTGCAGTCCCACTGACCCCGGGCTCGAGTACTTGCAAGGCCGAGCCACGAACCACTTCAAAGTGTCAGCCCAGGCTATGATTACTTGGCCTTGAACCAGCACAGTGCCTGGCTGCCCCCATAACTGTGCTAAGAAGAGGGGAAGCAGGAAGCGAGAAGAGGGGAGAGTTCAGCTGCCACTGAACTGTAAAAGAAGCAAAGAACCTAAAACCACAGGAAACTGGGTCCACAAACAAAATTGTCTGAAAGGGTTAAAAAACAAAAAGATTTAAGGGGGAAGTTCTAGAAGCCAAGGTGAAAACCTGTATAGATCATCTTGTTTAGCAGACTCTGGTTTTCAATCTCTGCCATCAGCTTTTTGCTCAGTTGAAGACTTACTTCAGAGCGTGAATATGGAAATGGAAACACTCAAAGCTGGAAGAAGCCTCAAAAAAATGGAAGAGCAGAGGAAAGGAAGTAGAGGAAACCAAATGACTTCCACCTCAAAATTCCAACAGAACGACTACAAAATTACAAGCATTTTAACTGGTGAAATCAAAGGCTGGCCACACAGGAACAGAACAAGAAACAGCCTTGAGATTGGCCACGTTTAGTGGTTAACAAATGAGGGAACAGCTCTCTGTCACAGGATGTCTGCAATTTAACTGACAATACAGCTGTGGAAACAACAGATGGCTTCTACGGGGCCTCAGAAGAGGTGATTTCATGACCAGTAAGTGTTAATATCCTTGTATCATCAGGTCTTGGCAGAAAGTTACCTGCAGCACGCTCCAGAAAGGTGCATTCAAAACCAGAGAAAATGCAAGGACTGGACACTTGTCTGATCAGGAATATTCCTGGGTCAGGAAATCTTGGGGTTTTTTTAGAAGGTGCTCAAGGAAAATTATTTGTTTAGCTAAGCAAATGAAGGCTGTGAAACAACATTGCTGGTGACTCAAAGACTTTAGGGAATTTTTTTATTGAAGAGTCAGCAAGCAGAACTTCGACTGTGTCACCGGCTCCACACTACGTGTTACAGCAGCACAGTAAGATGATGATCATCCTTTACAGTGCAGCTGTTCTTTAGCTTGCTGATGTTATGAAAGCCCTCTCTGAAGTTGACACACATTAAGTTAGGACAGCAGTTGGAGCGTCCTAGCAAACCGACTTCCACTAGCACGCAAACATTTCACTTTATTCGACAAGCAAGTGATCTTCCTAATACTACAAAGATAGTGTTTTTATCTGCAGAATGGTATACAAAAACATGATTACCAGGTAATACGATCATTGTTATTAGTGACGGAGCAAAATTTACCTTAAGGTAAAGCTCCACAGTATAGTAACTTTTTAACTTTGTAGGTTTTTGTTAGTAGCTCCTTTATAGCTCTTATTGCAGCCAGTCAATTGCAGAGGTGAAGGAATACAAATCAGGCCCAGAAACAGAGGTAAAAGCAGTAGCACTCATCAGCCCACAGCTGCCATGTCGAAGGCAGTAGATGTTACAGACTAAGCGTTCTTAGTTCAGCGGGACGCTGAAGCACCAAGCGCACACAGCAGAGTGCAGAGCACGGGTTTGGTAACCAGCCGGGGGTTGCCATCGCTGCCCGAGAAGCCAGCGGCGCAGTTTACGGACCTGCAGAGCTTCCACTTCCTGCAGCCAGTCTTTGGCCCTCTGCACCGCGTCTTTCAGCGCGACGCCGTTCGGGAGGTAGGCTGGGATCTCCTCCATTTCCTTCACTGCTGTCACAAGGCTGCTCAGTGACTGCCGTGGTCTGCGTGAAGAAAACATCACAGAATGTAAGACACTGCAATACAGCTGGGTTCTTCTACTAAACTCTTACTAAAACCAAAGGTTTGCACCAAATAACGTTGTTATGTCCAGCACTAGAGATGCATACTGTACAACCAGCGCATGAGTAATGCAGGTACGCTTTTAGAAATTTGCTTGCTATAGACTCCTACTACAAATGCTAAAAATATTAAGGAATCTGTTGTCTATTTTTTCAGCATTCCCACATTTGGGCTTATGGGATTTTTAACATTCAATAACTTTTGAATGATAGGCTCCTGGATCCTCCTCGAACCTCAGAGCAGTACCAACTAAGAGATTCCACACTAGAAGGTTAAAAAAGTGGAAATGACTTTTCTGTATTTCACAACCTGATTCTGATGTTTTAGAAAAGTAAAAACTCAACTGCATCTCTCTTTTGGAGGGTAAACCCAAGCTTGTTCCACTTTTGTGCTCTATGAAGTTATCATTTTAAAATACCATGGTTACTAATGAGTAAGAAACGCTCAAATGCCTTCATAATTATGAGGATGGGGGGGGAAATTATAAAATAAAAAAAATTTTAAAACAGGAATCCTTGCATACTAGTTTGTGCCACCTTTCTAAACTTTAAGCGTACTGTGCTCTCCCCCGTTTTACTTTATAAATCAGAAAGTCAAAGCAATGAGTAAGAAAATTTTTCTCAGTAAGGATGGATTTGGCTTACTTCCTCTCCCCTGCAACAGCTCATCTGGAAAAATCTCCTCAATGTTAGAAACAGTCCACATAATAAAATTTTACCAGTTGGTGGTATGTATCTAAGCTCCATCTGGACATGCATTCTCCAGTCTGACACCGGCGGAGTGAAAAAGTTAGAAAGGAAGGAAGAGATGTCTTAAAACCCTTCTCTGGGGCGAAAGGAGGACCTGCACACTGACAGGGGAGCACCAGAAAGACTGGAAGCCAACATCAACATTTAAAAAACACTCAGTAACTCATTGCCCTTCTCCCTCTCTTTCCCTTCCGGATGGCACAAGTTTTGCCTTCGTGTTGTGAACTGAATGAAGAAATGAGAGCCCCTTCGGAAGTAAAGCCAGCGATTTCCATCTTAAACAGCTCGTGGAACTACAAAACACAACACTACGATTTAGCTTCTACCTGGCCTTTATCAGATTTCTGGCTTTGTCATCCCAGTGTTCAGATACAGTAAGGAGCTCCTGCAGCTTCGCCATTGCTTTCTCAACCACTGGGTAGGGAGCGAGTCCGACCCCCGAGTCTATAAGACGTCTCATATCATCTAGAGTGAGAGAGTTCTGGTCTGCGGAAGCCAGCTGCACATCCTCGAGCCAGCGCGCCTGCTCCAGACGTATCCGCAGTTCAGCCAGTTGGGGCAGATCAACGTCGAAGTCAAAGCTGACATCCAACAGCTCCTGAAGCTCTGCAGCGCTAGGCATTTCTTCAGAAAGGAGTTTTTGGCTTTGCTGTTGAAAAGCTTCCACACGATCAAGAAGATCCTGAAATATGCGAATGCAACAATAAATCACCAGAAAACCCACTGACATATCTCTTATTAAACATTCAAGTGTAAGCTTCAACATTAAGCGTCAAGCTTCCTGGCAAACACCGCACTGCAATGCACACGACGTGCACAGCAAATCATCATGACATTTGGAACACTTCAATATTGCGTCTTCTACACATCGCGTATACCTCCACATCTCCTCACACCTAATGTGCCCACCAGCTTGAGGATCACAGAACAAGGGAATTCCACTCTAAACTCCTTTGAACTAAGAGGTAGGTTTCAAAAAGAGGTCTCAACAGAATAGGAAAGATCTAAAGGGACATTCTCAGTGTTCCATTGTGGCTGGTTTTGGCTTTGTTCTGAAATGGTTTAGAAGGCTGTAGAACAGCAAGATTAATACGGCTTCGAAGAATGCTGGGAAGCACAAGGAGCTTCTGGGGTTTATTTCTGCTGTGCTGTTAAGGTTTCTGAGCTGGACCGCACCGTCCCAGTCAGCCACAGGCATTTTACTCTTTCATGCAGTGCAGTATCTTCTCTCTCTCCGCATGTTCAACAGCTAATTACCCCAAAAAGGTACCTCCTTCAACAGCTAATTACCCCAAAAAGGTACCTCCTGTGGCTGCACTTCACCCAGGATAATGGACAGTTAGCCAGAGTAATCTCGCTGTGACAGCTGGAATTATTCTATACCCAGCTATCCTGCCCAGTGCTTCTGGGACCGGCTGAAACACTGTTCCACAGCAGTAAATTCTTCCTTCCTTTACAGCTGACACCTTGGTATTTTGCCAACGAGGTTGTTTGCCAGGGTAGGCAGTCTCACCCATAATGGAACAAAGCCTTCCTGGAGATGTATTAAACTGCGAACCAAACTGTTGGTCATTTATATTAAAAGCCTAATTTGCATGACCACGTATAATTTAGGATTGTTGAGAAGGATATAAAAGAATACTCTGACCATATGTGTTTGATATTTCCCTGTTCAAGAATGCCAGATGGAGAAGAACTGTTTACGTGTCTGGCATTTCTGAACTTCTGCTTTTTAAACAGTTAGGTAACTTCACAGAGTTACAATGCTACAAACAAAGAACTGTAAATAGGATTACATAAAATCCAATTCACACACTGCAGACCTGATAAAGCTTCAAAAGCAGTAATCATAAAGCTGGGTTGAACTGGTCTATTCTGATACAAAGTTACACGATACTGGCTGGTCTCTCAGCCTTGTGTGGACACTTAAGAGATGGTTCAGGAGCTGGCCACTGCATCTCCTCGTTCTAAAGGTCTCACACATGCAAAGCCATTCTCCTTTAAGCCAGAATTTTTTTTTATTACCCCTCAGTGTGATATGCAGCATTGTGGCAATTCTGAAACCAGATCTGGAAGTGCTTTCAGCTTGTCTGAGGGCTGATCATCCGGTGAGCAAATAATCAGCGCTAGCTGACAGTCGTGGGAGACAAAGGGATCTGACTCACTGTCAGCAGCAGGTACTCTGCTAGAACAAGTATTTTGGTAGCCTAGGCTTGTAGCTTTGGCTAGGGTTATCTCTTGTCGTTTCCTGGAACGTGGGTTGATAGCACCAAGAGGTATCTAATTATAAGACTATGAGAACGCTGATTCTGGATTAACAAAGAAGGAAAGTGACACGAATGGGAGAACCACCATTCAGAGCACTATGGAGCTTCGAATATTCTGAGATAAACCTGGCTCCACTCTTCAGAGGAGACTAGTTAACTGACCCTAAACTTTTGATCTGTAGTTACCTCGGTCATCCTGACACTTTGACTGCATTACTTCATAAACATTAACATTTCGATATCCCTACGCAGTGTAAAATTTACCGACAACGAACACCGCTCTTCTGTGACTCACATGCACAAGTTACCCAGGCCTGTCAGTTTAAAGGTAATTATTCTTGGAGCAAATAGTGAGATTGGAGATTAACACAGCCCAAATACGTCACTGACGTGCTCATGTTCTTTCCAACTTACCTTCAGTAACGGTGTCTGACTGAGGACACAGGGTAGAGCATGCAGCTGCCTCACGAACAACCGGAGCTCATTCACAGTCAGCTGATTTTGACATTTTCCTCCTCCGGAGCGGTACCTGCAATTACACACAATTCCACTTTGTCGGATGCCAATAAAAAAAAAACAAAATAAAATCTAAACTTCTCAAAAATCTGCTTATGATTTCTTCTAAGTCAAATTTTACTCACATATAATAGAATATTCAAAAGCATCCAACCAGCCTAGGGCTTACACACATGGGAAAACTTCAGTTAGCTATAGTAGAATAAGCTATTGTTGAAAATACTCTTTCACATTAAATAGTATTCTGGAACAACTACTCAGCCTTGGAAGAGCACTGGTTATTATGGAATAAAATTAGGCTTTTTTTCCAGAACACAAAGCAATTGTGGATGAACTATTCAGTTATGTTGCAACAGCTATTGTAGTAAGCTCTCCCCATGCCCATACCAAAAGAGAACAAATCCCAATTTTGAATGGGTTTTATATTCACAGGTCGTGTAGGCACTTCTGAAAAATCCTCTTTACGCTGAAATCACCATTTTCATTTTTATCTAAAAGCTTTGTATCAAATGAGTGGCTTATAAGTATTAACAAATTGGCTAATATTAAAAAACTCTCTAAACTCAAGCCAATATTAACTAGGTCTGAGAACTCTGAACAGAAAAGGAAAGAAATCTCTTACAGTGCTGGCTCCAGTTTAATCCACAATATGTCATTGAAACAAAAGAGGAAAACAACATCCCAGCAGGATATGCCAGCATGACTGGAATGTGAACACTATAAAATAAGTTTTAATTTACCATTCTGTGTTAAAAATAGGTATTTTTAAAGGATATGCAAGATCACATTGGGAGTTCCAAAATCCATAGTAAGCTAAACAATAAAATGAATTCAAAATCTCAGGTACAACCTGGCTGTTTTATGGTCTACATTGTTTTACTATTTTCGTGGAAGTTCTACAGTATCTTCCAGGAAAAGGCGAACACACACACATATATACACATATCTAAACTGCAAAACTGACTGTCATGAGATTTTTTTGACAACCAGAAATTACACGAGTCTTAAAAAAACCCAAAGGTATTCCGAGAAGAAAAGCCCACATCCACCCATGGTTCTTAAGCACAAAGATCTTTAAGCCCAAGGTGTCTAACCTCCTGGAGACTCTTAAGAAGCAGAAAAGGTACCATGAGGCCTGGACAAGGAAGCGGGTGGGCAGTGAGAACGCCCCTTTGTACTTGCCCTGCTGTCATACTGTTCCCTTCCAGCGCCAGAGAAGAACGAGTGCTCCGCTGTCCTTTGGCCAGCCTTTAGGACTGCTTCATTGCCCACCACCGTAAGAACCAAAGGAAACAGGGAAGTACAACCCATCTGCACTTCTCCAGGTACTACAAAGAATATGGTGAGCAAGAGTCACAGGATTTACTCTAAGAGAATATTTATCATCTCTCTGGGTCTTTCCTCCCCAGAACTGTTGTGTATACTACACAGGAGGAGATCCTGGAGTACCGCTGACTATCACAATTAACAGGGATGACCTTTCCAGCTGAGTCAAGTCTACTGCATGACTCTTCCAAACTGAGGATTCAGAAAAAAATGCTCCGTCCATAAAGGAAACTTTGTTGAAAGTATAAACCAAACTTCAGGCAGAATCCACAACCCTTCACAACCAATACATGGCAGTTGGCATGATGAAGGCTGCCCAACATCCTACAGATGTACGAACTTCACATAGATGAAACTCTATTTGATATAACATGTCTTAAAATCTTAAGCAGATTATTCTATTCTATCTTCCTCCATAGGTTATGAGCACTCCCCCTTCGATCTTTAAAGAAAAAAAAAAAAAAATCCATCAAACATGGGTTTTTAAAACTCTAATTATGAAGACATACAACTGGACTTTTTCCAGAAATATGCCAAAAGAGATCAAAGGAGAAATGGTCAGAGAAGGGCTAAGAACACTTTTAGAGCAAATGAGAAAGGCAACCCAAGCACTGCCTTGGCCCTGTGTAGGGTAACACTGGGAGGATTGCTCATGGCAGTCTGTGATGCTGAAGGAGCTGGCAAGTACAGCTGTGAGAAAGGCTGACACGCTACCGCGGTGACAGAAGAGCAGACCTAGTCAAGGAGATGAAGGTAAAAATTGCTCCCCGTTCTTTCCAGGCCAGGCAAAGTCAGGTGCATGCTAAGAGCAGGAGAGACTCTTGGAAGAGCTCATCTGGCACCGAACAGCTGGAAAGGGCCTGGTTGCTGCTCCAAGTTCATTACCAGGAGGCCTGAGCAAATGCCAAGGAAGGGAGAATGCATAGACAGGGAATGCCAGAACGAGAAGACATGGCTCAACACTAAATGAAGAAAGATATTAGGAGTGGATAAATCCTTTGGTAACAATGGAATGAATCCCTGGGATGGAAATTACCTATCTGTCAGAAATCATGTCTGTTGGAGTGCTGAATTTTTCATTTTCTGTTGTAATATTTTCACATTGCTGTGACAGAGGCTTGTGCTTGCAAGACAGTGAGGTTAGAATTCTTATCAAGTTCCTGCTACAAAGACTTACACAAGGATGACCAGGGAGCGAAATCACAGCTACGAAAATAATGTCTGAATAATAGTTGAGTATTTTGCTGCCAAAGTCCTTCGAATTCAGTCTTTAAAGTAATGCAAGAACACAGGGAGTGACAAGCTGCAAAGTAGCTGCTGAGGCAGGCAACATGCAGAAACCACACATGTGCAGTCGCACCAGCACAAAGAGCACCAGCTCTAACACCACGTTGTTCAAAACAGCACAGACAGGTGAAAGTTGTCCAGATGAGAAGACAGAAACAGTTTTTCCTGAAGTACTTCATGCTCTTAGGATTGTTGGACTTGAGCAATATTGTCCTCCACACATACAAAGCCAAGGTTTTCTTAGAAACCTATCATCCCACGAGACTAGAGACAGCCACTATAAGTCTGGGTGGAGAGTCTGCAACAGAAGGTGGCAATTTGTGATCCTCAAGAGAAAGGCTAGTACATCGATGCAGTCACAGACTGATGCAAAGAGGAGACCTGGCCTTGTCCTTCTGGATCTTCCGACTCCTTTCAACTGGTTTCAGACACGGACAGTGCTGGCAGGACCATGCAGTCAGACATTCAGTTCACACAGAATGTATTAACCAAACGCTGCCGTATCTTCAAACTCCTCAAGCAAATAACCTGTCTAAAAGATTTGACATAAATGCTGCCAAAGAAAGAGCAAGTATTTTTCAGAGATCTCGTACAGTATTCCCAGCAGCAGCAGCTCGGGAAGTGAAGACACTTTATTTTTCCACAAGGCATAAAGAACAATGAATATAATGACCTGTGCACCACTGACAGATTTTCAGTCCCCATGGCATAAAGACAAGTAGACTCTATCTTGTTGGGTGCTGCTTTGTCTGGAAATACCACACTGATTTTTCCTTTTAGGGAATGTTAGAGTGAATTTACTGCCCAGCTGTCAAACAAAGAGGAAGAAGAGATTGAAAGCTCGGGATGTTCAACTTCTTACACGCAGGAAAGGTGAATCTCCCTGTAAAAGATGGCTCTCTTGAGAAGACAAAGACGGCTTTCAGTTCTAAGTCTTACAGAACACCGGCATCTATCACCGGTCACTGGCATCTATCTTCAGTGACTCAATTTTGTTGTAAACGTGTACAGTAACATTTACCTGGTTTGCCTTTTGCCATTAAGAAGCTGCTGTGCAACCGAGGCACATTTGTCTGCATCCTGCGTAACCAGTCTGAGGTGTCGCAGTAGATCATTGTCTGGAAACTTTTTAATTTCTGACTCTTCTATCAAAGCCTTAAAACAGATGAGACCTTTTGGGAAAGATACCAAGTTAACAAAAGTCTCCCTTTGTGATGGATTTTAAATGGTAAGGCTGAATAACGCAACACATTAAATATATTTCTATTTCAACTTCAGTTATATTTTGTGTCCAAGTGATTTACAATCTTCTCACACAGAGACAGGTTAGCATACTTTCTGGGACTCTAACAGCTAAAACACTTACTTTAAAAGAAATTACATATGAGTTCCCTGGATTGTCACATAAGATAAAAGTTGCTAAGTTTCAGAAACTAAAAACTGAAAAATTAGCCATTTAAAATTACGCGTTGGAGACAAATAGTCTCTTTACTTACTTCTTTTATTGTTAATTTTCGCCTCCAGAGCTTCGTTAACATTGGAAGCCCATTCGTTGTACGACTCCGCACGCATCTTTAGCGCGCTCATCATTGGATAGAGTTCCTCCAGGGTATAGCGATACCTGCAAGTAGCACAGAATTCAAACTCTTCAGCAAAAACACAGGGGAGCAGGAGAGTGGAAAGGAGGGGCATCAGGATGTGTTGGTCTACACAACACGGAAGTGATCTACTATGCACCCAGCGTTATACAGTTAAGATCTACAACCACACCATGTTCCTCCTAAGACAATTTCAACATTGCAATTGCTTCAAAAAACAATGTCAACAACACAATTAAACCAACTGTGAAACTGTCTTAGGACAAGCTACCACCACGTAGGACAAAGATGTAACACACAACAGGAAAGGAAAGATCACAACAGGAAGGAAAGCTAACAAAAGCCAAAAACTATTACTCAGTAAGGACTGGATGTAAGGGATGATGACCTTGTTGCTATAAATAAGCAAACTAACTCATTCAGCAATTTTTGCCATTAGAGGGCAAGCAGAGCTGAATGCTGAAAAGAGTCTTTGTGTATGAGCACAAAAAAAGCAATTTATTCTGGGGGCACTTTATTTGCAAAGGAGTGAGAGAAACAGAATACCGAGACTTGCACCACTGACAAAACGGCGTAGGTACTAGACTCTCAAACCTCCATATCTACACGTACAATAAATATCTTCAGAACACAGCATTGTTCACTGTCTAAAGCTTACCCCAGCTTATATTTGTAGGCGGGACAGGAACAGAGATCCTCAACATGGTGCAAGCATACCAATAATCCAGGTTTACATGGACAATAAACAGCAGACATGAAACAGGTGGTTTTACACTTTAAGCACTGTCGTTCATCATCAGGAAACAGCTCAAAAGCAACTCTCTCCGAGTCAGTCACTCCCTGCAAAAGAGGAGGTTACTTCACTCCGAAGTCTGATGAAGAGGTGATTATTCCAAGCTGAAACATCAGAAGCTAAACTTCTCAAAGGATTAATGAAGTTTAGAAATGAGATATTACAATCAGGTAGACAGAAATTTTGGTTAAGGAAAAATCAGCTATTCTGACTACATTACTGAAAGAAAAGGTATGACTGAACAATACTTAAGGGCAGATGGTAAACCAAGATAAATGATTCTTTACCCGAGCAGTCTTGTGAAACCAACAATGCTGCTCGGGAAGGGGTACCCTGTAGCTCGAAGCCGTTGACAACACAGTACAAGTCCCAGCACGTTTTCACATCACTGTTTCAGCTGTTCCTTCGTTCATTATAATACAATTTCCTACAACTCACCAGTTTATCGACCTTCTCACGCAACCTCTTCTCCTCTTCAATCATAACAGCCATATCTTTCTGAACCGTAGATGCTACCACAACATCAAGAACATCTGCTTTGGAAGCCATTTTACAGATCATCTCATCATGAGAAAACACACAGTAACGGTTTAGCAGACGGTAATGTTCCACACATTGGCGACCTAATGGTAGCTGCATTGAAAAACATTCAATAAATGCAGAGTTCATTTTGAAAATAACATTGAGATACAAACTTGTTATGCTATTAACCAAAAACTATTCAAACGAAAGGCCAAGGCAAATCCTTTTAGCAACAATAATTGTAATTCAGAAAGTAAAACTAGAGAAATCAAGACCCTGAGTTCTTGTAAACCAGGACTGCTTATAACTCTTTTCCAGTGGACGCTGTGGATGCAGGTTGTTTAGCTGGGTTCGCGGGGGGAACACACTGCCTGAAAGAGACCATAATTAGGGGGAACTAAATCACTAAACCACAGTAGGCTCAGGCAGACCCAAGCTAAAAATACACAAAGCCTGAGGAAGTGCCAAAGGTATGAGTACACACACCCTGTTCTTATCACTCAAGGGACGCCCCGCCAGAGGCAGGCTGCAGGGCACGCTGGACCTCTTTGTCAAACAACATGGCTGTTTTATGTGGGACATGAACTGTGCTGCAGCCTGAGAAATTGCTGACTCCATGAACCATTAAAGTCCCTAACTAACCCCAGGCAGAGCAAACAATTCATTATGAGCTGGGCAGGTTACTCACAGCTTTATTTTAAGGCTGTAACTGGCCAGGCAGATAGCAACGCTCAAGTTACAATGAGGTTACACGATGGAGTCTGGTATGAAACTCATGGAAGGACAAGAGGAAAACCAAAACCAAACCAACTGACATGCCAACACAGTCGCAGTGCAGAAAGCTTTCTTCCAATTTTAGTCATCTCCCACTTTTAAAGTGACGTTTTTTAAATGTAGCAACATTTTTAGATGGGCTACATTTACAAACAGCTAAGATCTTTCTGGGGGTGTGGAATCAGAAGAGGAGTAATTTGAAATATGAGTGGCTTCAAAAGGACCTTTGTGCGATCAGGAAACACTGTGACAAACCTGCTAGGAAGGAGAAATGTTTACTGGTAACTTTGGAGCAACTATCCTCCATTTATTTAGAAAGAGATAAAAAACTTACCAAATTACTATGACCTAATAATTGTAATATGTGCCTACCTCTGTTGTTTCAATGAGCTGAGTGAAGCTTACTGGGAATAAAGCTCTGGTCTGTAGACCTTCTGTTTGAACATTAAAACTTTGTTTCCTTCTCATTCAGGTATTCTTCCCTAAAAACCTACAGTACCTCTGCTATCCAAGAGGATGTGCTCACATCAGATGCAATTCTTTTTATTTTTTTTTCCCCAAGAGAACTATCAAAGTTTTTAACTGTTATTAATGTGTTTAATGTGTCATCCAACTTAATCACACAAGCTGAAGCAGAAAAGAAGGCCAAGCTGGCTTTGTTTTTCAGCTGTAGAAAGCACCTCGTAGAGAAATCCCAGTGCAATAAACAGAAAAAATTAATTCCAGCTCTTGACTATTTGAATGGAATTTGGGGAGACAAAAGGAGCAGCTTCTGGCAACACTGATGCTTCTCATACTCTAGGCACGAATAAGACCTTGCCTACCTCCAGCTGTAAAAGCTACATCAGCCCTAACGCTTACTTTCAAACTGAACCTTCGGAACCAGAGAACGCCCACAGTTTACTACCTGAAAGAACCACCTTCAGCAAAACATTATGCTTCCAGTAACAGCTTCCTTGTGGTCTGTGGACTAGATTTGTACATCAGCAGTAAATTATAGCTGTACGTCAGCTAGGAACGGCTTTGGAGCTGCACACTTAATGAAAAACTGGTTTTGGAACATACCCAATCAACTGTGCAGAAGTTCACAGCTTCAGCAAAATTGAAACCCTGATTGAAGCCACTGTGATAAGCTCTAGGGAAGGTGATAACAAACTCTCCAGCACACTGGTTGGTTCGATAAACCTAGGAGAAAAGACAGACAAGCATTAGGTCAAAACTAAACAGAAGTGAAGTCTGTGAAGAGAATATGGATTTCCAATTCCTAGTAACTTCTATGACGACTTTGGGTAGTTTTAAAACACAAGCCCAAGAATTACAACTGGCATTTGGTAACTTGTCATGTAAAACCCTGGAAAGCAGGAGGGGTTTCATTCAGCCATACCCACGCCCTAAGCCATTTTACGTCAGCTGTCTGTGCCTCACACTTTGCCAGCTCTGGTGACAGTTACACTGCTAACGCACAGGCAAGGCTCTCTGCAATGTGCAGCTGAAGGGGAAAAAGAAATTTGGAACCTACTCAGAAGTTCATAGTGCTGTAAAGCTCATACTTTTAGTGCTATACAATCACAGCACGAAAGCAGGCAGGTCTTCCCGCATCTTTCAGTTTTGGAGTCTCGCAAAGCATAGCAGACACCATAAATTTTGCTACTTTTTCCAGACTTCCCTTTAAGTCCCAAGGTCAGCTAGCCAAAAGCTAATTCAGTTGTAAAGGGACATAATTCCCATGAATAATCTAGTATGGAAAATGACGGATACTGATGAAAATGTTTTTAAATACCTAAGAACTTATCCAGGAAAAATAAGAGGATGTGTATGACAAATAAAGGTGGAATGGGTTTTGGCCCCTTGCCAGAAACTCTATGCAAAAAAAAAAAAAAAGCATCTGATTAGACAGACATAGGAAGAGCTCCTGACATTGTCCCAAAGGCCAAGATTAAACTTTCCAGCTGAGATACAGAAATAGAAACACACTAAGGTGGATCTCCAGAGAAGAGTTTGCCAAACAGTTCCAAAAGCAATGATTCCACTGCCCATCTGTTCACACTGGCACATTACACTAGACAAGAAAGATACAACACACATGGAAACCACCACACCATCTCCGTAACAAAAGTGGCCTCAGTTATCAGCTTTGAAGCAGAATTCAGGGCAAATGAAAGAGGGTTGCGTTTGGGGGAGTAGCACAGGAGTCCAACAACATACAGGCACTCCGTGGGCCATCAAAGTATTCGGGTTCATTATGGTGACAAGTTGGTGCAAGAGATCTGGCTGAGATTCAAATAGCTCTGGAGCAAGCTTCTTCATTACATCCTCCAGCTGTTCAGCTGCATACCCTGGGGCTCCATACCACGTTTTAGGCTCCCCCCTGCAAGATTATTAAAAAAAGTTAAATATAAGCAATCTTGTAAGTTACATTTTCAGTCTTCTGCTGTAAAAAACACCATGTCAAAAGAAGGGTATATCGCCAGGAAGAATGCAAAGATTATGTACCTTCCTGAATCTTCACATTTTAACACAGGTCCCTCCTCCAGACCTAGGTTTTGAACTGCTTACGTTTCTAAGCACATGCTTAAAATATTCTGGGGAAAAAAAGACTGAAGAAGTCCTCAGTGAAGTTCTGCTGATTCCAGCACAACTTCAAAACACATAGAAATCATAGAATCATAGAAAGTTTTGGGTCGGAAGGGACCCCTAGAGGTCATCTAGTCCAACCCCCCCGCAGCGAGCAGGGACACCACTAACTAGATCAGGTTGCACAGAGCCCGGTCCAACCT
>Ga0065711_1031064_pt1 | contig 30672 bp, 14 predicted proteins | sample Hoacrofraction12_FD_59098 | JGI IMG/M metagenome (GOLD analysis project Ga0065711, IMG submission 59098) | Hoatzin crop microbial communities from Cojedes, Venezuela - Epithelial fraction 12 v2 (version 2) | ecosystem: Host-associated > Birds > Digestive system > Esophagus > Crop | place... | reverse complement strand
CCCCCCCCCCAAAGGAAAATTAAAGAAGGAAGGCTTTAATGTAATGTGACTATTCTTAGAAACTTTGAAACAGGTTTTGTTCCTTACTGGTAGATCTGTGTTATTTCTTGCTTGGTTGTTGGATTAATACTGTTTACTCTCATTTCTCAAGTTTTTCATTCAATAGACACTAAAAGTATGGATATTTGGCACTAGAAGTAGCCTCTAGTCTCCTTCAGGTCCCTGGATATTCAAATTATTAAACACATAATGGAGAAGTGCATGAGTATTTCAAAGAACATTTATGCTGCTTCATCTCTAAAATCAGTCTAGTAAGGTTTATCCATCTTGCCAAACATCCAGAGTTTGAGGAAAAAGACGTGCATGCTTAGGTAAGAAAGTGATATATTTGAAGTTAAGTCTCTTTTCTATTAAGCAGTCCAGGTTACTGTGTCTTTGTAAATCAGAAATGTTATTTCATGCATAACATGAAGAGGCTGCAGCACACAGTGATGCTAATTTAATATGACGTAGATACTTGAATTATGCAATAAAATACTTCATTGTTCAATAAAAAATGATATTGAAAAATTGAAGGCCAACTATAAGGGTAATTTCAAAGAATCAACACCTTCTATATACACATACTTAAAATTATTAACTTTAAGCACAGAAGGATAATTGTTGACTGAATAAAATTTTAGACAGTAGTTTATTGATGCCCATAAGTAAAAGGTATCTGAATAAATATTTAATCATAGTTGTAGTCAGTGTAACATTTTAAATAATTAGGATGACAGTAGTCTAATAAAGAAGACTTTCTCATGGCAAGTCTACTTTTGAAAAAAATAAGTGGATTTCAAACAAAAAACCTTGAAAAATTTACATGATTTAAAAATGTAGTTGCTGTTGTTACTATCTCTAAAGTATGAAGTTACTGCTTTTGTTTTGTAATCGGTAGTAGTTGAAAAAATGCATGAAGTAACAAAGTTCGGTCTCATATACTGTATGAGCTCAGGTTTAATGACATTCTTACTTCTTTTGTCCAGTTTCTTTGATTAGCACTAAAAATCCAGATAGCTTGGTTACTCGCAAAGAGATCTTATGAAGATCACAGGAGTCGGAAGAGGGTGCACTTTCTAAACTGCATTTCTCAGGAAATTTCTACCCTATTCATCACTGAATCACACCTCAGAGCAGCAAACACATTTGTTCTACACACTTAGAGATTTAATGAGATGTTCTAGACTTTTAAAGACTGTTTTTCCCTACATATTACATAACTCACAAGTAAAAGTAAGCAGTGAACTTCTTATAAAAGACCGAATTCTGAGAACGGTCATAGATCTCTAGGTTCCAATCATAATAAAGTAATAGGGAACAATAGCTACTTTATAAATGCATCTGCACAGCCCTAGGGTGCATAGCTTGCATAATACATGATACAAGACCTACTCAAATTTTTCAGTGCAAATATATTGATAATGACTTCTGTGATTACTTCAAAAGACCCTTTTGTTTTTAAAATTTGACAAGATTCAATGCATAATACTTGAACTTAGCAAAACCTTCCCTTATTATCTAAATGAAATACTGAATTGTTATCCTGGATTCCTAGAACACTCTGCTCTAAGTAGTCTTGAAAAACTCTTTCTTCTTGCATTCTTCATTTCACCTGTCTTACACCCAAGAAAGAATATGTATTCAACTTGAAATTATTACTTCTCTACTGTATAAAATACGCAGCCCATACGTTCACATAGTTTTGAGGACTGCATTTGAGCAGTGAGGATGATGATGCCCTCCTTCTTTCCTCTGCCCGCCACAATCTAATACTGCCATCACCAAAGGAATATAGATTCATTGCACCTTTCTTCCTGAAATTGAAGTCCGTAAGAAATGTTTCGCAAACATAAGAGGTTCAAGGAGCTTGTGAATACTAGTAGGGACAATTTTTCAGTTTTCACAGGTGAGACATTGTTGTGGGTTTGTGTGGCAACGTTTTGGTAGTACAGGGGGCTACAAGGAGGTGGCTTCCGTGAGAAGCTGCTAGAAGCTTCCACCATGTCTGACAGCACCAATGCCAGCTGGCACTAAGACAGACCCACTGCTGGCCAAGGCCAAGCCTATCAGCGACAGTGGTAGTCTCCATAATAACATATTTAAGAAGGGGAAAAACCTGCTGTGGAATAGCAGTCGAGAGGGAGGAGTGAGACTATCTGAGAGAAATAACTGCAGACACCAAGGTCAGTGAAGAAGGAGGGGGAGGAGGTTCTCTAGGTGCTGGAGCAGAGATTCTTTCCCCTGCAGCCCATGGAGAAGCCCATGATGAGGTAGGCTGTCCGCCTGCAGCCCATGGATATCCATGGTGGAGCAGATCTCCACCTGTAGCCCCTGGAAGATCCCACGCTGGAGCAGATGTAAGCCTGAAGGAGGCTGTGACCCTGTGGGAAATTTGTCTTGGAACAGGCTCCTGGCAGGACCTGTGGACCCGTGGAGAGAGGAGCCCACGCCAGAGCAGGTTTTCTGGCAGGACTTGTGACCATACGGGGGACCCACGCTGCAGCAGTCTGTTCCTGAAGGACTGCGCCCCGTGGAAGGGACCCACACAGGGACAGGTCGTGAAGAACTGCAGCCCATGGGAAGGACTCACACTGGAGAAGTTTGTGGACAACTGTCTCCTGTGAGATGGACCTCACACTGGAGCAGGGGCAGAGTCTGAGGAGTCCTCCCCCTGAGGAGGAAGGTGCGGCAGAGACAACATGTGATGAACTGACTGCAACCCCCGCTCCCCATCCCCCTGTGCTGCTCAGGGGGAGGAGGTAGAGAAATGGGAGAGTAGTTAAGGCTGGGAAGAAGTGAGGGGCAAGGGGAAGGTATTTTGAAATTTAGGTTTTTTCTCATTATTCTACTCTGATTTGATTGGTGATAAATTAAACTTTTTTTTTCCTCCCCAAGTTCAATCTGTTTTGTCCATGACAATAATTGGTGAGTGATCTCTTCCTGTCCTTATCTCGACCCATGAGCCTTTCATCATATTTTCTCTCCCCTCTCTGAGGAGGTGGAGTGACAGGGTGGCTTTGTTAGGCACCCGGCATTTATTCAGGCTAAAGAGTAACAGACATCTGTACTACTGATGTCTTCTCTTCTATCTGAAGTTCTTTTGTCTTCTGCAAGATGCTGTCATTCAGATATCACACACAAGGGACATCTACTGTTTTTTAAAGGGAGATGTACTTTTTTTTACCCATTTCTATGGTAAGCATGGGTTATATCAGATTTTATCTTTACCCCTGCTGATTTATCAGTAATCCTCATTTTCTGAAGTCGAGGCATATAACATCACAGAAATCCTTTCTTTCCTCAGATCTTCCCATATTGAGATATGAACCTTTCACAGTATTACAAGTTTCTTCCAAGACAAGGATCATGTTTCAGTAAATATAATTGTAATTAGCTTTCTCAGAAAAGAAAAAGAACTGGCATATCAGTGTGATGAAATGGATCTCATTTTGCCAGGAACATGGGGCACCACTTCTTCAGGAGGATGATTAGAGATGCCAACTCTGAATTTCCAACCCTGGAAATTTACATAGAAAATTTACTGTATTTCTAGCAGAATTTTACAGATTGGAGCACTTGCTATGTAAAGAGTGTAGAAAGGCAAGAAAGTTGTTATGTTTGTTTTGTTCTACTTAAATATCTGTAAGGTTAAAGCTTTTATTCCAAATTGCTTATTTTACCTTAAAATAATAGTGTATTGTAGCTCATGTGTTATATAAATCGTAGGTAATACAAACATATCAAGCATATGACTGGATGATAAGGTCTCGAGGCCTCTCTTTGATCTTTACTCTGTCTTATTTCTGTAATTTATAGTAGGCAATTTAATAAAGATGTCTAAATTTCTGTGTTATTACTGAGCATATGACCCTCACAAGACTTTCTCATTTCTCATTTTATCTGCTTGCTGTCAAATTTCAATACGTTCAATTTATGCAAATTGTTTTTTACATGGAATATTCATACTGTCTAATGCTTAGCTTTTCACTTTGTCTCATACACGTCATGACAAAGTAATACAAAAACTTGAAGTGTGGTAAGCAGAGGAAAGAGTTCCTTTAAAGCAGATATTAAAAATTAAAAGTTTTAACAAGTTCATAATCATAGTCTTTTTTCTTTCTTTTTTAAAAGTATAGTTTTATAGAGTCAGGTGGTCTGAAACTCCAGTGTGCCCATGCTGGAAGTAAAATGGTGTGTGGATTTGAGGCATGGCTCCCTAAGGAACAAAGCAAATAAATGATTTAGTCACAATTTCTTTTTCTTTTTATTATGCAGTAATTTATCATCATTTGACCTCTTTCCGTAATAGCACATTCACCAACCAACTGATTTCTACCAGGCTGAACAGAGAAAGAGAAGTCTCAAAGACCACAGAGTTCCTCAAAGCTCTATGACAGTAGATGTCCAGGCAGAATTTCAAGAAGGGCTGAAAACATGTACCAACAGAAAAAAAGTGTTGGAATCTGAGGTCATACTTCAGAGACATGTACCTGCACAAACTGGCACTCAGAGTTTATGTGTCAGGTACAAGACATAAATCTATAAGCTTGAAGAATTAAAACATAGTCTTATTCTAATTACTTGTCTGCTTTTAACACATACGCTATGGCAATTGTTAATGCCCTTTACATCACATCAGAGTTCAGAAAACATTTTTTCCTTTAGCCCACGCACTACAGGACTGACCTGGATAGCTCACATGTTGTTCCTTCTGCTGGTAGTGTCCTATATCTGTTATTTCATCTTCAACTGGAATTTCTCTGATCTCACTAAATTGATTTTAATAGTGACCTAGGATAAATTTCTATACCTACCTATAATATTAGATGTTAAATATGACATCAAGTACAGCCAGATTTCATGCAGGCCAATCCAACTTTCTCCATTTTATCTGCTGGAAAATCTTGTAAGCTTAGTGCAGCAGTAGTGATCCATGAAGAACCCATAAATACATGCAATATCTCACACTTACAGAACATTTATTTTACAGATTCTTCGTCAAAAAATACAGTAAGAGTTTGAACACATGCCAGTCATGTAAGGAGAAGACACTACTCTACAGGAGTTATGAAAGAACACATCTTTCCTTGAAGTAAATTATATATTTAGACCTTTGTCTACACAAAATATCAGAATTTGTTTTGAAAAAGACATTCTGTGGTGTTGACTATCCAGCCTGCTGGTATGAAATCTACCAAGAGTTTGTTAAACAACAATACTATGGAGGGTGTTTATTGGTATCCAAGGAAGTGTAATTGCCAATTGCCCTTGGAAGTTAGTAAGATGTATTTACTTAATCCTCTGACTAAAACTCTTTTTATATTTGCAGTGTAAGCACATAGGCAAAGATCCTAAAGAAACATTGCTTTGTTTTGTAGATTGAGGCAGAAACTTGTCAAGGGACTTACCCAGTGTCACAAAAAGGGATCAGTGTTAGACTTGAGAGTAGGTTTCAAGTAGTCCCTATATCTAAATTCATCTGGTTTTGCATTTTTATTCACTGTATAATTTATGAAAATTTTTTCACATAAAGCAGACTGGCAAGTGAAATACAGGTGCTCTAAAAGTTTTCTTGTTAGATTTCTTGCAGATTTATTTTTCTTTTTAAAATAACCACTGATTAATTTTAAACTGTCATTGAGCAATCTGACTATTCTCTGATGAACACCTGCAATAATTCTAAAATCACCATATTTTAAACTTCCATATCTTTTTCCTTGCCTGCCTAGCCAATATATTTTTTTTTTGGCATAATCAAGTTCCCTGAAAATAGTTATGCAAGATAATTTTTTTTAGGGAAAGCTACTTCTCTGAAATGACAGTCTTCTGTCAAATTTACATGAGGAATTTTATTTTTAGGATGAAAAGCCAGTATCTGAAATGTTGCCCATCTTTGTGTAATGTTTCCGATACAGGAGACTATGGTTAGGCACAGAGTGAATACATCTTTTTCTTCCTTCCCTAACATTTTTATATTAGCCCTGGTTTATGCTCCTCAGGTGTCATCACATTCCACTTCAGAAGCAATCTCTGTTCAGCACTCTCGAAACAAGATTTTTCATTGCATTGTCAGAAATGTTATAGGATCTTATAATACGAAGGATACTGTTATAAAAGAGAAGTAATTTAGAGGCAGACCACCTGAATCACGACCTGAAAATCAAGCATGACATAAACCCACAGATAAACAAGTGCTCCATATTGCTGGCATACAGAGACAGGAGTTCTCTTCCCTCCTTCTCTTCCTTCTTCAGAATGGATTACAGCACAGGATCTCACATTTCAATGTGGATAGAAGAACTGGTTTAGATGAACTAGCATTCAGCCTCATTCACTGCGTTTGGCTTTCCCTAAGTTTATATCACGATAGTGAATAAACACGAGAGCCATTATTGCTGGAAGCATCATATTCCCTCCTCAGAGAGATTAGGGTGCACCGGCTGAGGGCAGTGTATCATTTTCTCTCCAGAAAAAAATACCTATCATTGTATAAAACATGACTTCTGAGACACAGAAACAGGCGAGGTAACAGAAAAACCATGCTGTTATACTAGACTGTATTAGACGTTTTTTCACATTCTGGGTTGTTTCAGCAACTTTATGTATGCACATCATGTGGACACTCATGAAATAGTCAAAATTAGAAAGCACATTAACAGACTATCCATTCTGCAGAAAGAAGGGATTTTTTTACGGTGGCCTGTTTGAGTCTGTGTGGAAGAAGTGTGTAGAGGAGATGTCTGTGTGTGCATGTGTGAGATCCATCACCTGGGGTAAAAAATGTGGCAAAAAAATGAGGCTTCTATGCTTTAAAAGTGATTATCTTTTCCTGATGCTTCATTTTTCATTGATCTTGCTGTTGCAAAATTTTGGTGTCCATGACTTGTAAAGTTCTTAGCTTAATGAGTAAGGTGACATGAAACAAATAACAGTACTAAAAAAAAAAAACACCCATTGCCTCTGTAAATCAGCAGAGTTCAGGTGTTTCTGGAGGATTTAAAGAGCTTGCCAACCATTATCTGCACTAGTGAGTGGGAAAGACTATTAGACCAGCTGGTCATGTCAAGTGCAGAAGTGAACCAAGAGGAAGACGGAGGCAAGGGAAATGCATGTTTTTCTTGTTCCAGTTTGCTTCTCAACGTTCTCTCTGGGGATGCTGTTCCCTGCTGTAAACTGTTGTCTCTCTACATAGAGCAGATCTTTTTGCTCTACTAAACACAAATGCAATATCTCTTAGTGCTTAACCAAAGACAAAGGGTTAGCCAGTCCTTCAGATTCTTGCCTCTAGCATTTTCAGTTCATGCCACCCTGTCTTTAATACTAAGAATATATACATAAGAATGACTTGCATTTATGTTAGAAACACTCTGAGATCCTAGTTGAGTCAAAGAATATATATTAAAAAAAAATGAATCTAAACAAACTTTCTACTTCAAAATTGTATTCAGACTATTATTATCGCCTGCTACTTCTTTAAGGCAGCAGCTGCTCCATACTTTTTCTAAATGTTCTCTGGCTTAGTTTTATTGCTCTACAGCTACACCTTCCCTCAGTCAGCCTGAAGCACTCCCTTCAGGACCCCACATGCATGGAGTATATTTTGTCAAATAAACATCCACTTTAACAATCCTAATTTCACTCGTTATTGCATAAGTGCAATGAAGGACTGTTTTGGGCTCTTTGAGAGAGAACAAATTAGTAAGTGGGCCTTTCTGCATTGGGCGCAATCATTAACTCAAAGCCCAGATTGGAAGAGAATGTAGATCTGTCCTGCTTTCTCACTATTGTGTATACTCATATAGTAGTTTCCAATATTTTTTCAATTAAAAATGTTTTGAAGCATGAATATGAACAAAATCTTTGTATGTGTTTTGTGTTGTCAAAGAAAATGTTTATAAAAAAACTGCACAGCATTCTTACTTGAGAATAGTAATACCCACCCACACACAAATCTTTCTTCTAAAATATAGTATAAAAAAAAGCTTGAATATTGTTTGTACACAGCAATACATTGAAATTTATGGCTGCATGCTTTAGTTTACTAGATATATCCATAATGAAAATCGAGGTTGGGAACTAAAACTGTAGACATAGATTTAAGTTGAACCGTGAGATGAAAACAATGAAAAATTCTGTGTATGTTTTGTATTTGTTTTGTATGATGTTCAGGAGCTCAAGAACTCATTCAGTTAAGGTCTTTGATGGAAATTATGTAGGAAGTCAGGCCAGAGTGTGATCAAGATTTACCCTGGTCTTCACATTTATAAAATATGTACTACATCAACTCATATGTGGTGTCCTGGGTTCGGCCAGGACAGGGTTAATTTTCACCAGAATCCAAGAAGGGGCACAACCGGGCGGGCTGACCCCACCTGGCCAAACAGAGCAGGGTATTCCATACCATGTGCCGTCATGGTGGGTTCCTGTGGGGGGAAGCTGGGCAGCAGGAACTCACTCGCCGCTCGGGAGCACAGTGGCAGCAGTTTGTGTTGTGTTTTCTCCTTCTCTGTATCGTTGTTGTTACTGTTCCCTTTGTTTGCTGTTCTGTTAAACTGCCCTTATCCCGATCCACCAGCTTCTGCCTGTTTCTTTCCATTCTCCTCCGCACCCCGGCGGGGGGAGGGGCGGCCGTGTGGTGCTTTTGTTGCCGGCTGCAGCCAAACCATAACACGTGGATATTTTGATGATATACAGGATGGGTGGTCTGCAAATGAATAAACAGCAATACCATGCCATGCCCTATAAGCATTTAAAAATCTCATTTACAGCTTTAATCCCGGCTGTTAGTTTCAAAATGTTGAATATGGAATCCGCTACAGATATCCTTTCCAAGTAGTTTTACTGATTGTCTGGGAGGAGGGAAAAAGGGTTTTTACGTGGTGTTTCAGTGCGTTGTCCTCATTAAGTATTTATACAGGCAAACTGGAGTCTATGGTCTAGGCTGGAGTTAAACTTGGACTATAGGTCTTTCTAATGTAAATTACTAATAACAGTACTGCTAAAACAGAGAGAGTGTTTACAAAATAAAATAACCGCAAGTCACAAAAGCTAGAAGAAATGTATTTTCCTTTGGTATAAATAAATGCTGTTGAGTGCAATGAACTACTGTCTATTTATATTGTGAAATAATTCAAGCCATCATCCATTTATTATTTAATTTATTATCGTATGATTTGTATCAATAAAATAATGAACCTTGTTGTCTAGGATATTCTTTCCTATTAAGCTTAACTTTAAATATGAGTGTTTCTTTAAAATGGAGCATATTACCAAATTTTATTCTGGACCAGCACTGGAGTGCCTAGTGTACAGTCAGTTAGGAGGAGCAATTTGTTATAATGCTATTTCAGCTGATGTTAGAAGGTCCATTTCAGTGTAGGAGGATCCCTAGCAGGGCAGAAATGCACCGTGTGGCTGAAAGATCTCTGCCACAGTCACAAAGATGTTACAAGATCATAAGGCACCAAGCTGAGTGAAGATTGCCGTCCCTTTGCATAACAAAGGGTAGACTCATCCCAAAGAGCTGTAGCAGGGACAACGAGGCTTTGCTTCACTGACTTTAAAAAGGATTTGCGTTTTCATCAGCAAACACTGTTACTTGGTCTTCTAATTATAAAGTCTATTTTCAGTTTACACATGGAGATTACTGATGGCTAGTGAAAGGTCAAATTCTGTCTTGCTGAAATGAAACCCATTTGGAAAAGGTGGATGTATTTAATTGTTTCAATGGTATTATGACATCTAATATTTTATCAAGCAGATGACACATTAAAATCTTGAAACTGTTATGCATCTAGGAAAAGAAAAGTAGTTTCTGCTAATTCTGTAAGTGACATCAAGCTCTCATAAATGCACTAGTGAAATGGGTCCATTATGCAACAAATCTCTCAGAAAGTCCTTCTGTGTAGTTTGTCTGCTTACGACAATTAAAATAGCCTGCAATGACATCAGTACTATTTGCCTGACTTTATACTGCAGAAGTGCATGAGTCATAAGGTGCCTCCGGTTCTGATTTTGGAAGCTAAAAGAAGTAAATTACCTCCTTTCTTTTTTTCCGGGGACAGTACAAAGCTTGTGCTCAGAAATACACAAACATATTCTTTCTTTTACTTTTTTGTTTTGTTTTGTTTTGTTTTGTTTTGTTTTGTTTTGTTTTGAGGTCAGTTGTAAGTATTGGTTATTTTCAAACTCATACAAAATCATTAGAGACTGAAGTGCAACTGTGATGTGAAAATGATGTTACGTAGGCATATGGAATAATAAGATGTCCTTAATAGGTAAATAAGCATTATTTCAGATATTGAACAAAATGCTGTTTTAGACACCAGGCTGAACAAGAAAAAGTGCCAAAACTCAGAAACTGTAGATTTTTACAGTTACTACAAGACTGGAAAAGGATGGTTTGGTGGCTATATTTGTTTAGCTGTTAGAAAGTATTATCCGTTTTGTAACACGGTCTTACATTGTCATTAGCCTAAAAAACCATATGTTTAAAATATTTACATATGTATATAAGATCAAAATTTAGAAAGATATAATCAGTAGTGTTCTTTATGTGAGATGAATATTTGATTATTTACATTGTACTATCATTTGTCTATGCTGCTTAAATTAAATACCTTTAATACCTATGTAGAGTTTTAAAAATGTTCCTTTAAGATAGCATGTTTTAAATGCCTTTGGCTTATCTTTACAGCTGAGAAAAATTTCTGTTCCTTGGTGGCTGCTTTTGGTCCTTGGTGGCTGTAGATTCCTCTTTGCCCTGCAGAGATCCTTATCAACCCATGAGAGTGAGAAACACGCTGGTGTGAATCAGTGCCCTCCAGAGCAGTGCCGTAACGCAGCAGCCTATTACATGAGCTGCAGGCAGCAAAAAAGTATTATATTCAGAAAGCTTTGAAGAGGTTCAGAGGTTCACAGTATGTACACACCAGTCCTGCAAGGTGGAAGTCTCTTCTCCAAAATGAAGATACCATTTGGGTAAACGCTAGGTTGGTGCTCTCTGGGCAAGGATTCAGTATCCTCTACCCCCCTCTACAAAATCCTGTACTGCAGGATTTTTTTGTTAACATGTACAGTAGTTGTTTGAGATATTATTTTCATCTTAAAATAAGCACCTGAGTGGAATAAATGCTTTTAGAGGTCCTCATTTTAGAACAAATAGAAATTAGCATTTCCTAGATATTTTAAGATGAGGACATTCACTGCTTGACTGTGTCTATAAAAAGCAATCTTACGAACAAAGCTTAGTGAGAAGTCCACTCTGGTAATATTTGGTAGCTTAATGTTTAAAATGCAAATCAAGGATGTGTCGCTCAGATTCAGTTTATGCTTTTACAGAGTCTGATTCTCAGTTTTCCCATTCACAGATGAATTTTCTAAGCACCCGGGTAGTTTACAAGTGGACTTTCAGTAGTCTTGATGTTCCCATTACCTCTTCCACCTCTGTAAACTGCAAAATACAAATTGGAGCAGAGCCTTTAACCAGTGCCTTTTACAGCACAAGGGAATGTACTCTCTGTTGACTTCTAGAATGAGTTTTTCTTTCATGTTTAGTAAACATTTATCTGAAAACTGAAAAGAACAGGGGCATGAATATGTATCTCCCACATCCTGTATGAATGTCACATACAGCTAAGCTTCTGGGTATTCTAGGATGTTTTCACTCACTGATTATATCTTTGTTTAAGAAATTATTTCAGTAAAACATCTGTCCAAATTGATATGTTCTTGCAATTTTTTTCACTTTTATAAATAGGTATTTCCTGATAGAACAATATTTTTAAAGAAAACAAAAAAAAGGTACTAAAACCAGGTGAACTATTAGTGGAAAGCTGAGTAACATGATACAAAAGGAAATGTTTTTCTTCTAGGTGGAATCTGTTATATTGGTTCGTAGGAATATTTTCTACAGAAAACTTGACCTAAGTTTTTTATGAACAGCTCCTTACATGATGACAGATCTACCTGTTACAATTCATAACCTGAAAGGGAAAGTTTTAAGATTTATTTACTTCAAACTATTTTTTTTAACTTTTATCTTTCCAAGCTTGAACTTTTATTGCCACAGCAAGTTCTTCACATTCTTTTTACAACATCTAAAACCTTACTTGCAGAAACAGTCTGGAGGAAATGAAAGACCATGTTCTGTGATCTATTGGGCTATTACTCTTCACGAACATTGGTACTACTGACAAACACGTAACTTACTAAACTGTGAGCAATGTGGATTGCTACTGATAGAAATCTGATTGTCAACCTCTGATTGCATTTGAACAGTAAAAGAGATTATGTCTTTTCCTATAGCTATGAAAAATGAAGACATAATAAACACTAGCAGTGTAAAGATTTTAGTTATGCTGTTCTTTTAACAAAAAGGTTTTTCCCATACCTCACACAATTTTGAAGAGCTATCAACTGTTACTAATGAACTCAAAAGTCTGTTATTTCAGAGCAATTAACAATAGCTTCAAAACAACCTCTGTTAAAAATAGGATGGATTTCTATAAACTCCCTCCATGTCATCCTGGCCCTCAGATTTTGTCTGGGATCAGTGTAGTCTCTAGTAGACACTAGTATATATGCCAAAATCTCCGTCAATTAGCATTGATTTTTGGTTCTTCTGGAAGTCTGAGACAGTCAATAGTGTCATGTGTGATTCTTCTTTGGGATCTGCCCATCTCGTCAGAAATCATTGAATCTTCCTTGACCATCTTCTGCTTCTAGAATCATGGAATGATTTGGGCTAGGAGGAACCTTTAAAGATCATCTAGTTCCAGCCCCTCTGCCATGGGGTTTTGCAGATAGTGATTAGGTGTGGAGAAAAGAGATAGCAGGGCAAGAAGTGCAGAAATGAACAGAGTTTTATTCTATAAGCTCTACAGAACTAAGTTACCAGAGATAGTAAATGTTGGTCATTTGTCTTCACCAACTCAGTAGCCACGTGGTCGCCATAAGCACAGCTATCTCAGTCTAACTGTATAAATAAAATTGGTGCAGACACCTTTGCAAAGAGGATTGCCTAAGAAAATGATGGAAAATCCTACTACAAACATAGCAGAGTACATAAGTAAGAGACCTTTCTTTTCCTCTGCAATCTCTATACTGAAGAATTGGTGTTGTCTTCTAAACAGACAGAAATTTCTGTTTTGAGACCTTTGAAAATTTACACAGCCCATAGGTAAATTTCAGAATTGTCGCCATCTCTGTGTATTCAGATATCAAAATTTTGCGGACTCTCCTAGAGCAGGGCTTTCACTCAAAGGTCAATCAGTGTTTTAAATGACTAAGCACAAGAGAGTTGGTGCTATTTTTTTAGACTGAACCATCTCTTTTTAGAGGTTAAAGTAATAGAAACAGCTGATATTTGTTTTTGCTGTGTTAGTGAGTGCTCATCAATAACATAATGGGCAGTTCTGATTCTACAAAAAAAACAGACGTTTTGGCCAAATACCATGCAGTATTACCTGCTGGTGTAGAGTTTTAATTCTTTTTAGAATTCTTTATCTTACCTCTATTTTTGGTCTGAGTGCAATCTTATGTATATTATCCTTTACTAGCTCTAGGAATATTATGCTGGTGACTGTGTATTTTTTCCTGTTTTTTTTGTTACCAGTGATAGCAAAATTACAAATGGAACCAGAGAGATTTTAACTCTTACTTCTACTAGCAGTAATACTCTGTGATTCTTTTAACTTCTCTGGTTTCACTGTATCAGACTTTCTGATTCTCTTTGCACCTTCAATATTCTCTTCTGGTCTGCCTCATTGCCAGGAATAAAGTGATCATGAAGAGCAGAGGGAAGAGACACAACTGACTCACTTTCCTTTTCTTCTTAAGTCTATGTATCTTCCACAACCTGAAATTTGACAGTTTCTCTCCTATGTTTATTTGTTCTCTTTCTTTTCCTGGTTCCAATGCTGTTGGTGTCAGTCATCTATGGGGAATGTACATGGATAAAAAATAGTAACACTGGAGTTTAAAATTCCACACTCTCTGCAGAGATTTTACCTTCAAATGTGGTTCCACTGGCTAATATAAGAATGTATAAATGTATATATATAGGTATAAATGGAAGAAACTTAGAAGTTTTGAAGTTGAGTTTTCAAACCTCAGAGCTTAGGCAGAGTCAAGAATAATTTTCAATTTCAGAGGGCCTTCTTGTTTTTTCTTTGAAGAAGTAATGGAGATTGCAAAAGCTGGGTAAATCTCATTAAACAGCACAAGAAATGGATGAGCCTCCTTGATTCTGCTGCCCACGGCATCAGCCCACAAAGTTCATTCTCACTAGCTTTCTTCTTTCTAGAAACTCACCGAGAGAAGAGAAATAATGGAGAATGGAGAAATCCAGCATCAGTTGTTCTCAAAAGACTTTTGAAAGAAACAGCCCTTCCCTGCTGTCACTTGCTGCAGCTTTCAGAAACTCGATTTGTGTTTCATACTGACAGTTGAAAGCAGAAGTATAGAAATATCTGATCTTCATAGATCCTATACAGTAACAAAGGTCAGAGCTTTTGGGAACCTCCATCCTCCTTTGACAGAGCCTGTTGGTGCTAAATTGGAAGAAGGGAGACAAAATATAAGCCTTGGGAACAGAGAGGTCCACATGCTCTAAAATATTTTTAGAGCTATTTCTCTGCTCAGGTTCATTCCCTCTGGAGGAGATTATAAAAATGTAAACAAATCAGTAATATAATTTCGGTGGTTTTGTTTTTCATCCTTGTGAAAGGCTGTAGAGAGCTAATCCTCAGGACTTAGCTCTGTTCATTTATACAGAAGGGATGTGAAATTAATACAGAAGAGATCAGGCCAAAAATACACTCTAATCCTTCCAGATGTGCCTTTATGGTATATCCCTGTAGGATAGGAGGTTCAGCAGCTCAAATAGAGTTTAAGAATCAAATATTGTTATAGTAACTGTCAGAAATGTAAACTTCCTTCAGACAAGAGTAAAATTTTTAAAGTATACCTGTGAATTCTCTGTGTGTCTGATGTAAGCCCATTCAGTCATTTAAAACGTTTGACCTCAGAGTGAAAACCTTGTTCCAGGAGAGTTTGCAAAATATTGAAATCTGAAGACACAAAGAGATGATGACAATTCTGAAATTTACCTATGGGCTGTGTAAATGTTCAAAGGTCTCAAAACAGAAATTTCTGTCTGTTTAGAAGACAACTGCAATCCCAAATTACACATTTGCAAGAAGTATGTAATAGAGACATCGGTTTTTCGTGCTGAAATTAGGAGAGCAAAGTGTCAAAATTGTGCCCTAGGTGACCAGTGTGTGCAGCACGGTGGAGGCTCTATTGTTAGAGATCTATGGACTCCAGTCTGAAAGGAAATAAAATAGAATTACATAAAGTTGACTTCTTGACTAACGAGGTCCACAAATGCAACCTGCTTCGGAGACAAATAGATATGGACACAGATACAAAAAGATTTTAGTATGTTATTGCCAAGTTGAATTTCCCATATGCTTCATTAGTAGATATTGTAGCCTTTTTCCTTCAAGCTATTTTCCATCAAAACTGGGTAGAAATACTTTGGCTCTGGAAGCCATGTGCCCAGAAGTGTATCCCAAAATATGCCCTTCTTGTCTGATTCTGTGCTGCACTGGCTGAAACCTCACAGAATAACAGTGCTATGGACTTTTTTTATTTCACAGTAAGGGAAATTTCAGGTAAGCACTGATATTTTCTCTGTTATGATGATTGACATTCGTTGTCATTTAGTAATGCAAAACCAGAGATGGGAACATAAAACCCACAGAATGCAAATTCCCTTGAAATGACAAGGCTTATTGATTCAATATCTTTTCTTTGTGGAGAGGTTTTTGAAATGAAAGTTATAACCTCAGGTTTCAAAACAGTCACACTAACTGTGTTTACAGTGAAGTTCTATACACCAATTAGATAATTTAGAATAAATCTTTCTGTTCTGTGTTATTCATACTTAAACCTTTACTTATAGAACAATAAATTACATTGTAGCAAAAAGAACTGTTCTAAATTCTCCTGGAAAGCTATCTACATTTTAGATAGTCTTGACTGATTCCAAAATCTTCCTTGTTTAAAAATTCCTGTAATATTCCATGTCTATAAAATGGCAACTATTTTTGAAATGGAAATCAGCAATAAAGCCAAAATAATTCAAGACATGACAAGTATTTTCTTATTGCTGCCTATGTATACTCCCCTAAGTGCTTGGCAAACTAATGCTACTTTGAAATGTAATAGATGTTTCTGATTGCCTTCGAAAGTCCTGTGTAGTGACTTCTAAAATCAATCGTGCTGATTTTTCTCTGCTGTATTTTACATATTCGTTGCTTATTCAGTTGATGTACTTGTGGAGACTAAGTTTGTCTGTCATGGTGTTTCAGTGTTGGTTCCAATCGTAATCCCATTATATCTGTTACAGTGCCAATGCTTGCATATTTTTTTTTTGGTTCTAGTTTTATAATTATCATATCATGTATTTCTTCTTGTGAATCTCCTAATAGGAATTCTTCCTGATGACTTTATGAAAAGACTCAGCAAAGCACTTGGGCTAATTTCTTTAGGGCTGAAATAAGTCATTGACTAGTGTACAAAGAGGCGTGTTACTGCTCACTGCTGAATGGGATGGTGTTGCAGGGAATTTTGTTCAACCTCATTATGATACTAATTTTCAAATAATTTTGACTATGAGTCTTTATTTGAGACATCAGACCTCTATCCTCCTTCAAGCACCCTGTGGGATAAAATTGTGAGGTCTATTTGTAATGCTGAGGTCTTTCAGTTATACGTATAATATGTAAAGCAGTTTTAATCTGCCAACATTTCTGTGTAACATATGATGCTTGCCTTCTCTTCTGATAACTGTTATTCTCAGTTAATAGAAATCCATACAATACCTTGTCCAGTTTGCTCAAACAGGCTAACCTCTTTATACTGCCCATATACACATTTTTAATAGCAATAATAAAAGATGTATGGCACCCATATGCTATTTACATATATGACACCTGTGAACTGGGTCCTTCAGTTTTCTGCAAGTTATTGGAAAGGTAAAATGGTTGTAAATAGTCTGACACTGATCTAAGTCCTACTTCTAAACCTGATTGAGGTACACACATGTCACTGACTTTCACTAGAATAAAGGTAATATTTCCAAAAGTTACATTTAGGAAGCCCAGCCCCCCTAGGCCCCACTACAGTGAATGAAAAACCCAAAAAAGAAATCAGAAAAACATTAGATGGGCTATTATTCTTAGACGATTTCCAGGGAAATACACTGCACTTACATGAACTCTAAAGATATGTGGAAGGTAAGGCTATCATCTGGTCCATCATAGAATCACAGAATCACAATAGTTTGGGTTGGAAGGGACCTTAGAGATCTAGTTCTAACCCCCTTGGCATGGGCAGGGAAAATTTCCACTAGACCAGGCTGCTGAAAGGCCCATCCAACCTGGCCTATCCTTAAAACACTAGGACAAGGGGCAGGAAAAGTATCAAATTAAACACCTAGATACACGGACTTTAATGAAGAGGAGATAACAAAAGCAATGTCAAAGACACAAGGTCTCAAGTCACTGAATGATGGGCTACTAAAGGAATCTCTCAGATGTATCTATGGAGAGGCTCAGCCAGAATACTGTACCTGATAAGGAACAAAACAAGATTGTCATGGGTCTCATGGGAAAGAGTAAACCTATGGGATGTTTGAGGGGGCTTGGAGATAGAACTGTCACAAGATGTTTCTAAGAAGTGCCAGATTTGGAGAAAAGAAGGGATGAAGGTAGGTTGGGGAGGATAAAACCTGGGAAAACAGAGAGGACAGGAGATAATGTCAGGGATCATGGCTGCTAGATGAGGAAAGGGCAGTGGATATTATCTACCTGGACTTCACGAAGCCTCTGTTGATATGTCCCATAAGATCCTCCTAGAGAAATTGTTGATGTATACTTTGGATGAGTGGATGGTAAGGTGGGCTGAAAACTGGCTGAATGGCAAGGCTCTTAGGGTGGTGATCAACAGCTTAAAGTCTAGTTGGAAGCCAGTATCTAGGGATGCACTCTCATAATCAGTACTGGGTCCAGTCCTGTTTTACGTCTTCATTAATGATCTGATTGATGGGACAGAGTGTATCCTCAACCAGTTTCCAGACAACACAAAAGTAACAGGAGTGGCTGATAATGCCAGAGCGTCATGCTGCCATCCAGAGGGACCTCAATGCTGGAGAAATGGGCTGACAGGGACCTCAAGAAGGGGAAGTGCAAAGTACTGCACTTGAGGAGAAACAACCCCAGGCACCAGTATATGTTGGGAGTCACCTAGAAAGTTAATATTAATTAAGCCATTAATTAAGATTGTAGTATTAATTAATATTACTACCAAGGTAGAAAAACTCCTTCCTGCCCGGTGTTAAATCCCATTACACAAAATGCTGGTGCTTTTGATCTTTGACAGCGAAGTATTCTGTATACATGTGTTTATTCTAGGATTAGGTTTTAATATCTATATTCATGTTCTTACTGAATTGAGAAAAGTAGACTTTCAAGTAAGGTACCTTTACCCCTTATGTTGGGGGTCACCCAGCTGGAAAGCAGCCTTGCCGAAGAGCGCTTGGAAGTCCTGATGGACACCAGGTTGAACATGAGCCAGCAACGGGACTTTTACCACAAAGAAGGCCAAAGGTATCCTGGGCTACAGTAGGCAAAGCATTGCCAGCAGGTCGAGGGAGATGATCCTTCCCCTCTACTCAGCAATGGTGACACCACACCTGGAGTCTTGTGTCCAGTTGTGTGCTTCTCAGTACAAAAGAGATCGATATACTAGAGAGAAAGGTTTACGTAGGGCCACAAAGACAATGAAGGGACTGGAGCATCTCTCCTATGCGGAAAGGCTAAGAGAGATGGGACTGTTCAGTCTGCGGAAGAGAAGGCTCAGGGGAATCTTGTCAATATCTGTAAATACCTGGAAGGAAGTTGCAAAGAGGACAGAGCCAGGCTGTCTTCAGTGGTGCCCAGAGACAGGACTAGAAGCAACGGGCACAAACTGAAACACAGGAGATTCTTTCTCAACATCAGGAGATACTTTTTTACTGTGAGGGTGACTAAAGACAGGTTCCCCAGTGTGTCCCTCCTTGGAGATATTGAAAAGTCATCTGGACGTGGTCCTTAACAACTGGTGACCCTGCTGTAGCAGAGGAGTTGGACCAGATGACCTCCGGAGGTCCCTTCCAACCTCAACCATTCTGTGATTCTGTGATAAAAGGGGCAACTGGGTACAGATAAGCTGCTGGTCAGTACACACATCTTGCCATGCCCTGCCCCGCCCCTGTCTGTCTCGTTCTGTATTGCCTTCCTATTAAACCCTATTCCAAAGTGTTTTGCTAGGTGAGGGTAACGTCTTTTTGGCTGGTGTGTAGGTGCTGCTTGTAAAGGCACTGCCCTGTTTGTGTTGATCCACTGAAGTTCAGCGTTGACTGTGTAGTTTGCACGTGTGTGTTAGCCTGTACGGCGGATAAATGCTCAGCCTTGTTAGTGCCTGGACCTGGTATCACAAGACAACAGCAGCCTTGCTCCAGGGAACTGGGACAGAGAAATCCTCTGAGTCCCAAACCCCCTATATACAGCAGCACTTTGATGAGACCCTGTGTGCACAAATAGTTTTTTGGAAAATGGGGCTACACCCTAGACATCTGTGTACCTTTAAAGTATTTTTAAGTACTATTTTGAGTTTATAGTCAATTTTCTGCTCTTTCTTACCTGTAGTAATTAATCAGACTTTGAAAGCTATCTCTCCACAGGCAAAAAGAACCATAAATATTACCTTAACATTTCATCTTGTCATAATTTAAAAGTCCTACTTTTCACTTTTATATGGTGCCATTTTGCCAAAATTAGGTCTTTTCAGACTGTAGCTTCTACAAGCATTTGATGGAAGCACTATTTAGGACTGATTTGCTGAAGTTCTAAGTGAGATAAACTTTGATAATTTTGATTTTTTTTTGCCTCAAATCCATAAAATCCATTGCAGAACTTGAAAATTAAAATAAGGATTTCTCTAAAGTTTAGTGAACAACCTCCTTATTAAACCATACCTTTTTGCTTTGTCTAGGTAACAAAACAGCTGTGTTAGGGAATTTTCTCAGTATCCTCATTATTATTCTTGAATTTGCACTCTGTTGGAGATCAGCTGTACAGCCTCTTTTTTCCATTCTAAAGGACTACATGAACAGCTCAAGTCTGTGTCTTTCAAGGAGATGCTAGTCTGTCTTGATGGCTGCATCCTTTTGATGTCTTTCCTTTGAATTTGCAAATATTTTATTGAGGGTGCCAGGCTCACCACAAGAATAGGCTTAGAGTTGCAAATGCACAGAAGCAGGCACCAGATCCCGTGGTTAAAAAAGAATCACTAAGAACACAGAGAAGAATTAAGAATCATCTGAATAGACCGTGAAATATTAAGGGTTTAGTACAACAAAGTTCTTTCAGTTTAGGAAAAGAGTGTGCAGATGTGTTACTGTGATTGATTTATTCTATGCAAATACAAATCCCTGCACAGTGCGCTCTAATTTATTTCATTCCATGGACTGGAAGAGTTTAGGATGCTTTGAAAGTTTTTTGTATTTGCCTCTGCTAGTACTTCTCAGGCAAAGAAAAGAGACAAGATTCAGCATGTACCTTTTCATGGAACTGTTGTTCCATGCAGGAGGACAGTGGTATAATGTCAATCATAACGAGGTTTGGGGTATTTTTTAATTTGCTTTATTATTTTCGAAAACTCTTCAGAAGCAACATAACTAGGACAAGAGGAAACGGCCTCAAGTTTCATCAGGGGAGGTTTAGATTGGGTATTAGGAAAAATTTCTTCACCCAAAGGGTTATCAAGCATTGGAACAGGCTGCCCAGTGAAGTGATTGAGTCACAGTCCCAGGAGTATTTTAAAGACACGTAGGCATGATGCTAAGTGACACGGTTTAGTGATGGACTTGGTAGTGTTAGGTTTACAATTGGACTTGATGATCTTCAAGGTCTTTTCCAACCTAAATGATATTGCGATTCTATAAAATCTTAGCCCCCTTAACAGTCTGTAGACCTGTGTGCCACTTTAAATACTGAAAAATGCTTAAGAAGTTCTTTGCAAGTGTATATGTCCAGAGTATGAGAATTCATTTCACTCTGTGTGTGTAAGGATTGTTTAATTGCTAGCAATAGTTGTTTACACTGACGACACATTCAGTGATTAGTTCATAGGATTCCTAAGGGAAGACTAAGGTATGTAAAGGTCTCAAAGATGCAAGCCAAGGTGGAGAGTGCATTGTAAAATATTTAGGAAACACTAAAGCACACCACAGTAAACTAGACAAGGACCAAATTGTAGGGAAGAATACATTAACTGCCTCAAAAATAAATAAATGCTTTGAACCAGGAGACAGATATTTTAAAGGGGATGAAAGGCTGTTTGCTTCCACTGAACACATAAACACACATAACTGGGATAATATGTAAGAATATGTATCACAGGGAACAGAAAAAGTAGCATTATCCTACATAACCTTTAATTAGCTTCACAATTTAAAGAAAACTTTACTTTAGCTGTGAATCATAAATGTCTCTGTGATAATCAAAAGTTTATCCACAAATTTTTATGTCAAAGTAAAACCAATCCTTCTCAAAAACCAAATGTTAATTGACAAACTTTTAGTGGATGATTTTATTATTTTAATTAAGCACTGTTAGAATTTCTTTTTCTTGTACTCTTTGCATGAATGTTAATTTGATCCCTGTTTACTGGCAAAACTTCCAAACTGTGGACATTTCCTTAAAATAAAAGGAAATTTTGCAAAATGCTTTAAACAAGTCATACTCTGCACAGCTGTTACCTCTCCAAACTAATTTTAAATTGTATATTACATAAACCTGTCAAATTCTAGTTTTTCTGTCTTATTATTCATGATCTCTTCTCAGAAATCTATGTTCATCTTTCCTTACTTCAGGAAACCCTTACAACTTTATTGTTCATGGTACTTCCATACTTTGATGAAAAATGACACAGATTCTTTCATCCAAATATCAAAATATATCTACACTTGTTACTGTGTATAAAAAGCAATAACAGGCTCTTTAAATTATTTCCAGCAGTTTCTCTTAAGTAGGTGGCTAATTTCTCCTAACTTTCAGTTTCTTCCATCCACATATGTCTGAAGACAGGGAAGCTCTCTGTATAGTGAAAGGTGCTTCTGCCTTGATGAAAGTTCTGCCTGCTGATGAGAGCCTGAAGCAGTAGCGTCTTTTCAGATGAACACAGTTTTCATTTGTGTATATATATACTCTAATAATTTATTTTGTTTTCAATATTTTTGTTAGTAAATCTGCATTTTAATGGTAAAGGTCATAGGCTGCACTATGCTTCTCTTTATAAACCACAGGAGCCATCGGTCAGGCTTGGAGCCAGCTCCCTGATCCTTCCCCACAGCCTGGCAGGACTCCTCATGGGCAGCCTCAGTCGCTCCCTCCCCCCCCCTCCCGACCCAAGCCTCTCTGGTCATGTCCCTGTATCAGATCCCTGTCCCCGCTCTGGCTCTGTGTCCCTTAAAATAGCCCTGTGCCAACCCACAGCAGCTAAACCACTCCATACCAGATCCTCGCTGCGGTGTGCACAGGGCATGAGGCACCTCTTGGTGGGAAGGGAGGCTGCTCTGAGGGCTCTGCTAGGCTTGAGCCACCCTGTGGTTTTACCCCACCCTGCACATGGCCCAGGGCCCCGTCTCAGCCCAGTCATTGACTCTGTGACACCATAGGACCCCAGTCTGGAGTCAGTGCTGCTTCTGCTGGGATACGATCCATGGTTGCAGGGGGTTCTGTTTTAATGACAGGTAAAAATGCGAGCAAAGAGTTGTAGTCCTCGCTACCAAGATTACTGTGACCAAAGAAGAAGTCTGATGAGCACATGACAAAATACAAAGCAATGGCAACTCTCACATCAGCTATTCATCTGGCCTGGATGCAGTAGCATCACCAAAAAAGCAAGTTTTTGGGTACAGTTTTGGGGGAATACAGTAAAATAGCAATAAAGTTGTTTACGGCAAGCTAATTCCTTGTTTGAAGGACACAGGAGAAAGCACAAATGTAGATTTTTAAAAGAACATCTGGTAGTTTTAAGGTACTACCACAGCTGGTGTTTGAGCAGCATCAGACAAACTGGTATTTTCAAGTTAATTCAGGACGTGTTTCAGAATATTTCTGATAAGTGAGCAACATCCTAAATTATGTTTTTCTGGCCAAGTAGCTATTTGATCTCTTAGAAAAATATTGTTTTACAAATATAAACATATTTCCATTGCCAAGAAAATCAGCAGGTAGTTTCTGTCGCACAATGACTATTAAAATTTTGATTGCTTCAGTTTCATGATAGTATTAATAATTTAATCATGTGTTTTATACTAACTGTCAATTAACAATTTCTCCTTTGCTGTGGATTTATCTATTATTGTCCACCTAACATTGATATGCATATTGCTGTAGGAAGGAAAGGCTATAAATAAGGATTTCTATCCATCTAATTACTTTAATTGATTTGTGCTGAAATAGTTGACCTTTGGTACTTGGTTCTCCCTTCACATTCAGAATTGACAGTTCACTCTGATGATCATCAGCAATTCAATTAAAAGCATGCAGTATAGGCTAATCTATGGATCTCACATTACTGATGCTCCTTACTATCCTGCCAGAGAACATACCATGTTCGAGCTGAAAAATAGTGTATGAAAGGTATCTGAAGAAATAGGACAATGAAGTATATCTGAAAACTGACAAAAAACCCACAGAACTTCTTCATATATGCTTACAAACTACATCTAGTAAGTAGCAGACTCCTTCAGGCCAAAGATCACAATATGTAGAATAATCACAGAATCACAGAATCACAGAATGGTAGGGGTTGGAAGGGACCTCTGGGGGTCATCTAGTCCAACCCTCCTCATGAAGCAGGGTCGCCTACAGCAGGCTGCACAGGACCTTGTCCAGGTGGGTCTTGAATATCTCCAGAGAAGGAGACTCCACAACCTCCCTGGGCAGCCTGTTCCAGTGCCCCATCACCCTCAGAGGGAAGAAATTCTTCCTCATGTTCAGACGGAACTTCCTATGCTTCAGTTTGTACCCGTTGTCCCTTGTCCTGTCTCTGGGCACCACTGAGAAGAGCCTGGCCGCATCCTCCTGACACCCACCCTTCAGATATTTATAAGCATATATTAGGTCCCCTCTCAGCCTTCTCTTCTTCAGGGTAAACAAGCCCAGCTCCCTCAGCCTTTCCTCATAGGAGAGATGTTCCAGTCCCCTCACCATCCTTGTAGCCCTCCGCTGGACTCTTTCCAGTAGCTCCTCATCTTTCTTGAACTGGGGAGCCCAGAAATGGACAGAGTACTCCAGATGGGGCCTCACTAGGGTGGAGTAGAGGGGAAGGAGAACCTGCTGGCCACTCTCTTCTTATTGCACCCCAGGATCCCATTGGTCTTCTTGGCAGCCAGGGCACACTGCTGGCTCATGGTCAACCTGTCATCCACCAGGACAACCAGGTCCCTCTCCACAGAGCCGCTCTCCAGCAGGTCCGCCCCAAGCCTGTACTGGTGCATGGGGTTGTTCATCCCGAGGTGCAGGACCCTGCACTTGCCCTTGGTGAACTTCATCAGGTTCCTCTGCGCCCAGTTCTCCAGCCTGTCCAGGTCTTGCTGAATAGCAGCACAGCCTTCTGGTGTATCCACCGCTCCTCCCAGTTTTGTGTCATCAGCAGACTTGCTGAGTGTACACTCTAAGTCTTCATCGAGATCATTGATGAAGAAGTTGAATAAAACTGGGCCAAGTACTGCTCCCTGAGGGACACCACTAGTTACCGGCCTCCAACTAGACTCCACGCCGCTGATGACAACCCTCTGAGCTCTGCCATAAGCTAATTTCTACTTTCTTTCTTGGGTGACATCAGAGTAGTGATGCCCTCAACTATCTACACTATCTGCATGAAGTGCTATTTTTCAGACAAAGCTGGCCTCAAATTCTTTTTTATTAGACAAACAGGCAGAGAAATTCCACACATTGATAAAGTGCCAGATACATCAGTGCTCTTAAAGATTGCACAAAACAGAAGTAATAAATATTGAGCTAGATGGAATATGCTAAAATCTAAACTTTTGTTCATATTATCTGTAGTTAAATTTTCCTTCAATAAGTTCATGGGAAGAGTTTTCAAAGAAGGCTTTCAAATTTTTTACATGTGAAAAGCACTTTTCATTACATGACTTCAGTGAATTTGTAAAAGATGCAAAGCACTTACTGAACGTAATCACTGTGTTTGAAGCCTATGCTATGGCAGAAACATACACTAACTAGTTGTAATCTGTATATTATATTAGCATGTTTTGAAAGAGAAAATATTAAGTGTTTTGACATTAAAAATATGACAGTAATCTCAAAGAACTTTTCTCTGTTTAAAATTACTTTACTTTGGATGAATGTTATTCCATAGGAGAATATATTATTACCTTTATTATTTTTGTTACTGAAGTAGTAAGAATTCTGTAGCTGGAAGTGTTGCATTTTACAGTATATTTTCCTTGATCTGGTGGATGTCATCTATTGGATGCAAAGTGGGAATAATTGAGTGTATATTGAGTAATTTATTTGCTGCATTATGAGTTTGAGGTGGAAGTAAGATGGAAAATAGATTGTTTTTTCAATAGGAAGGGAAACAATGGCTAACTCTACAAAAGCATCTCTATGTTATTCAAAATAATTCCTCATAAAAATTCATGATATTTAAATTAGCTCCAACAGTGTAATATTCCAAAGATGCTGATTCATTTACTAATAGCTGCTGGAAATATTCTTTACTGTCTTTCAGTCAATGCTTTAAGTCTTCAAAGTACTTTCCCTTTGTTACTTTAAAGGTAAACAAAATATATCCGCAATTATTTTTTTTCCATAGTTGCCCGTAGCATTCTATGTTCTTAAATCTACTGCCTTGTATGACCAGATTTCTAAGAGAAAAGATAATTCTGTAAAGTGAGAGACTATTTTGGTTTTTCAGATTAGTTTATTGTGTATCTTCCTTGAACACTGGACTATTGGCAAGCTGAACAGAATAATTTTTGGATTGAAGGTTTACTTATTTTGACCAAAGTCCTGGCAAATATCATTTATTTCCCCAAAGAAGGTCCGTCTTAAATAGAATTTTCTTCCTTTCCCACACTGTCAAATTTGTGGTGAAAAATATTGATGAAGACCACCAACATATTTTTCTGGAGAACATCCAGCTTCTAAATCATCTCCTACAGCTGCTTTGGAAAATAAATCAAATCTTGTGATCTTCACTTCTCTGCAGAACAACTGGACATTTTCATAGAATCATAAATCACAGAATTGTTCTGATTGGAAGGGACATTTGAAGGTCATCTGGTCCAATCCCCCCTGACATGAGCAGGGACATTTTCCACTAGACCAGGTTGCTCAGAGCTCCATCCAACCTGGCCTTGAACACTTTCAGGGAGGGGATATCCACAACTTCTCTGGGCAACCTGTTCAAGTGCCTCACCACCCTCACAGTAAAAAATTTCTTCCTTATATGAAGTCTAAATCTACCCTCTTTTAGTTTAAAACAATTACCACTTGTCCTGTTGCAACAGAAAAAAACACAAATGAAGCTTCCTTTTTAGCAGAAAAGACCAAACGAAGCTTGGCTGATTTATGATGAGAGGACTAAGACAATTGACTTCTGAATAAGTTGAAATGCTGCCATGTCAGCTACTCACTTTACTTTGTTTTCAAAGACTGTGGCAAAAAGTAGCCTTTTACTGAGCATGTCCGTCTCATCACATGCCATGTTCCTCTTCCTCTTCACTACCTGTAAAATGAACCCAGCCTCACTAGCTCACATGCAGACATCCAGATTACAGATCTTTAAAACAAGGTTCCCAGTGAAGGTTTCAGTCATTTTGTTTGGTTTGGTTTGGTTTTGATGATTGTCTGCATATGTTGTGCATTGTCTGTTGTTTTGAGTGATAATTGGGATACAAAAGCATCTTTAAAAAATGAAATCTCTAACAAGTAAAGTAAACTACATAGAGTATGAAGTGTGCAAAGGAAGATCAGATGCATTAACCAGTTCTTGAGAAAATAGATTGGCTTCCACTTTTTTCTTTATTTTGTTCTCAAGAGTTCTTTGTTACAGTTAATCTCATTTTATAAGGAAAGCATAATTTATTGATATTTTGCTGTATTTTAGTAGTAATCGTAGTTCTCATAAGGAGATGCCCTGCATGTACACTTTATCAACAGTTTCCTACTATTCTTGCATATCTCTCTCTCAGGTCATTGCCAAGCTATATGTCACCGAGCAGTCTAAAAGGAAACTGATGAGTATGCACAGAACAAGACAGAAAATGTATTTCTGTTTAAAAAATTGAGTAGCAGCAGTGATACAAGCCTGTTTACAGAATGAAGGCACATATTTTCATAAGCTCAGAAGACTGAACACTTCCACTGAAACTATGTAATTAAGAGTTACAATGAAAAAATGGGTTAGCATTCTTAGTGACATTTGATTAAACATGTTAGCTAGCAAAAATATACAAATGAAGGTCACATTTGCAAGTATTATAAGATAGACTACACTTTAATTAGATAGTTGAGAAATGTCAATGAGTTAGTAACTGACCAGGAGTCACTTAAAAAAAAAGAGGAGTGAAGGAAAACAAAACATCACCCTGAGAGTCAGAATGCTTTACTGTCCATAGATTTCAAACACTACAAAGACAGGTTTCAAACAAGTTTTGGGGATGACTTCAGTGAATTTGCCTTGTCATCTTTCTCTCTTCGAAGAAAGGACGATTTTTGGTCAAAAGACAGTACTATTTTTGGAGCTATGTTGACATATGTTGTGCCTTTTGAAACAAATCTTTCAGATAAAGTATAACAGGACAGTATTTGTGGTTTATATTTGTACCCATAGACTGTTCCTAAGGAATGTGTGTCAGTACATTTCTTCCTCTGGGAAAAGATCCCCTTTCTCTCAGATTCAGCTTAGTTCTCTCACAGCACACATGAAATGAAGACAAGTTTAACCTGACATAGCTATTATAAATTATAGGAATAAACTTATTTCAAGTGATCTTGAAATTCATATTTTTGCTCTTTCTAAAAGCAAAAAAACCTCAATAATCAGTAGAAGACAGTTTCTCTATTACCTCTGGTGTTTTTTTCTCTTTGTGTTGAATCTGACCAAAGAAAGGCTGAAGAGCATCATGTGCTGGAAATAATAAAAGAAGCATGAATAATTTAACAAGTTGACACAGATTCATTAAAAAGTTACCAAAACTAATTCAAATCAGAGTTCACTGTTGTAAATCACATTTAAGAAAATGTGTACTTGGAACTAAAAATTATGGTCTTTCTTCAAACTGTCTTACTGTTGTTAAAATGACTACAAATCTTGTAGTTGTAGTGCAACGAACTATGAAGGCTAATCCAAGATGCTGATTTTATTGTGTCTGGTTTCTAGTTGCTTAATAACTTTACCTTTTGGGTCTATATATTCCTTATACGTGTCTTCTTGCAGCTGAAAAACCTTTATGTGTTTCATCCCAAATAGTTATGTTATTTCTAAGAATGAGGTTAGGAAAAATATAATTTCATTGTGAAGTTCAAGTGCAGCAGAGTTCTGAGAGCTACTCATAGGTCTGTGATGGAATTTCTCAAGGATTTTAATGGTAGAGTGTAAAGTGAAAAAACACTTTAGAGAGCAACATCTACTCTTCAGCAGTTTAACTATGTACTTAAATAATGGAAAATAATTTCATTGTGCCAAGTCACAGAAGTCTAACCCAAACCAAATTAAAGGAATAATTTTATTGTAAATAGTACCCGAATAAAAATATATTCTAATTAAACCACTAAAACTAGGCACTTCGTAAGTCTAAATCTCTGGAGGAAAATGTTCGGATTAGGAAGCAGGTTTTCTTTTCAGGTAAGTGTAATTTCTGCTCTAGTTGTCAGTAATGATCACAGGCTATAGCTATCAGTAAACAAAACAAGAAATATTTGCTTATGCATAATTTATTAACCACTTCCAGTTATGTCTTAGAAGAGAAACATTACTCTGATATAGCATCCCCATGAGCATGACAGAACAACCAGAGTCAGGGTGAAATTTCACATTGATCACTAATCCCAGCCAAAAAAAACAGTTAAACCATGAAAGGTGAGAAACCAGCTTGCGTAATGCTGCCATTACTGCAGGACCTTTTCACCATTTAGAGTGACTTCTGTACCCTTTCCTTCTCTTTCTTCCCTTGGTACTTTACATTCATGCTGTCTGAGATCATGTCGATTCTTTCGTTCTTTCAAACCCTGGATTTATCACTGCAGAACAAGTATTTCCCATTCAATTATATAACAAAGAATTTAAAATTTTTTTAGTTTTAAAAGGGAAAACAATTGTGGTCTTCTTGACTTGATGAGGCAGCACAGAACAAGTTAATTTCACCAAGCTGCCTACACATACTATTTCAAATAAAAGAAGTTGTCAAAACTATTTCAGGGTTGTTGAATCCTAGTTACTGTAGTAGCTTACTGCATTACGCATGCAGAGAAACAAGAGAGTCATAGCCTAAAAATGAGAAATACTACATTAGCAAAAACTGCAGTTTGATTCAAACTGCTGCCTAGAAGGAGGCTGCATGCCACTGGAGAATTCGGTAAGACTCCTATTTACTTTTGTCTACCTACGTGATATGTTGGCAAAACTCAGGCAGCATGGTGGGATTCTCGCTATTGTACTTTCTCCTTTTTCCAGTCCCACTTACTGCTTAAACCTCCATGTTTGTCTGCCCCCTGCACCTCCTCACAAATCCTTCCCATCCAGATGCGTTCCTCTGCCTGGAAGCTGTTCCAGGCACTCACCATAATGAAATAAAGTCTGATCCGAAATTAATTAGGTCAGGCGTACTTGGTAGCTCAAGCTGACTAGGAACTGTAGTATGTCTTGTCTCATAACTTGGCATGCCCTTCCAATTAAAGAAAGTAAAAAGAAAAAGTATTTCATAGTACAATTTTGAAAAGATTAATGGTTATTCTGCTCTCCCATGTGTGTATAATGTGCAATTTCACCTGCTGGTAAATGAATTGAGTGTAATGGAGGACAGAATTTTTGATGTGTTTATAAATTTATATATTCTTACTACTTTTTGTTTCTCTTGTGTGCCTCAGCAGCAGTGAATAAGGCTGCATATATGTCTTAACTTCATTGCTGAGTGATAGATCTGGTAGAACCCAGTAGAAGGATGTTCCTCTCCTGTGAGCAAGATCGTCTGAGAGACTTCTATAGAAGCAGGTGGAGATAGCAGAGAGTAAGAGACACAGCAAAGAAGAAAGCTGAGTGACAGACTTGTTAGAGGAGCAGGGGCCTGGCTGTCTTTTGTTCTCAGTGTGTCACAGAATCACGGAATAACAGAATGTTAGGGATTGGAAGGGACCTCTGGGGGTCATCTAGTCCAGCCCCTGCCGAAGTAGGGTCACCTACAGCAGGCTGCACAGGACCTTGTCCAGGTGGGTCTTGAATATCTCCACAGAAGGAGACTCCACAACCTCCCTGGGCAGC